>SDBT01015585.1_pt1 | contig 12076 bp, 8 predicted proteins | sample 2277101 | NCBI WGS metagenome assembly SDBT01 (sample SAMN10404973, study PRJNA504765) | marine sediment metagenome | isolation source: marine sediment core GS10_PC15, 103 cmbsf | place: Arctic Ocean: Southern Knipovich Ridge | collected 2010
GCCAACTTGTCCTCGCCGATGATGTTTCGTAATGCGATAAGGTGTGGAATCTCCATTATGCAGGGTCCGCACCAGGTTGCCCAGAAGACAATTAAAACATTTTTGCCGCGGTAATCGCTCAGCCTGTGCTGTTTGCCGGTAATATCAGTCAAGGTAAAATCCGGCGCCGGTTTGCCATACCAGCTTTGGTAAGCCGGCCCCCAGGTTCTTGCGGCCTTGATAACATCGTTTAGACTTATCTTCGGGCGATTGACGTCGTCGGCGCTTTCGGCGGGCAATTCAAGTAGAGCGTGTTCGTGGCGGTTATGCTCGCTGTGGGCCTGTTCGGCAGGCTGCTTTTTCACCACTGACCAGATTATTAGAGCAGCGAGTATAATTGCAGAAACAATGACTGCCAGCCAAATGCCCGTCTGCTTTTTATCTTGCTCGGACATCTTATGTGCCTCCTGAAATTACCGGTGAACGAAATCAATGTACCACAATTAAGACGTTGTATAAAGGCTAAATTGACAAATTTCGGCTCAAAGGGCAAGCGGAAATCGTTTGACAAAGCAGATTTTAAGATTAGCATAAATTTCTTTTCAGACATCGGCAGAAAGTGTCTTTGCCTGCTGAGTGAGTGTTTTTTGCTGTTTTATAGAGAATGACAATGACTGAATTGTTGGACAAGATTTTGGCCCAGAACATTGAGCATCTCAACGTCATTTTGCTGATGGGTCTGGCCATATTTTTTGGAACAGCAGGCGCCCGCATCTTTCAAAAATTTCGTATCCCACAGGTGGTCGGCTACGTGGTTATAGGATTGCTTATAGGAGAATCGGGCCTGAACCTCATCGGCCGTGATACCGTGGAAACTCTCTCGTCATTTAATATGTTCGCGCTCGGAATCATCGGATTTATGATAGGCGGCGAATTAAAACGTGATGTCTTCAAGAAATACGGTAAGCAATTCTTCGTTATCCTCTGCTGCGAAGGTATAGCTGCATTCATCCTCGTCGCTCTTCTCAGCGGGTTTGTGGCCTGGTATTTCACTGGAAATCTCCACACTTCAGTCGCTATGGCTCTGGTCCTCGGGGCAATCGCTTCGGCGACCGCACCAGCGGCAACGACAAATGTACTCTGGGAGCTCAAAAGCCGCGGACCACTAACATCGACTGTTCTTGCAATTGTTGCGCTCGACGACGGCCTTGCGCTTTTGCTCTACGGATTTGCATCGAGTATCGCCGTTGCTTTGCTGGGCGAAACAAACAGCTCAATATGGACAAATATCCTGATGGCTGCTTTTGAAATCGTTGGGGCTGTAATTTTAGGTTTGCTCACCGGATTACTGCTCAGTTTTATTCTCAATCGCATCAAAGAGCCGGACAAAGCCCTTGCCTTTACAGTTTCTTCCGTCTTACTTGTCATTGGCTTATCAATAGCACTAAAGCTTGGTTCAATCCTTGCTGCAATGACACTTGGAGTGACAATAGCCAACCTTACCGGTCGCAGAAGGAAAAATACCTTTGAGCTTATGGAAAGATTTACACCACCGGTTTATGTCCTGTTTTTCGTTTTGGCCGGTGCTCACATTGTCCTTGGCGAAATAGCTGGTTGGATGATTATGATGATTGCGGTTTATCTTATTGGTAGAACAGCCGGCAAAATGTTTGGTTCCTGGTTCGGTGCCAGGCAGTCGCAGGCAGCCGATGTAGTCCGAAGATACCTCGGATTTTGTCTGCTAAGCCAGGCGGGTGTGGCCATCGGCCTGGCGATTATATCCAGCCAGTTGTTTACGGGACAAGTCGGGCATGCGATTATAGTTATCGTGATGACAACGACCTTTGTCGTGGAAGTTCTTGGTCCGGTGTTTGTTAAACTCGGCGTCAAAAAGGCCGGCGAAATAGGGCTTAATATTACAGAAGAGGACCTCATTGAAACTTACAAGGTCACCGATGTGGTGGACACAAAAATTCCGGTTATTTCTGCAGGTATGTTCTTGAGCGAAGTAATCAAAATAGTCAGCACCACTGACAGTTTTTATTATTCCGTTGTTGACAATGATAAAAAGCTGATAGGTGCCGTCACACTGGATGGTATCAGAAATACTTTTATGACCCAGGAATTAAACGACTGGCTGGTGGCACTTGATATTATGGAGCCTGTCATTGCCAAGGTGACGCCGGATATGGCGTTGTCAGAGGTATTCGAGAAGGCAAGACGGCTTGATGTAGAGCACCTGCCGGTTGTAGCTTCAAGCGAAGACGATAAGTTCGTTGGCATTTTGAATTGTCGCGCAGTTCGCCGGTCGCTCAGTGCCGAGGTGTTGTCACGGCAGCAAAGAGCCGATAGTGTGGCAAGTGGCCAACAGGCATAATTTGTATAAACTTCAAGGGCAGCATTACTATGATTTATTCACTTGCTAATGCGAGTGGTGGGGCTGTCGGCCATTTGAATTTAGTTTTATTGTTCGGGCTGGTTATTCTGGGCGGTACGTTTGGCGCACGTCTATTTCAAAAACTCCATATTCCTCAGGTTGTCGGCTGTATTCTCGTCGGGATACTTCTGGGAGATGTTCTTAATTTGATAACTCCCAAAACCATTGAGGCTCTCGAGCCTTTTACGATGTTTGCACTGGGTATGATAGGTTTTATGATTGGTGCTGAGCTTCGGGGTGATGTCTTTAAAAAGTATGGAAAGCAGTTTTTCATCATTCTTTTCTCGCAGGGTATAGGAGCTTTTTTGCTGGTTGCGGTTAGTACCTCAGCGGTGGCGTGGTTTGTAACAGATAATCCGTCCATTTCGATTGCGATGGGGCTTGTGCTCGGTGCTATTGCCTCTGCTACGGCGCCGGCGGCGACGGTGAATGTTTTATGGGAATATAAGACAAGGGGGCCTTTGACAGCAGCGGTTTTAGCTATAGTGGCGCTCGATGATGCTCTTGCGCTATTGCTCTACCGCGGCGCAGCTACAGCGGCAGATGTGCTTATGGGGACAGGCCACGACTCTGTTTCAACTACTATGCTTGTGCTGTTTGGTGAAATCGCCGGTGCAGTACTGCTGGGGTTTTTGGCAGGGGTTCTACTCTATTTTCTTTTAAAATTCGTCAAGGCGGAGGATAAAATCCTGGAATTTGCGATAGCGTCGCTTTTGCTTGTTGTTGGCATCTCGATGATACCTAAAATCGACCCGATTTTACCTGCTATGACACTGGGTATAACGATTGCAAATTTAATGCCTCGCGAAAGCAAAGGCACTTTTAAGCTTGTCGAGAAATTTTCTCCGCCGATTTATATTTCGTTTTTTGTATTGGCCGGGGCCCATATGGAGTTTAGCAGGGTAGCTCCGTGGATAGTTGTAATGATAGTGGTGTATATTTTGTTCAGAGCGGCGGGCAAAATGTTCGGCTCGTGGTTTGGCGCCAGGCATTCCGGTGCACCGGCTGTGGTGCGTAAATACCTGGGTATTTGCCTGTTGCCCCAGGCCGGTGTGGCCATTGGTCTTGCTATTTTGTCGGGCCAGCAGTTTAATGCAGAGCTGGGCAAAATCATTATTATGGTTGTTATGACAGCGACGTTTTTGATGGAGATACTCGGACCTATGTTAGTCAAGGTGGGCGTTCAAAAAGCGGGCGAAGTAGGGATGAATGTTACCGAGGAGGACCTGATAAAGACGTACACAGTTAAGGATGTTATGGATGCCAAGCCGACGAGCATTGCGCAGGATTTGCCGCTGCACCAGATTCTCGAGGTCTTCAGCACGAGTGACAGTGTGTACTATCCGGTTATTGACAGTCAAACTCAGATTATAGGAATAATCACTATCGCCGATATCAAAGAGATGTTTGCCAACAGGGAGGTTGCCGGTTGGCTGCTGGCCTGTGATGTTGCCGAGCCTGTACTGGACAAGACGACGCTGAGGAAACCGCTCGAAGAGGTGATGGAACTGATGAGACGCTATGATTTAGGAAATATGCCTGTAGTGGCCAGTGACGACAGTGATGAGCTTGTCGGTGTTTTGGACTATTCGAAGGCGCTGCGCAAAATAAGTGCCGAAGTTTTGCACAGACGCAAAGTGGCGGACGAAATGGCCCCGGCTTAAATGAGTTTGTAGTCTGCGAACTGAAAACTAAATTGGTGAAACCTTGAAGCGGTTTTCTTTCCCTAAAAGTAAGAGGCTTGTCACTAACAGGCAATTCAAGGCCGTTTTGGCCCGCAATCTGCGTGTTAGTGACGGGTTGCTTACGCTCTTTGTAGCTGAAAACAATTTCGGCTGTCCGCGATTGGGCGTATCAGTTAGCAAATCCTGCGGCAATGCGGTTGTGCGAAATCGATTAAAACGGCTATTGAGAGAAGCCTTTCGGCAAAGTCAGGGGCAGATTCCGGCCGACTTTGATTATTTGATTATGATTTCGGCCGGCTCTGCAAAATTAAATAAATCGGCTGGCTCCGAAAAGGCTGTAAGAAAGCTAACACTTGAGCGGGTAAGGGCCTCGTTCCTGGCATTGGCAACCGCTGCGGTTGGGAGCCCTCCCAAACACAATAATGGGTGTTCGGGGACTCCGGAAACCGGGTAGTTTACGGTCTTTTCAGCAGCGTAGAAACGCTAAAAGCGTATTTGAGGGTAAGTTTTGAGTCAGAGAAGCAAATTAATGCCAATAGGTACAGCTGCAAAAAAAGCTGGCATTTCCCGGCAATCTTTGCAATATTACCTTATGGTCGGTTTGCTTGACCCCACGGAAGTTACCCAGACCGGCAGACGGTTGTTTGACGAAAAAAGCATCCGGCGAATTAAACTGATAAAAAAACTTAACGACAGCGGCTATCCACTGCGTGCCATAAGAGAATTGTTTCTGGAAGGTCGTACTGATTTGAAAGGAATCAAAAAGTGAGTGATTACGAAACCACCCAAAGAAGGCGCAATATTACTGTAGGTATTTTTGTGATAGTAGCTATTGGCGCACTTGTATGGCTGATATTCAAGTTCGGGGATTTGCCGGTTAAGGTCGGCGAATTACGTTCATTTCAAGTGTTCGTTCAATTCCCGACAGCACCGGGAGTTGAGAAGAACACTCCTGTTCGCTTTTGCGGCTATCAAATAGGCAGAGTGACAAAGGTAATGGCCCCGGAGATACGAGAAGATAGGAAGACCCATTTGAGATATCATCAAACAGTGGTTGTTATTAGTATCGATAAGAGATATGTCAATATTCCCTCCAATGTTGAGGTAAAATTGATGACACGGGGCCTGGGCAGCAGTTATATCGAACTTAAAGTTGACCCTACGAAGCCGGAGGGGCCGCTTGACCCGAACCGGCCGGAAACAAAATTCCTGGTTGATAAAATGTTGCTGCAGGGCTCGACAGGTATGACCAGCGAATTTTTCCCGGAGGAGAGCCAGAAGAAATTGGATACACTGATTAATGGTCTTGGCACTTTCGTAAAAAACTTTAACGATATTCTTGGTGACCCCAACAATAAAGAAAATTTCAGGATGACTCTGGCTAATCTGGCTGAAGCATCGAAGCAAGCTACGCAGACGCTGGAAGAACTTCAAAAATTCTTTGTCGCCGGGATTAGTGCGAGCGAAGAATTGAGTAAAACGGTAGCAGAGTTCCGGCTAATTATAGAGAAGATAAACAAAGGCGAGGGCACCGCTGCCAAGCTTGTGAATGACGGACGATTGTATGAAAGTTTGCTTGAGAACAGTCAGCAGTTGGGAGTACTGAGAGAAGAAATAAAGTCGTTCATAACTGAATTGAAGGAGAAGGGTGTAAAAATCGGGTTGTAAAAATCTCGTCAAATTATCCAACTTCAAAAGTCGAACAACACCTTGTTCAAAGTGAATTGTCTCGAAAAAATCAGGGCCGAAATGGTTACATTCGCTTATAACAGGAGGTTTTACAAATGGAACAGCAAAACGCGCTGAGTAACACCATGTTTAGACCGGGGGTTTTTCGCATTGTTATTAGTCTTGCCTGTTTTTTTCTCGTCTCTGTGGCCTGCAATGTTGGTATGGCTGGGGACTGGGCAACCTACCGACACGATAATGAGCGAAGCGGTATCAGCTCAGAGGAATTGAGACCACCACTGGAGTTAGTCTGGGAATATCAGGCTCGGCATGCACCGAGTCCGGCCTGGCCCGACCCGGCCAAGTATGACTACTGGCCCGGGCACATAAAGGGTAATGCCAAACTCAAACCAAACGTTATATTCGACCGCGCCTGCCAGGTGGTTGCGGCAGGTGAGTCGGTCTATTTTGGTTCTTCGGCAGATGACAAGGTTTACTGCCTTGACGCTTCAACGGGTAAAGAACGCTGGTCGTTCTTCACCGAAGGTCCGGTCCGTCTTGCTCCGACGGTGGCCAATGGAAAGGTTTACGTCGGCTCTGACGACGGCTGGGTATATTGCCTTGAGGCAGAGAGTGGGGGGCTGCTGTGGAAATACAAGCCCACTACTGAAGAGCACAGAATACCGGGGAATGGACGAATGATTTCTCTCTGGCCTGTCAGGTCAAGTGTGATGATACATAAAGATGCTGCTCTATTCTGTGCCGGACTGTTCCCCTCCCAGGATGTTTACCTGGTAACGCTTAACGCTGAAGACGGCACAGAGAAGTCTAAGAAAAAGATTAACGTCTCCAGTCAGGGATATTTGATGATTAAGGAAGGCAGAGTCTTCACTCCGACCGGCAGAACGAGGCCTGCCCCTGTTGCCAGTATGGGGGAAGGGTCATCGAGCAAAACTCTGCCCGATGGAATGGAAGGATTCCCTTATTCTCTTATTCAGTCCGGCAATATCTTTTTTGCCGGCGGGGACGATAAGATAGGCGCCTTTCTGGCCAATGACGATAAAGAGTTAACTGTTACCGAAGCAACTGGCGGCGAAGTGATGAAAGGTAGGGGGGGACTAAACCGCTCTCTGGCTGTAGCTGACGATAAAGGGCTGTGGTCTGCTACAGTGAAGGGAAAGGCCTACTCTCTGGCTGTAGCTAACGGCAGACTGTTTGTCAGCACCGATAAGGGAATGATTTATTGTTTTGGCAAAAGAGCCGGCACCAAAAAACTTGTTGTCAATCTCGCTGATAAACCCAACCCCTCTGCTTACCCGAAAGACGACCTGACAGCGGTGTATGGCGAGGCAGCCAGGCGAATAGTAGAGCAAACGGGTATCAAGAAAGGTTACTGCCTCGATTTGGGCTGTGGTGATGGACGACTTGCTTATGAGCTGGCCAAACTGACCGATTTAAAAATCATCGGCGTGGAGGAAGATGCCGGTAAGGTCGCCGCGGCACGAAAGGCACTCGATGCGGCAGGACTCTACGGCAGAGTTGTTGTCCATCACGGCGCGCTGAACAAACTACCCTATGGCAAATACTTGTTTAACCTGATAGTCTCGGGTGAAACAATCGCCACGCGCGAACTGCCTGGAACGGCCGGCGAGGTGTTTCGGGTACTTCGCCCCTGCGGTGGCGTAGTTTATATTGGTCAGCCGGAAGGGGTGGACAATAAACTTCGACGGTCCCGTATTCGGTGGTGGCTCAAGGAGGCACCGACGGACAGATGGGAGATAAAGCAGGATAACGGTATATGGGTGACGACTCGCCGCGGCCCATTACCCGATAGCGGTCAGTGGACCCATCAGTACGCCGACGCCGGTAACTCATCGTTCAGCGGCGATAAATTGATACAGAAACCTATGCAGTTGCAGTGGTTCGGCAGACCCGGGCCTCGTGAGATGTTCGACCGCCACAGTCGTCCACCGGCGCCGCTTTCCATTAACGGCCGACTCTTCATCCCGGCAGAGCAGCGCCTGTATGGACTGGATGCCTACAATGGAACCATACTCTGGGACCTGGAAGTCCCGGAGCTGGAGGCACGCATCAATATACCACGCGACAGCGGTTATATGGCTGCGGACGATGATTATTTGTACGTCGCTGTCAGGGACAAATGCTGGCGTCTTGACGCCGATACGGGAAAACTTGCTTTTTCATATAACATAGCAGAACCAACGCAGGCACATGTGAAAGGACTCTATGACTGGGGCTACCTTGCCTGTAAGGATGACATTATCTTCGGCAGTGGTGCCAGAAAGGGCGCATTCTTTACCGATGCCAAAGGGCCTTGGTACGATGGTAATAAGCCTCTGACTATATGGGAGAACGCTAAGGTCTGCAGTGACTACCTTTTCGCTGTCAGCAAAAAGGATGGAAAATCAATATGGAAATATGATGGGCTGATTATCAACTCTACGATTGCTGTGGGAGGCGGCAGGATTTACTTCGTTGAAAATCGCAATGAAAACCTCGCCCGTAGCGAGTTTTTTGTACGGCGTATCAGCAACTATGAGTTACGGGAAGATTTATATCTGGTCGCCCTCGATGCCGGAACCGGCCAAAAAAAATGGGAAAAACCTGTAAAGTTCGCTAAGGGTACTATCGTTTTCTACCTCTGTTATTCGGACGAAACACTGCTTGTGGTTAGTAGTCCACACACTTCCTACTCGCTCTATACCTTTAATGCGGCAGACGGCTCTTTATTGTGGGAAAAAGAAAGCACCTATCGAGCGGACCGCAATACCTTTCATCACGGTGGTCATATGCAGCATCCGGTTATCATGGATGACGTTGTCTATCAGGACCCGCACGATTTTAATTTGAAGACTGGTGTTCAAGGCTCGCTGGTTCTTACCCGCGACGGCCACGGCTGTGGGGTGCTGTCAGGAGCGCAGGGATATCTTTTCGGTCGTGGCGGGAACCCGCGGATGTACGACCTCAGCGAAAGAGGAAAAAGTATCAGGCTCAATCACGTTTCCAGGCCCGGCTGCTGGATTAACATGATTCCCGCAGGTGGATTGGTCCTGGTACCCGAAGCCAGTTCAGGCTGCACATGTCCGTTCCCGGTTCAGACGTCTATGGCCTTTGTATCCGAAAACGTTTCAGGTTCGGGGCCGGAAAAATAAATATCATCATTGAGCCTCGACGTCAGAATGACGGACTCTCAGCAAAAAGATACGATGATTGGTTTTGCCTGCGAATTTGTACATTGAGGACTTACTGGCTTTGGTCAAAGCGAGCCTTCGGATAGGCTCTTAGAACCATATTTTTTTACCACGATACATAACCCCATTTTTCGCCATCCAGCCACTTCTTAATGCCGCTATGAGCTTCATATTTCCCGCGATAGTCAACGGTGTAAATCATGCCGTCTGAGTTTTCCCAGAAACGCTCGAAAAGTTTATTAAATTTAGTTACTATTTTTTTTGAGCCTTTCACCCGGACATTTGCTTCCAGGTTTATATCTTTAAGATTTTTTCCAGTCCAGTTGGCAGACCCGTTTATTAATTCATACTTTGGCTTATTTGTTTTATCATTCGTAATAGTCATAATCTTTGCATGGTTTTGCTCTCCGTGGGTATCATACCAACGAATGTCAAGATTGAGTCCGAGCTGCTTTTTCTTTTGCATTAGAAATGCCGCCACCTGCCTGTTGGGCGTCCCATCTTTTTGCTTGGCAAAGGCATCTTTGTTCGGGTCCAAAATAATTCGCACAGGTTTTTTCAGGCGTTTCGCAGTATTTACAATGGCATTTATCACCTTGAGGTCGGAAAGATAAAACATCTGAATACGAATCTCATCATTTTCCTGAGCATCTTTGAGCATTTTTATAACCTGGTCCCGAATACGGCTTTCAGTCATAAAGCAAACTCCAACAGGAGTACTTTCCGACTTAATTCCCGTCTCAATCATTTCAGAAGGAATTTCAGGGAGGGTATTCGTCAGGAATTGCTTTCTATACTTTCTGGATTTGTCACTCCAAAGAGCATAACCCAATTTTTTACTAAATACAACATCTTCGCGAAGTACCATGTAAATGTATTTGGCCAGGTCTCCCTTAACGGATATAGAAAAGTTTGTTGAAGGGATGCTGGCATTATGTGGGTTGGCTGATGAAATCAAGCCTTCGAATGTATCGGCGATGTCAGTCACAAGAAGCTTCCTGTGATTTGCTTTAAGAGCTATACTGTTCCAAAGACCTTCTATTGATAATCCCTCTTCATCCAGGGAATTTTTGACGGGGATTTTAGGACTTGCAATAAGTGAAAGTACTCTGCCCATAGTTCCCAAAGAAAGCCTGTCTACGACACGAAGGCTGTCCCGGACGGCTTCGGTGATACCTAAAGCGGTTGCACTTTTTGTTGATATTAAATCGGAGTAGAAAATATCAATTCCGTTATCCACTAATTGTCTTACCGCAGGAGAAATACGTTGTCCGTAGGCTTTATTAATGGGGTCTAAAATTACAACAATACTAATTCCCGGATTGTCCTTTTTCTTTTTGACAAGCGAATTGGTTAATTCCTTTACAATATCTCTCTCAGGTTTATTTTCTGAATACCCAGTATCAAATAAAAAGACTGAGGCAAGTATCAGCTCATTAGCGTTTTCTATCATATCAAGTGCCTTATCGCCTATCGTTAGCCTGGAAAACCGTTTTCCTTCTTGTGGGTCAAATCCACTATAAGATTCTTGTAATGCTATAGCATCTTCAGAAATGTAAAACCATGGAGACTGTGTGGTTAGGCGTTGAGGTTTTATATTGACCAAATTCAATGTGTCGCTCGTGGTGCAGCCTAATTTTGCAACGATTAACAGTAATAGCGTGATTCTCCATTTCATTTGGGACGTTCCTTCCGAAAATCACACATTCCTTCAAAAGCGAACACACGTTTATTATTAACCAAACTAATAGTTATGGCAATCTAATAACTCAGGTTATCAGGGATGCGTTGGATGATATTTGTGCTGCGTATGGCCCAAATGGCAAAGAAAAAGCGGCATCAACAACTTCACAGGTAGATGATACCGCTAAACTTACGAAAATCGGGGCGGGTGGACGATTTTAGAACTACGGCCAATCTGTACCCCGTTAGCCTTGAATTATCAATAAAGCCGTAACTATTGGATTATTGAATGCATCAAGAACCGCTTATAGCTCGGACAACTGTTGCCACTGCTTTTTTAGTCCGTTTTCTTCAATTTGTTCCTGCAGCAACTTCCGGTCAATTATATCTGGAGAAATTGTAAGCATTTGTTTGATATCAACCAGATGTTTTGAACTTCCGCCTTCTCTGAAGTACTCAAGTTTCCTAAGGATAACATATTCGGGGGGAGCTATCCACACACCGACCCCACTAAGGTCGATTTTTTGACGCCTGCCGAACGCCCATAGATGCAGCTTGTCGTTACCTTTTGGATAAATATCTGCCTTAAAACCGGTAGCCTGATGGATAATATTGAAGTTTCCTCGTGTCTGGCGAGCTATTTCAGTCAGTATGACATCTTTAGGTGGGCAATAAAACTCGTTCTCTGAAAACAACGATATAAACTCAGAAACATGATCGGTTCGAAGTTCAACTACAAGATCAATATCATGTGTCATTCGCGGTTGGCCATAGATAATACTCGCTACTGAGCCGGTAACCATATAGTCGAAGCCGGCATCGCTTAAAGGTTTCAGGAAATATAAAAAAAGGTCAGCTTCGTGCATTGATAAAAGCCTCCCGTACCGCCATATTGAGTTGGTGTTCAGACCAATTCGGGTGCAGCTTTCTTAGCCAGGCCGCTTTGCAACGCCTTGCGGAGTGATAGAGCATCATTGAAGCCTCGATTTTCTGAGCGGGGGTCATTTTCTGTATGATCTTATTTTGAATGTCACACATGGCTTTTGCCCATCACTTATATTACCATACCTTACTCAGTCCAGATAGCCGATTTTAGAACTGCCGCAATTTTAACAATTGCTGGTTTTTATTCAATGGAAAAATTGAGGAGGTATTTACAGGTTGCGGCGGTTTTGAGAAGTTGAACAGGAGAACAGTAGACCGCAGTAGAGAGGTTTTACACTGTGTCAAAACACTGTTATTGTCTGCGCAGCAGGCAATTTGCTCTACTCTCTCCTTTCTCCTCTCACCTGCTCTGATTTTTCGGCAGATGCCGAAAAATCGGGGCGACAGGACTTGAACCTGCGACCTCGTGACCCCCAGTCACGCGCGCTAGCCAAACTGCGCCACGCCCCGGTTAGATAAGAATATTT
>SDBT01015586.1_pt1 | contig 12076 bp, 9 predicted proteins | sample 2277101 | NCBI WGS metagenome assembly SDBT01 (sample SAMN10404973, study PRJNA504765) | marine sediment metagenome | isolation source: marine sediment core GS10_PC15, 103 cmbsf | place: Arctic Ocean: Southern Knipovich Ridge | collected 2010
ATTCTCCCTTGCACCGGCCTCCCGTCCGATGTAGCGTTGTATGATAGTTCTAACTATAACTTGAAGATTTATTTCCACTAAGCAAACAATCTTCCCACACTACCATGGAGCCCCCCCCATGCGTGCTCGGGCTATTGTTGTATGTCTGGTTGCAGTCCTGGTGGCTGCCTGCACCGACGAGGGTCTCGTCCGTCCCGTCGACGACGGAGTGCTCACTCCGAATCCCCCATCCTTCGCTATCCGGGACGCCGGCAATAACGGGGGCACGCCAGGCTTCTGGTTCCTGCCGCCTCTGGCGAAGCAGGTGGCCACCGAAGGCACATTCGACCCCAACCTCATGCCCGGGATGGAGGTCTGTTTGCTTTCGGGCAACCCGCACCCGAATAACCCCGTCGACTGCACGGGGGACCCCGTCAAAACCTTCGAGCCGGGTTCCGCGGATGTGGGTGACGGGCTCTACGCGTTTTCCTGGAAGACAAAGAGAAAGGGGGAGATGGATTCGGATGAATTCTACCGGATCAAGATCTTCCTGGAAGAAGACGACGTAGAGAATACCAGGACGGTGCTCGGGTACCTGGACGTGAACCCTCAGAACCCCTCGGGCGAGTCGCCCGGGGAGGATTATCCGGACCTGTACGCGTTTCGGCTTGGTGAGACGCTTCCGGTGAAGGTCTTCCTCAACCCTCAGGCCCGCTGCGCGCTGACAGAGGATTACGTCACGCAGTGCACCGCCTCTGCCGTGATCGATAATGAAGGCGCAGTGGTCACACTGGAGACAGAAGGCTGGTTCACGCTGTCGGTGGTCGTTCCCGCCACGGCACTGCCCGAGGGCTACCCGCAGGTCACCCTCACCATGGAGCGGATCGACTCGGACCTCTTCTTTGAGGTCACGGGCGAGCGGTGCATTCCCATCTTCGACGCGCCCCTGTTCGGGGATTGCCTCAGAGTGACCACCGACCCAGTGATCGAGGATCCTCTGGAGCCTGGGGCTCTCGCCACCATCGAAATGTGCATCGACCCCACCGTCGCCGACTCTCTCGGACTCCTCAAGTTCGATGAGGAACAGGACACCCGCCTGCAGATCATCCGGTTCGACGGTATCGTCGGTATCGACGGTGTCTGGCAGGGGTTGCCGAATGTGGACGCCACGACGTGCGGGCCGCCATCGTCGTCGTTTGCGGGCTTACTTCCCGTGCCTGACGAAGGCTTGTTCCGGTACGCGGCCCTGGGGGTCAACAAGGTCGCACGCTTCCTAGGTCCAGAGCCCGTGGGGGCGCACGGTCCAATCAGGTTGGCCGGCGCGACATCGAAATTCAGCCGGTTCCGCTGGGGACTCCCCGGTCAGATGACCATAGTGGCAGGTGACGGGGAACTCATCCAGCAGCAGGAAGGCCCCGTCCCCCCGAACTACCCCGTGACCGTCACGGTCCAGGTTGTGGACGCCGGATCCCCCTTCCCTGAATCTGGTGACCCGCTTCCTCCTTCGGGTGTCAAAGGCGCGACGGTGCACTTTTCGAACGGTGTCGACGTGGTGACCGCGGACGAGGAAGACGCGGACGGGTTGGCCACCACCACCTGGGCGGTCCCGAGCGCGCCCGGGGACCACACCCTGACCGCGACCGCCCTGGGCTTGCTGGACATCTCTGTGGACGATCACGGAAGCCAGATCGACTTCACCGAGGCGACGGTCACATTCACCGCAACGGTGGTCGGGCCGCCGAGTCAGTTCGAGCAGTCGCCCGACTCCCTTCCTCCGCTCACCGGAACGCCCGGAGGGACCCTCACCGCCACACCACTGGTTATCACGGTCTTCGATGAGAACGGCCTGCCGGTGAATGGCTGGGACGTGGTCTGGGACACCGACTGTGGCGGCTTCGAGTGCGATCCGGGATCCGTCGAGGGAGAAACACCCGAGACTGGGACCGATGGTTCTGCCACCGGACTCTGGACGCTGAGCACTACGCCGGGATCCAACACCGCCACCGCCACCGTGGGTTCTGTTACAGCGACCTGGTACGCCAACGGCGTCTGCATCGTCACCGTGGATGGCACCATGGCGCCTGGGGAGTGGGATTGCGCGGTGGCCGTTGGCGACACTGGGAGCTTCTTTGCCAACATCTCAGGCGGTGAAACCCCTGCGGAGGTGCTCTGGCAGAACGACGGGGACAACCTCTATCTAGCGGTCAAGGTCCAGCAGAGCTCCCTGGCGAAGGCAAACAGCATCCGCTTCGATTTCGACAACGAGTTCGATGGGCCCACGGCAGGTGACGACGCCATTGCATACGATGCGGATTCCGGGGAGTTCTCGGATGAGCATCTCACTCAAAGGTGCGTGAACCGCAGCCAATCCGGTTGTGGATCCCTGGACAGGGAGGGGCAGGACGGTGCCGGTGCAATGGACAACGATGGCACGTGGACCGTGTACGAGTTGTCTCACCCGCTGACGGGCGACGAGGGTGACGAGGGTGAGGACTTTGCGGTCGGCCCAGGAGATATTCTGGGGTTCTTTCTGACGCTCCGCTCGGGAAATGGTGCCCAGGGCAACACACAGTTTCCTGGCTTCCGGATCTTCGAGTCGATCACCATCCACTGAGTGGGGATGTCAGAAGAGCCATTCACCGGGGGTCCTCCGACACGACAGGCTGGGATTGGCGACATCAACCCTCAGCCGAGTCGGAGGATCCTCGGTGAACGTGCATATGGAAGCGAATCTCAGGCTCTGAGATCGAGCCCTTCTGAGCCGGGTCAACCCCAGGCTCGTTCGACGGGGCGGTTCCTTCCATGAGGGCTCCCCGCGGGCGCCAGGTTCTCCGCAAACTGGTGGGGCCTCCTCCAGCCTCCTCCCGGTTGCCCCTGCACGATGGAGATCGGATTGCCGTGATCGGCGGTGGCCCGGCTGGATCGTTCTTCTCCTTCTTCCTCCTCCGCCTCGCTGAAGCGACGGGTTTGCGTTTGCACGTCGATGTCTACGAGCCGCGCCATTTCAGCCACGTGGGTCCAGGTGGATGCAATCACTGTGGGGGGGTAGTCTCCGAGTCCCTCGTTCAGATCCTGGCAGCGGAGGGGGTCTCGATACCTCCCGCCGTGATCCGTTCGGTGATTGAATCATACGTGATCCACATGGATGTCGGGAGCGTGCGACTGCGGTATCTGGCCGAAGAGGGGCGAATCGCAGCGCTACATCGGGGCAATGGGCCTCGGGGTGGGGATGGAGCCGTGGAAAGCAGCTTCGACGCGCACCTGCTTAAGCTGGCGACCAACGGTGGTGCGCGGCAGGTGACGCGTCTGGTGAGCGACATCGAGTACGTTGACGGCTTGCCCGCCCTCATCACCGCCGACGGGACACGGTCCGCCGGCTATCACCTGGTCGCTGTCGCAGCCGGCGTGAACAGCAAACTGGTCCCGCTCTTGCTTCGTCGCCCCGAGCCAGCCACGACCCGGACCTACATCTGTGAGTTCCGGGGGGATCCGGTGCAGATCCGGGAGACCCTCGGGAACTCAATGCACGTGTTCCTACTGGACCTGCCGCGCTTGGAGTTCGCGGCTCTGATCCCGAAGGGTGAGAACATCACCCTGTGCATGCTGGGAGATGAGATCGACGACGAGCTGATCCAGGCGTTCCTGGCGTCGCCGGAAGTCCGTCGCTGCTTACCGGAGGGGGCCGCCACCGTGGTGTGCAACTGCTCCCCTCTCATCAACGTGGCCGGGGTAAAGCCTCCGTTCGCAGACCGCATCGTTTACGTGGGAGACGCCGGTGTCACGCGCCTCTACAAGGATGGCATCGGGGCCGCCTTCAAGACGGCGAAGGCGGCGGCCGATGTCGCCGCGCTGGTGGGGGTCGCCGAAGAGGACTTTCGGGCCCATTACCTACCGATCTGTCGGGCCATCGAGGCGGACAACCTCATCGGGAAGGTGATCTTCGGCGGGAGCGTGGTGTTCAAGAAGCTCCGCTTCCTTCGCCGCGCCGTTCTGGGCATGACGATCCGCGAGCAGCAGAAGTTTACGCCGAATCGCCCCATGAGCATGGTGTTGTGGAATATGTTCACCGGCAGCGCGCCCTACCGGTCGATCCTCGCGCAGACACTACGTCCGAGCTTCTTTCTCAGCCTTGGCCAGCAACTCCTCACAGCGAACGTGTTCCGTCGGAAGAGGGCGGGATGGAACGGAGATTCATCGTGAAGACCCACGCCCTGGGAAAGCTGTATCGGGACGGCGAATGTGTCCTGTATGAAGGGGACCCGTCGGAGTACCTCTACATCGTGCAGGAGGGACAGGTCGAGATCGCCTACGACGAGGCGGACCGGACGACCCGCCTGGTCCTGCTGGAAGAGGGCGAGCTCTTTGGCGAGTCGGCCCTGTTCAGTCGCGTGCCCCGTTCGGCCAACGTCCGGGCCGTGGGCGATGCCCGGGTGCTGACCTTGGACAGGCAGGTGCTGCTCCGCCGGATCCAGGAGAATCCGCTCGTGGCCCTCGAGCTCCTGCGCTCGATGTCACGGCGGCTCGAGGAGTTGACGGATTTGGTGAAGCAGCTTCGAGCCGACGAGGACCCACCGATCACCTCCCACGATAACGCCCTGTCGTGATTGGCTCCGACCACCAAGGGCCACGGCTCACCCGTCCGGGGGGGCGGCCACAGCAGCGGGGAAAGCCGGCGCCCTGCTCATGCGGCTGTCCCAACGGAACCGATGTCAGGGGCTGGATCGGCATCATCGCCCAGCGACGGAAGGCCGGGCTCTCGCTGGAGGAAGCCTACACGCAGGCGTGGAACAAGATCACGGCCGTCAACCCGCTTCCCAGCGTTCTCGGCCGAGTCTGTCCACATCCCTGTCAGGAGGGGTGCAGCCGCGAGCCCAAGGACGGCGCTGTGGAAATCCGCGCCCTCGAACGCTTTGTCGGTGACAAGGGCCTAGAGATGGCCCTGCGGCTGAAGCGCCTGGACGAGAGCTCGAAAGTCGTGTCCATCGGCGTGATCGGGGCCGGGCCCGCCGGGCTATCGTGCGCCTATCAACTGGTGCGCAGGGGCTACGACGTGACGGTTTACGACCAAGCCCCTCTACCTGGCGGGATGCTCCGGTACGGAATCCCCGATTACCGGCTTCCGCCTGCGATCCTCGACGCCGAGATCGACCGGATTCTTGCCCTTGGCGTGGAACTCCGGACGAATACCGCGGTGGGCACGGACATCGCAGTGGAGACGATCTATGATCGCCACCAGGCTGTGTTCGTCGGCATCGGGGCCCAGCTTGGGCGCCCTCTGGGCATCCCCGGTGAGGAGGGGTCCGGTGTGTGGAGCGGAACCGACTACCTGCGCCGCGTGAACGATGGTCAATCGGTCGATGTGGGTCGACTGGTGGTCGTGGTGGGCGGGGGCAACACTGCGGTTGACGCCTGCCGCACGGCGAGGCGGGGGGGCGCCGACGTGGTCCTGCTCTACCGCCGGACTCGCAGCGAGATGCCCGCGTACGATGAGGAGATCGACGCGATGCTGGGCGAAGGTGTGCGCATCGAGTTCTTGGCGGCGCCCTTGGAGGTTGAGCGGAGCGGCGCAGGTGTGGTCGGACTTCTCGTCCAGCGCATGATCCTGGGTGAGGCCGACGCGAGCGGTCGACGCCTGCCGTTGCCGGTGGATGGAGATTGCTTCCGGGTCGCGGCGGACAGCATGATCGTCGCTGTGGCACAGGAACCCGACTGGCGCCGGCTCGAGGCGATTCATCCCGACGGGGGTTGGATCAATGTCGGGGAGGGCGGCTCGATCGCCGGGAATGTATGGGTCGGCGGGGACATCCAAGGCCCGGGATTCGCCAGCCTGGCCATCACCCACGGGCGGATGGCCGCTGAGGGGATGCACGCTCGTCTCAGTGGCCTTGAGGCGCCGGATCCGCAAGATCTAGCGCGTCATGATCTGCCGCCGGTAAGGGTCGACCTCTACCCGACCCGACAGTCGCCCAAGGCTCCCTCCCTCGCCCATGAGGAGGCCCTGGCCCACCCGGGAGCTGAAGTGACGGCTACCCTGGGAGAGGAAGAGTTCCTTCGGGAGATAGAGAGTTGCTTCTCGTGTGGTCTATGCTTCGGGTGCGAGCATTGCTGGATGTACTGCTCGGCGGGTGGTTTCGCTCGCTTGGTGGAGCCCCGGCCCGGAGCTTACTTTTCCCTCGCCCTGGATGCCTGCGAATCGTGCGGGAAGTGCGTGGACGTCTGTCCGTGCGGATTCCTCGAGTTCGACCCGCTGGCGATCCCTTCGGTTCAACCCACCTCGACCTCGTAACACACCCGCCAGAGCTCCATGTTCTCCGGGTCGCTCAGCCCCTCGTTCCCGGGTGCCTGGACGCCTACCCACCCCTCGGCGGGACCCGTGAACTCCCGTCGATAGTCATTCAGCTTGTCGTTGGCGGTAATGAGGTCGATTTCTTCCCCAAAAAGCTCCACGACGAGGGAATCGCCCACCTGGCCCTCGAAGAGGACCTTGTCGATCCCGCTCACCCTATTGAAGCGGGGACGATCAGAGATCTCCCAGTGGCCCTCCTCGGGAAAGCGCGTCTCCATGACAGTGTCACCGCTGGACACGCGGGAGGAGAAACGGAACTCCCCGTGCTTCTCGTAGGACGGTTCCAACATGTCCTTGATCTCGATCCAGCGGAGGATCACCCGGACCTGCTTGCCATCGTTCTGTCCCATCACGCACACACTCTCTCTTCCCGAGGAGGGTGGAAGATGAGGTGTCATCTGAGAGCGGACAAGAGCGCGGGACAGCCTGTCATGGAGATGCGTACTCCGTGCAACGCAACCTCTCACCGCTGATCTAGACTGCGCTCGAACCTCGACTCGCAGAGCTGTCTGAAGCGATTCAGCACGTTGCCGGTTACCCGGTTGTGGAGCTTCTCCCAGAACCAGTTGATGGGGCGGAAGAGGGCTCCATGCTGCTTTCCGTAGAAGTCGAAGCCCACCCCCAGGAAGAGCTGGGCCCTCTCCGTCTCCCCCTGGTCGGCGATGGCCGAGCGCACGTAAAGGGCGAAGATGCCGATAGGATAGCCACCACTGCAGGCGTAGAGGAGGTAGCGGGCGTTGTCGACATCGGCATCACTGGGAACGTCCTGGATTCGTAGCGCGCTCAGGTCGAAGAGGGGCGAGACCCACGGCCGCCTTCCTGTCTGCGGCTTGCCCAGTCCCAAGGGATGAATCCGGATCTGCTCGATTCGACCTTCGACCCGCTCCACAGAGGCGATGTGGTTCGGCCAGAATGAAGAGTCCCCGTCCCAGCACATGAGCTCCTCGAACACGTAACCGACCGGAGCCTCGACCCCGATCTTGTGCAGGTTCAGCACAGAGTAGGCGCTGACATCGATGTCGAGGCGTTGCATGATCCGGTCGCTGTAGTTCCTGCGCTCCTCTAGGGAGGGGAACTCGATGAGTGTTGGTGTGGCGGGTCGGTTCAGGAGGAAGGCATACACATCCCCGAATACGCTGCGCGTCTTTGCCGGTAGAGGTCGTGGCGTGGTCGGACGCTCTACTTCCATTCAGGTGCCTCGGCCCCTTCAAGGTTCAGTTCTTCTTGGTGGATCGAGAGGATCGGACATCCAATCGTCCTCGGATCTGGTTGGCCCAGGGTAGACGCCACCGGAGGTGAGAGCAATAGCGAATAGGCCGCCCGGGGGGGCGCCCTCCACTGACCCACCGGAGCCGGTGGGGATGGGTGAGAGGGCTCGCGGTGCAAGGGATTCTGTGGTGAGTTGTCACTGGTTCGAGTCCAGCAGCGGCCATCAAGTCCGGCGGACCTCCGTCGGATTCTTCCATTCGGTCTTCTAGGGCGTCAGGAACTCCAGAATGGCTTCGCTGACCTCTTTGGGCGCGTCTTCCTGGATGTAGTGCTTCGCCTCGAGGCGTCGAACCTGTGCGTGTGGGAAATCCAACCGGAAGCGGTCGATGAAGGCCGGGGTGAAGGCGAAGTCCTCGATGCCCCATGGGAGGAGGAGCGGAAGGTGCCGTGGTGGTGGGTGGTGCCGTGCGGCTGGCCCTGAGTCTCGGGCTCGCCCAGGCGGTGTCGGGCTTTCTGTTCGATGTGCAGGCGATAGATCCACTGATGTTCACGGCGGTACCGGCGACCCTTGGGGTCGTGGCCCTGGCGGGCCGCAGCGGGTGCTCCTAAGGTGAGTCCTCGACGTTTCAGGCACTTGTCGGATTGGAAGGGAGATCGCCCTCGTGATACGCCTCGCTGAACAGCTGACGCTCCTCTACGCGTTGATCCTGCTGCCGCTGCAGGTGGCGGCCGGATTCGTGGTGGGTGGTTGGCTCGGGCTCCCGCTGGCCGGCGCGGTCGTGGCTGGCGCCTTGGGTCTCGGTCCGGCCCACAGGCTTCCCGGATTCGCGTTCACTGTCGTGTGCGCTGTCGCCTGGGTTGTGCTCCTTCCCCGGCTGCCAGCCCTGGGACAGCCTGTCAGCGAGCAGTTGCTCCTGTGGGTCGGTGGAGCCGCCCTCCTAGTGCCCTACATTCTCTTGTGGGGCGACGTGCGCGACCAGCGCGCCTCCGAAAGCGAACGTCGGGAGGTCGACGACACGCTCGACAGCATGCCGCTGGATAGGCTCGTCACGAAGCTCGCTTGGATCTCCGCCTTCGGTGACGACCTGGACCAGGAACGGGCTGCAACGCGCATCCGCGAAGGAGAGGGCGAGGCCGCCCGGCTGATCATCGAGCGATACGGTAGCCGGCAGGGTCGAACTGAGAGGTCGTCCCTGTTTCGCGCTCTGGGCGCTGGGGGGCACCCAGTCGGTCTCGCGTTTCTGGGAGAGATCCTGCGCTCGGGTCAGGACTTCACGGAGCTCTGTGAAGCGGCGGAGGCCAGCGGCGAGACAGAGGACCGGTCCCTCGTCGGTCCGCTGGCGAAGCTCCTCGAGCGCAGTGAGAACCATCTCGTCACGACCGCGGCCTTCGAGGCCCTGGGGCGGATTGGATCTGCCGAAGCTGTCCAGACCATGAGGGGTCACCTGGAGGTCGAGGCCGAGGACGTCGAGGGCCTCACCGAGGCCGCGGTTCGGGGCTTCGCTTGGGGGCGGGCGGAAGCCGCGGTACCCTGGCTCGCCGAGATCGTGGACGGGGAGGGGGCCGCGAGGCCAATGTACTTCGCGGCCTTCGGGGCTCTGGGGGCGATCGGCACGCCGGACGCTCTGGCGTGCCTGGAGCGTGTTCTCGATGGAGTCTCAGACGCGGATACTTTGCGCGCAGTCTTCATGGGGATCGACGAAGAGGATGGCCGGGCGATCCCCTGGCTCGCCGAGCTCCTCGCAGCACATGAAAGCACCGAGGTCAGGGGCCGGGCGGCGGAAGCCCTGCTGGAAATGCGCTCGCACGAGGGACTCGCGATAGTCCATGGTGCGCTTCGCGCAGAGGAAGCGAAGCCGCCCGACCGGCGTGATCAGCAGCTTTGCGAAGACCTCCGCTTCTACAGCGCGGAAGCCGCGTTGGACTGACCTCGGACAAGCATGTCCGGGACTGGCCCGAGATCTGCGCGGACGGCGAGATCCTGACCACCGCGATCCTGGACCACCTCCTGCGCCGCGTCCACATCGTCCACAACGACGGGCGCAGCTACAGGCTTCGTGAACTCGACGGACTGCTGAAGCTGCCCGCTTCCGACGCCCCGGCCAAAGGAGGTGATACCAAGAGAACTTGAAGACATGGGTGCGTATCGGCTTGCCCGACAGCACCAGGATGGAACTGGGCACGCCCATCAGAACCGGATCCGGACAGGCCCTGGCCAGCCAAGCTAGCCCGGATCGATCACCCTCACGGGCGTGGAGTAGGAGATGATGTTGCCGTTGCCCAAACTGCTGCCGTAGCCCCAGCAATATGCCGCACCACTCGTCGTCAGCCCGCAGCTGTGGGAGGACCCAGCACTCACGCTGCCGAAGGCTTGCCCGCCGGACACGAGTCTCGGCGAGGATTGATCCGTGGTCGAGCCGTAACCCAACTGACCATTACGGCCATCGCCCCAACAGTAGGCGTCTCCATCCGTTGTCACCCCACAGGTGTGTGTACCTTCTCCAGCATTCACGCTACTGAAGCTATGCCCCCCCGACACAGGCCCTGGTGTGGTTAGATCCCGCGTCCACATGCTGCCTTGTCCCAGTTCGCCGTCATAGCTACCGCCGCCCCAGCAGTAGGCCACGTTGCTCGTCGTGGTCCCGCAGGTGTGAGCCTTGCCCGCGCTGATGCTGCTGAACGTGTGCCCACCGGACACGAGCGCCGGGGTGCCCTGATCCGTCGTTGCGTCGTTCCCCAGCCGGCCACTCCCGCCAGAGCCCCAACAGTAGGTCTCCCCACCCGTCGTTATCCCGCAGGTGTGCGCAGTGCCCGCGCTGATGCTGCTGAACGTGTGCCCGCCGGATACGAGCGTGGGCGTGTACTGATTCGTCGTTGCGCCGTTCCCCAGCCGGCCACTCCCGCCAGAGCCCCAGCAGTAGGCCTCCCCACCCGTCGTCGTCCCGCAGGTGTGAGCCGCTCCGGCACTCACACTGCTGAACGTGTGCCCGCCGGACACGATCGTGGGCGTGGTCCGATCCGTGGTCGGACCATTGCCCAGCTGGCCACTCCCACCTTCACCCCAGCAGTAGGCCCCACCACCCGTCGTTTTCCCGCAGGTGTGGGATCCTCCGGCACTGACGCTGCTGAACGCGTGTCCACCGGACACGAGCGTCGGCGTGTACACAGACTCCGTCGAGCCGTTGCCCAGCCTTCCCGCGTGGCCATAGCCCCAGCAGTAGGTCTCCCCACCAGTCGTTGTCCCGCAGGTGTGAGAGGGTCCGGCAGATACAGATGACCATGGTCCGGTCACCGGAGTGCTGTTGGTGGTAGCCGATACTTCGTTTGAATAGCCGGAGCATCCACTGGAGTTGCAGGCCCGCACCCGGTAGGAATAGGTAGCGCCCATAGTGAGACCGATATCCGAATAGCTCACGGTGTCTGCACCAGTGGAACTGCGAGAACTCCACATATCGCCCACGGAGGCCTTCCACTCGATCTCGAACTCGTCCTCGTTTGTGCTGTTGTCCGTCCAACTCAGGTTGATCTGGCTCTCATGTGCGGCTGACGCCAGGAGGTTGGTAGGAGCTGCCGGTATCGGTTCCTGAACGCTGTAGGTGACCGCATTCGACGTTCCTCCGCCGGGGGCGGCGTTGAAGACCGTCACCTGGGCCGTGCCCGCACTGGCAATGTCACTGGCCGGGATCGAGACTTGGAGTTCGGTCTCGCTCACGAACGTCGTCGTCCGGTCCGACCCGTCCCACTTCACCACCGATCCTCCTACGAACCCGGTGCCTGTCACCGTCAGCGTGAACGCGTCGCCTCCGGCAGTGGTTGGGTTGGGTGAGAGGGAACTGATCGAGGGCACCGGGTTGTTCTCGACCGTCGTGGCCGATGCTTCACCGGAGTAGTCCGAGCATCCAACGGAGTTGCAGGCCCGGACTCGATAGTAGTACGTGGTGCTCGATGTGAGACCGGTGTTCGAGTAGCTCGTAGCGTTAGCGCCCGCGGCGGTGATCTGACCCCACGAGCCTCCGACCCCCGTCTTCCGCTCGATCCTGAACTCATCCTCGTTCGAGCTGTTGTCCGTCCAGCTCAGGTCGATCTGGCCTGGTGACGACGCGGACGCCTGGAGGCCGGTGGGAACCGCCGGTACAGTTCCCGGGGCTACAACGGAAAAGGTCACCGCGCTCGAGGTGCCTCCACCCGGCGCGGGGTTGGTCACCGTCACCTGGGCAGTGCCAGAGCTCGCGATGTCACTGGCGGGGATCGAGGCCTGGAGCTCGGTCTCGCTCACGTACGTCGTCGTCCGGTCCGATCCGTCCCACTTCACCACAGAGCTCGCCATGAACCCCGAGCCTGTTACCGTCAGCGTGAACTCGGCGCCTCCGGCAGTGGCTGAGTTGGGTGAGATGGAGCTGATGGAGGGCGCCGGGTTGTGCGTGGTGGCCGAGGCTTCACCGGAGTAGTCCGAGCAGCCGCCGGAGTTGCAGGCTCGCACCCGGTAGTAGTACGTGGTGCTCGCGGTGAGTCCGGTGTTCGAGTAGCTCGTAGCGTTGGCGC
>SDBT01015587.1_pt1 | contig 12075 bp, 11 predicted proteins | sample 2277101 | NCBI WGS metagenome assembly SDBT01 (sample SAMN10404973, study PRJNA504765) | marine sediment metagenome | isolation source: marine sediment core GS10_PC15, 103 cmbsf | place: Arctic Ocean: Southern Knipovich Ridge | collected 2010
CCCAGCGCCGCGACAATGAGGAGTATCAGCCCTCCGGCGAAAACGTGCTCCATGTTGATCGCGCCGCTCCTCCCACTCCGACCCCGCCTTCCCGCACGTCCCGAAGTCCTGTTTCTCAACATGCCCAAGCTCCTGTGATTGGAGGAACGGAACTTCCGCCCCTTACCCGAGCAAGGGGCGCGTTCCCATGCGGATGCATCTCTCTTAAGATATTCTAACAAGCGCTCGGCTGCGCAACCAGTAAAGTTCGCCAGGTCCCGCCACGGTGCCGGAACTTCGGGATTCGAAAGTTGAGAATCGCGGCAAGGTCGTGTCCGGCCGCGGTATCGGGGATGCGGAACGCCGGGGCCGGTAGGCCTACTCCTGGATGATCCGCGGAGTGATGAAGAAGTACAGATCGCTGAGCTGCCGCTGTGAGCGCTGGTTCTTGAACAACCACTCCAGCCACTTGATGTCCCCCAGCCCCGGGACCTTCCGCTCGCGAGTGATATGGCGGACCATTCGCAGGCCGCCGATCACCAGCGTGTCTCCGTCGGGGACGGTGACGGAGGTCTCGGCTTCGCGAGAATCGAAGATCGGGTTGATCAGGCTCCCGACCGAGTCGCTCCCCTGGAGCGACATCCGCGGATTGAACCCCGCCACCGACGAGACGACCGTCAGGACGTGAAGCTTGACGCGGTCCTCGGCGATGGTCAGCGGTGTGATGTAAAGCTGCACGCCGACCGGTCTGTAGGTGGTCTTCTCGGTAACGATGGTGCTCTCGGTGATGTACCGGGCGGAGTTGATGGGCAGTTCCTGCCCGGCGAGCATGTATCCGGTCCGCCCGGCGTGGACGGTCATCCGGGGAGAGGCCACCTCCTTGACCAGCCCGGTGTCGGCGAGCGCCTGGAAGGTGGCGTCGATCATGAATCCCGAATTGCCGAACACCTGCAGCAGCCGCATGGTCGAGCCCTGGAACGCAAAGTCGCCCAGCCCCGGGTTGCTCAGCGAGTTCAGGAACCCCTGCGTGGAAAAGTTGCTCGCCAGCCGCTGGGTGTTGTCCCCGGCGATGTGCTCCAGGATGGTGCGGGCGCCGTACTGGAAGTCGAAGTCGTGCCTGACCTCGAAGATTCGCGCGGCGATCTCGACCTGGCGCGGGGGGATGTCCACGTCGGCGAGGAGCTGAAGGGCGGCCTCCCTGGCGGTCTCCTCGCAGGTGATGACGACGGCGTTCTCGCTGGGCAGCGCGGCGCACGTGCCCTGCCCCGCCATCTGTGCGGTGAGCAGCGACACCAGCGGGCCGAGGTCGACCCTCTTGACGTTGATGCGGCGCCGCTGGGTGCCCCCGTCGAGCGTCGAGGTCGCCGTCGAACCGCCGAAGTGCCTCAGCGTGTAGACGATTCGCAGCTTACCGTCGGGGCGCTTGGTGATGCGGGCCGCCGGTCGCGCGGGCGTGCGCGGTGCTGCGGGGCGGGTGGAGGCGCGAGCGGGCCGGGTGGCGGCGCGGCCGGTGCGGGCGCGATAGTCGCGGCGGGCGTCGTCGATCCGCTCCCAGATGTGCCGCGGCGCGATCCGCTCGAGGATCTGCCAGTCGGCCTCGCTGAGGGATGCCTCGCTGGAGTCGAAGGCGGCCTGGTCGGCGGAGGGCGAACCGGAGAGCACGGTGGGGGAATCGGCCGGTTGGGCCCACTTGCCCAGTCGGGTGTACTGGCGGATCACCGCCTCGCTGCACCCGGACAGGAGCATAAGAGCGGCGCACAACCCCGCCGCTACGAGCATACTGAACTGCCCATCCCGATAGCGGGGGGCGGTTATGGCTACTGCGAAGTCCATTGCTTTCGCCCTCGCCGGAACACCTCGCACAGCGCGATGATCCAGATGTCGAGTATGATACCGTACTTCCCGGTTAATCCAAGTAAAAGTCGAAAAGTTTCTCACAAATTCAGAAAGACCGACTGCCTATCGGAGATATCGGCCAGTCGCGCTCGGGTGTTTGAGGAAAACCTTCCTCGCGACCGCCGATATGCGTCGCGGCCGGGGTGGTCAGTAGTCGCGGCGGCAGAATATCCGGGCGGACAGCGCGAGGACTACCAGCTCGAACGCCAGCGACGTACCCAGAACCCACCACACCGAGCGGGCCCGCAGCTCCTTCGCGAGGGTGTTCCCCGCCGGCCGCTGGTCGCGCGGATCGAACGGTCCCGGTGCGCTCTGTCCCCCGCGGTTCTGCCCCCCTCCGTCGCCATGAAGGTCGGCGAAGCGGACCAGCACCCGCTCGGTGAGCCCGACCGTCTCCTGCGTCTTAGGGAGGAAGCTCTTGATCGCGTAGGTGATTCTCTGCCCCGTCCTCAGCCCATCGGCGACCGACAGGGCGTCGCTCCGCGCCTCCCGCAGCTTGGATATCCGCGTGCCCATGTCCGCCAGCTTCTGCTCGGCCTCGTCGGTCCTCTCGTCGGGGGATTGCTTCTCGAGCACCGCTAGCTGCGCCTGGAGAGAGTCGGCTTCCCACTGGACGCGGGCGGCCCGCTCCTCCCTCTCGTTCTGCCAGAACAGCAGCTGCGTCTCTGAGAAGTGCACCGCGTAAAGGAACCCCCAGAACAGCAGCGTCAGCAGGAGGGCGGCCACCGTCGAGCGAGTGACCAACCCCCAGAACACGCAGACGGAAAAGAGGTAGCTGAACAGGCACACCACCAGCGGGATGGCCAGGAAAAGGCCGAACTCCCACTCCCCCCCGCGAATCCCGATCAGCAGGAAGCTGCCCGCGCAGAACACCGACACCTGGAGCACGACGAACAGCAGACCGGCGGCGTACTGCGTGAGGAACAGGCGCAGTCGCCCGATAGGCCGCGACAGGACGAGATCGATCGACCCACTGGTTATCAGCGAGGGGAATATGCCCGCCGTCGATATCAGCGCCAGGATCGACGCGATCCATCCCAACCAGACGCTCAACCCGATGATCATGAACGCCGACTTGTAGAACTCGGCGGGCGATATCTGGTTGGTGTTGGGGTAGGAGGAGAACGTCCACTTGAGGAACTTCATCCCCGTCTCGTCGATTCCAAGGGAGGCGAACACGAGCACCATGAGCCCCGAGAGGCCCAGGACGATCCAGAACATCTTGCGGGCCTTCAGCCCCCGGCAGGCGTCCATGAGGATGGCGCAGGTCTGCGTCCGGATCATGCTCCGCCTCCTTGCGCCGCTGCGTCGGGGGGGTTGATCGGTGGGGGTGTCACTGTCGCCGGAGGGGCGAGATGCGCCTCGCTGTTCCCGGTGACGCTCTCGACGAACAGGTCCTCCAGCGACTGCCTGACCGGGCGGACCTCCAGAATGACGATATCCTTCGCGCGGAGCGCGTCGATAATCGGCTGGATGGATTCGGGGTCCGCCAGATCCACGCGGAGCAGGGAGTCGGCAAGCTCCACGGCCTGACCGCCGGGCAACGTACCGCGGGCGACGCGCTGCGACGGCGACGACACACCGCTTGCCTGTAGTTGAAGGTCCGCCCGCAGCGCCCCGCGCACCGCCGCCACCAGGTCGCCCCCGCCCGCAAGGGCGACCTCGAGCGCGTAATGCTTCCGCTCCTGCGTCAGCTCCTCCAGCGTCCCTTGCTTGACCACCGCCCCCTTCAGGAGTATCGCCACGCGGTCGCAGATCATCTCCAGCTCACCGAGCAGGTGCGTGTTCAGGAACACCGTCTTCCCCCGGCCGCGCAGGTCCACCAGCACCTGCCGGAGTTCCTTCCGCCCGACCGGATCGACCCCCTCGCCCGGCTCGTCGAGCAGGATCAGCTCCGGATCGTTGATCAGCGACTGGGCGATCCCCAACCGCTGCCCCATCCCCTTGGAGTATGTGGCGACCTTCACATCCGCGGCCTCTGTGAGACCGACGGTCTCCAGCAGCTCTCCCGCGCGGCGGCGGCGCGTCGAGCGATCGATTCCTTCGAGGGCCCCGTAATAGTCCAGCGCCTCCCGGCCGGTCAGGTATGGCGGGAAACGGGGCTCCTCGGGGAGGTATCCGATCCGCCCCAGCACCTGTTTGTTTCCGATCGCCCGCCCGAGGACCGTCCCCTCCGCCCGGTCGGGCCGAACGACGGTCATCATGATCTTGACCAGCGTGGTCTTGCCCGCCCCGTTGGGCCCGAGCAGGCCGAATATCTCCCCGCGATGGACTCGCATCTCGATCCCGCGGAGGGCGCGGACCTTCCGGCGGTACGTCTTGGCGACGTTGCGCAGGTCCACGGCGAGGTTGTCGGTGGCTTCGACGATCGTCCGTTCTCTATGCGGGGGTCGGGCAGGTTCCCGCCCGCGAGTGTTTGCAAAAAAGTGCGGGCGGGGTCCCGGCGCCCGGCCATTAGGCGGGCAAACACCCGCTCAGTCAAGAAGTCGCTCGCGGGCGTGAATTATTACACCGATGAAACCTGATCGGAGAAATCGCCCCGCCGTCTCGAGCGCTTCCCCCCAGTCAAGCCGACAGGCTGATAGCCCAACAAGCTGCACGGGTGCGGTGGTCCATCGAAATTGACATGGCTGATCGACCTTGGCGGTCGCTACGTTTCCGCGTCACTAACCTTGCAGGCGGCTTGACGCGAGAGTATGATGAACGGCACAGGCTGACCGAGGTCACAAGGGGAAGCTATGGTCGCCAGATACGAAGATAACGGGCTGAGCGGGTGGGTGGAGAGGGGTATGGGCATGAAGAGCAGGCTGGCCTTGCCACACAACGGCGTGTCGCCTCGGTCTGCAAATGTGATCCTTGCTAGAGACCATGAACATGCGTAGGAAGCGCGTTGCGATTGTTCTGATAGTTGTGGGAATTATCATAATCGCTCCGGTTACTACCTTCTTGGGGTGGGTCTGGTGGGTGACAGGGCGCTGGGAGCCTGCAGTATTCAAGACACAGTCTATGAGCTACGCGATTGCTGCGTATGTAGATACGCACGACGGCCAGTTTCCCTCATCATTTCAAGATCTGGTTGATTCCGAAATAGTTAAGCCCCACAGGACACATGCCGGATGGTGGATCCCGGGAAGGTTTGCTATTAGAGGGTGGCAGGGACCCACATTTGATTACCCGTTCAAGTCTGGCTCCGAGAACATGAGCATAGAGTGGGGCTATGAATACCGGCAAGACGATGAAACCATTCTGGTGCGGCACAATCTTCTTTCAAGTGATGAAAGAAGTGTGATCGACTGCAGTCGCTGGCTACGATTAGTTATGGCGCAACAGCAAGGTGCGCAGCGAACGCTGGCCGAGTGACGGTGAATTCACAGCGTTGGGTTGGTCCGTCGCAATCGAGACGGCGTTTCCGCGTCCTAACATTGCAGGCGGCTTGACGCGAGAGTATGATAAACGGCACAGGCTGACCGATATCACAAGGGGAAGCTATGGTCGCCATATACGGATATGATGGGCTGGACAGGCGGATGAAGAGGGGAATCGACGAGCAGTCGCCCTCCGACCCGAACGGTGTGGACGTGTGTCAGCACGTCTCTTACAACGAGTAGTGGCAGGTGGTGGAGATACTGTTAGGATCATCGGAGAGGCCCACGGTGGTCGTGGGCATGAGGCCATCTGGGAAATCTTGGCTAATAGGGCAGAGGGCGAACAATGAGGGTACCCACAATCTTCTTGGCGCTGGGATGTTGCTTATTGGGCGGGTGCACGGATGAACGGGGCAGCACCGAGTCTACTCCCGACAGCCGCGATACTCAGTCGGCTCAGGCCCAGTCGCAGCCGGATAAACCGCCTGTTTCGAGCAAGCTAGTGAGGGCTCGCTGGAATCGTGGCAACAAGATGATTCTTGAGTTCGCGCATGCGGAGGCTCTTGAGGCGGATCTCCAGCCCGTCATTTGCTGGGGTTGGGTAAGTATCGAGTCGAAGGACTGGCGAGCGCCGTACGAGGGGACGATACCGATTGTCGGTAAGGTCCTTGTCGGCCCATGGATGAGCTCTGGTTTAGATGTGGAGTTCTTGTATGGGCCTGACGGCGCGAAGGAAATGCATTTCAGGAAGAGCCCGACGGTGTTCGTTCCGTTCAAGATACTTGGAACAGATGCGAAGGGCGGCATACTTGAAGTCACGTCCAAGAGCACGGCTGCAAACGAATCGTTGCAGGAGTTTCCGCTCAAGCTTCCGGAATGTTTTCGACGGGAAGCTCCTTCTGGATATCGAGGGGGGAAGTTGACCCCGCAGTTCGTGTACCTCACTTCGTCGCCGTGGAGGACGATTGAAAGGTTGGGATATCTGGACAAGATATCGGTCGTAACGAACGCGGTCTATGTCGAGGTGACAAGCGAAGGACGGTCGGAGACCAAGGCGGATGAATGAGAGGAATCGCCGGTGCGGAGGGATTACATTGGGGGGAACGCACAACATGAGCACGGCGCGATGAAGATCAAGACCGCAGGCGAGAGGGACTACACGCTCGGCGCGCTGGCCAACTGCGTGTTCGTCGCCCCCGACGAGTTGCACCGCTTCCGAAACACCTCGCCCGATGAGCTGAAGTTCCTCTACCTCATCCCGAAGCCCCCCTCCGCCGACTTATGAGCGCACCAGTTCCCGTGCCGCGCCCGCGCTCAGACCACTTCCAGGTCGTCGCGGGCACCCAGGTCGGGGAAGGGGTTGTGCGGTTCCCTCTGGTACCAGTAGGCGACCGATGCGATGTCGTCCTGGAGCGGAAGGTATCGCCCACCGCTCCGCCACCCGATGGCCTGCATGGTCACGCGCAGGTCCTTCTCGAAGCGGATCGGGTCCATGATGTGGAATCGGTAGACACCGTGGCGGAACCCGGGGGGAGGGGCTTCCTTGGCCGAATGGCCGAGCGGGTAACCGAGGAACGGACCGGAGTAGGTGTCGTGGAAGCACCACGCGCCCCCGAAGTAGTCCTCGGTCCCGGTCCCGCAGATGGTCGGGAACTCACCGTCCCCGTCCATGAAGAACTTAATCTCGCCCTCGCCCCACCACCCCTTGTTGTTCTGCTGCCACGCCATGTACGTCCCCACGTACTGCCCCCTCCCCTTCACACCGTCCAGGATCAGGTAGTCCTCCTTGTAGGGCAGCGGGTTGGTCCGCCTGAACCGGGCGTGGAAGCAGGCGTCCTGGTCGTCGATCTCCGTCAGGGCGTAGTTGATCGTGTAGAAGAAGCCCTGGCATTTCTCGGGGGAGCGGTTCTCGACGGTGATCCGCGCGTGGGTGCGGAAGGGCATCGGGAAGAAGCTGTTGAACCCCCCGCTCGGGTTGACGTTGATCGGGATGGACAGGACGTTGACCCGCTTGCAGAACCCGTTGCAGAAGAAATCGCCCAGCGGTACCTCCACGCTGGGGGCCTCCTCACCGTCCCAGTACATCCGCAGGATCAGGTCGCGGTAGAAGGTATTGCGAACGGTGATCCAGATGTGCTGGATGACGCCGGGCCCGTCGATGTCCATGATGGTGGCGGTGGTCTCGGGAGGTATGGTGATGCACGGGCGGACCTTCCACTTCCGGCCGAGGTCGCGGGCGGAGGAATTCTTCATCCACTCCTGCCCGATCCGGGCTACCTCGTCCTGCGGGGTCTCGCTGACCTCCGCCATTCCGCCGGCGCCCTTCTCACCGTAGACGTTCTCGGCCGTTATCGACCGCGTGACCGCATCGGAGAGCCTGGCAATATTCCCCAGAGACATATGACTTCCGTTGAACGACATCCGCAACCCTTTCGGACACTTTCAGACATTTTCGGACGTTTTCGGACATAAACCATTCAAGAATGCCCCGGCGCCCGCGGCGCCTGAGAGGCGAGGAGGAATTCTACAGTAGTAGGCCAAATCGGGGAACGCAAAAAACGCGTTTGTCGACGAATAACGGGGAAATGCGCATCACCCGCCGCGCGAGAGCGGGTGGGCGCGGTCGTAGACCTCCTTGAGCCGCTTGGTCGTCAGGTGGGTGTAAATCTGCGTGGTGGATAGGCTTTCGTGCCCGAGCATCTCCTGGACGACGCGGAGGTCGGCCCCGGCGTTGAGCATGTGCGTGGCGAAGCTGTGCCGCAGCGTGTGCGGGCTTACCCGCCCGTCTATACCGGTGAGCTTCAGATATTTATCCAGGCTCCGCCGGATCGACCGCCCCGAGAGGCGCTTACCGTACTTGTTCACGAACAGCGCACCCTTCTTCACAGCCCCGAAGACCGCGCAGCGCTTCGCGGAATAGACCTCGATCGCCTCCATCGCCTTGGTCCCCAGCAGAGCCAACCGCTCCTTCTTCCCCTTCCCGCGAATCCGGACGGCCTCGGCGAACTCGTTGAGGTCCTCGACGTTGAGCGAGACCAGCTCGCTGATGCGCAGCCCGGCCGAGTAGATCGTCTCGAGGATCGCGCGGTCGCGCGAGCCCTGGAACGTATTGGTGGGCGGGGCGGCGAGCAGCGCCTCGATCTGCTCGACGTCCAGGCACATGGGGAGGCGCTTGTCCTGGCGCGGGGTGCGGATGGGGCTGACCGGGGAGGCCTGGACGGCGTCGATTCGAACCAGGTACTTGTAGAAGCTCCGGAGCGTCGCCAGCTTCCGCGCGATGGTGGACTTCGAGTACTCGCTGTTCCGCATCATCGCCAGGTAGGCGCGGATGTCGGTGGGGGTGACCGCCAGGAGCGCGGCGTTCAGCTTTCCGGGCGGGAGCGGGTCGGCGGAGGGCAGGTCCCCGGCGTTCAGTTCCGCGGGGCTGCCGGCGGAACCGCCGAGAGCGCATAGGAATTGACAGAACTGGACGAGGTCGGTGGTGTAGGAACGGACGGTATGTGCGGAGAAGTTTCGCTCGGCGTCGAGGTAATCGAGGAACTTGCGTATCCGGGGCAGATGCCGCATCGCACTCGCAGGCCTCTTCTCCGTGGCAGCCCGGTATCCGGGCGTCAGTTCGGCGCGTCCTGAAACGGGCGAACCGTCCCGCTGCGGTCGCCGCTCGCCGCCCGGACAACCTGGGAGCTCAACGTCGCCGCGTCCAGCCAGTCCACTTCCGACCTCGCATCGCCGGCGAGGCGGAGGATCTCGCCCAAAATGTCGCTCTCACAACCAGGGGGGTAACTGAAGACGTATCTCGCACCATCCTTGGTGAGGCTCAACGTACGCATTGTCATAACGGCATCCTCGCCCAGCGCTCTCCGTTGTTATGCGCTGGTGCAGACTCGGGCTCCGCCCTGAACGTTGACCGTGCACTACGTACGCAAACTGAATAGAAGGTCTTCCGAACATGCTTATCTCTCGACCAAATCACCCCGGGAACGTCGATCCGCAGCAGATGCCGCCCACTCGCAGGCGATCCGAACTACGGCCGCGGATTCCCGGGGGCTGGTCGATATGATATCCCTCCCCGGGCGCTGGGGCAATTCGCGACGGCGGGAAAATCGGAATAATGCGAAAAAATCTCGCGCGACGGATGCGCAGCCGCCGCCAGCGGTGAGTGTCTGACCCCGGGCTATGACGGGAAAGCCCCCGGCCGCGAGACACGATCCGCCCTCCTCCCAGGAAGCCCCTCTACGTAAACACCGAGAAGCCCTGGGCTTGCTGCTCGGGCTTGCCCTCGGACGCGACCTGGTCCGCCGCCCCCTCCTCCGGAAAGCCGATCCTCTCCCGGACGACGTAGAGCGGGCGCCCCTTCACCTCGTCGAACGTCCTGCCCACGTACTCCCCCAGCACCCCCAGCACGAGAAACTGCACCCCGAACATCGCTACGATGAACATCACCAGGTGCATCATGGCACCCGCGCCGAGGCCGAAGCCCCAGAGCACCAGCGAGACCAACGCGTAGAGCAGGGCGACCCCAAGGAACACCCCCCCGAGCACCGCCACCGCCCGCAGCGGACGAAGCGAGAAATTGAACACCCCCGCCCCCGCCATTCCCGCAAGCTGCTTTAGCGTGTAACTGCTGCTCCCGGCCGCTCGCTTCTCGGCGACGTAGGGCAGCTCCGTCCGGCGGAACCCGATCCACCGCACCAGCCCACGGATGAACCGCGCGTGTTCGCGGTGCTCCTTCAGCGCATCGACCACCTTGCGGTCCAGGAGGCGGAAGTCGGCCTGGTCGGTCAGTTCGGCGCCCGAGACCGCCCGGATCACCCGGTACACCGCCCTCCCGATCACCCGCCGCAGGCGAGATATGCCCGCGGTGTCCTTCCGCACGGTGCAGACCACCTCGAACCCGTCGCGCCACCGCTGGACGATGTCGGGGATCATCTCGGGGGGGTGCTGACAGTCGCTGTCGAGGCTGATGACAGCGCGTCCGGCGGCGTGGTCGTAACCGGCCGTCACCGCCACCTGGTGCCCGAAGTTCCGCGAGAACGCGACCACCCTCACCCGCTCGTCCCGCTCCGCCATCCCGCGAAGGATCTCGTCCGTCCCATCCGAGGAACCGTCGTTGACGAATACGATTTCGTAGGGTTCGGCCAGCTCGTCGGCCGACGCGGTCAGCCGCGCGTAGAAGTTCTCCAATCCCTCCCGCTCGTTGTAGACCGGGACGATGAAGCTGATGACCGGAGAATCTGGTTGATCGTGGCCCATCGGGGGCAATTCTACCGCGGCGGCGGAGATAGGCAACTGCTTTCCATCGGCGAACCGCCGCCGCCGACCGAGGAGCTATTCCAGCGACAGAACGTAATGGATCTGGCGGACCACCTCCCGAAAGCCGACAGACGGGTAGAGATGCTGTCCGACGGGGTTGGTATCGAGCGTTTCGATCTTCGCCTGGGCGAGCCCCCGCGCGCGGAAGTGCTCCAGCGCGCGGAGCAGGAGCTTTCTGCCGAGCCCGTGGCCTTGAGCCTTCCCCAGGACCGCCACGTTCGGGATCAACCCGCGCGACGCCGGTTCGTTGATCGCCGTAGTCACGTACCCGACGACCTCCCCGCCGATCTCGGCGACGAAGCATCCCTCCGGGTTGTCGGATATCTCCCCGCGGATCGCCTGTCCCTTGATCTCTATCCAGCTCGCGCCCTTGGACGAGCCGAGCATCTTCTCGATGCGGTGGTCCATAGAGAACGGGGCGAAGACCTCCTCCGTGATCGCTATGATCGTGTCGATGTCTTCGCCGCCACACGGGCGGACGGTGGGTTCATCAGCGGCCATGCGTCGTTCCTTAATGTGCGGATCGTCTCGTGTGTAGTCCTTTATCCACCTCGCGGGCGGTGAGTCAACGCGGAATTTGTCCCCGGAAGGTCGAAGAATTCGTTGACGCCCGCGGGAAAGCCGTTTATAAGGGATGCGACATGAGACGGTGTGCAGCCCAAATCCTAGGTAAGCGGTGCGACTCCACGAGGCCGGTCGTAGTCCTGTGGGGCGTTTCGTCCGCGCCGATTGCGAGGAACGGGCCGCGATGATGCGTTGAGAACACCAACTATCAAGCGATTCCAAAGGCCCGTTCAAGTGAGCGGGCCTTTTTTGATGGGGTGCTGAATCTTGAAAGGATATGGCGATGGGCAAGCTGACAAGACAGCAGGATGCGTTCGGGCGGTGCCTTTACGATCATCTCGCCGGGAATACTTGCGGCGCGGCTATCGAGCGAGACGACGGGTTTGTCGATCTACTCTACGATCCCGCTGGGTATTTCAGTGAGTACGAGGCTTGGCCGTCGCATCAAAGGAAAGCGTTGCGCCTGGCCCGAGGGCGGGTGTTGGACGTCGGGTGTGGCGCGGGAAGGGTCGCTTTGTATCTCCAGAACAAGGGCCTCAGTTCGTTCGGGATCGATAACTCTCCCCTTGCAATCAAGGTATGCCGGCTTCGCGGCCTCAAGCACGCCAGGACCATGTCCGCAGCCGGGGTCACACCAAAGCTCGGCTTGTTCGACACGGCCATCATGTACGGAAACGGTTTCGGACTCCCGGGATCGCCACGAAGTGTGCGCTGGTGGCTGAAGCGAATGCTTCGGGCGTCCACGATAAGCGCCAGGATCATCGCAGAGACCTTCGATCCCTACGACACGAAAGATCCTGTCCACCTGGCCTATCACAGGCGCAATCGTCGGCGAGGACGAACGGGGGGGCAGCTCAGGTTTCGCGTGCGTTACCGGAACTTTACCACACCGTACTGCGACTGGCTGTTCGTCTCCAGGGACGAGATGCGGAAGATCGTCGCCGGTACGGGCTGGAAG
>SDBT01015588.1_pt1 | contig 12075 bp, 16 predicted proteins | sample 2277101 | NCBI WGS metagenome assembly SDBT01 (sample SAMN10404973, study PRJNA504765) | marine sediment metagenome | isolation source: marine sediment core GS10_PC15, 103 cmbsf | place: Arctic Ocean: Southern Knipovich Ridge | collected 2010
CCGCTTTGTGTAAAACATCGGCGTAAACCCTTATGTTCCCCTCATCTTCCGCTTTGCCCTCATAAAAAACGACAGAAAATCCATGTTCAGTGTATACGGGTTTGGACGCTTCAATGACACCCTCGAGCTTGGCATACATACTACCAGTCTGAGGGTTTTTCGCTGTTTTTACAGCAGCCTCGATCTTTGATTGTACGACAGTACAGTCAGCAGCATAGGCCTTGCGGGCTTCGTTGGCTTCGTACCGTTCGCCCATTTCTTGCAGCTTCGCCATTTTATCAACATCAAGATCAACGCCGTTTTCTATCATCATAGCCAGCCGCGTCATAAGGGGGGCGTCGGCGGGTATCTCTAACATCTGCCTCGGTTCGACTTTCTGTATTTCGTTCGTTGCCATGATTCACCTCAATAAATGATTTTCACGTTAGGGACATTGCCGGCAATAAGTTCCTCTGTGATGACACTGGCTTCGGCATCAAGAATATAATCTCGCAAGAATCCTTCGATTGCGCGGTGTATCTTGGTTCTGTGCGACTCGTCCGCGACCCGCTTGGCCTCTTTCTCAACCGCTTGCTTCTTTTTGAAAGCGACCTCTTTAATTTCGATTTGTCGCCCTGCTTCCTCAATCGCGGCTTTCCTTTTTGCTGTGGCTTCAATAGCCTCCCTCAGCTTTTTGGCTTCTCTGGCGGCGTTAGCCTCTGCCAGCTTTGTAGCAGTTTCGGCGATCTTCTTCTCACGGATAACACGGTCAGCCTCAGCCTGCTCGGCGTTGGCGGTTTCCTCGGCGACTTTCTGTTCGGCTTCCGTGCGGGCAACCTCATCTTCCCGGCGTTTCAGGGCGGCAAGTCGGTCAGCCTCAGCTTTTTCTTCCGCAACCCGTTCGGCTTCGACAATCGCCTCGGCGGCTTTGCGTTTAGCATCCTCAATCTCGTCCAGGGGTTTTGTTCGTTCGGTGACGATCTCCATAAAAGGAGCCTTAAATTCCTTCGCCTTTTTGTCGACCTCCTTACCGTATGCAAGGGCGTTTGCTTTTGCAGCAACCCTGATCTTCTCGATCCCTATCACGTTGCTCTTTACTTCGCGGATGTATTTTCGCAGGGCCTTTTCGCCTTCCTCTGTCGCGAGGTCGAATTCCTGCGATGCGTCTTTTGCTTGTACTTCTGCCGCCAGTGCTGTAAACGGGTCAAATACTGTCAAGTCCAGTTCTTCTGTCATTTCTTTTCTCCTTTGGGTTTGTATTGAGTACAAATAAACCGTATCATTTCGCCCGTTTTGCCGCCCAACGCGTTCGACAGAAAGGATACTTGCTCTACCAGTTTTCCGACCTCCCATGTATTTATTGACTTGAGCAGGCCGTCTATTTCTTTGAGTTTGGCCGCAAGGGGCTCAAGGTCGACGACAAGGGTTTGTATTTTGCCTGACAGTCTCGGCCTTTGCTTGTCGATTTCTTCCCATAGTTCTTCTTCGGCAACCAGTTGGGCATTTAGGGCCTCCTGATATTGCCTTTTGACGTTGACAAGTAGCCCGCGAAACAGCACAACATCTTCATCCAGAAGTTCTAAGTTGTCTTTGTAGTTTTTGCGGGTCTTGTCGATGTAGCCGTTGATTAGTGCCATCATTTCGTCGCTGGCAGGGTCTTTTACGGCTTCAATCTTTTTGGCAAGTTCTTTGGGTAGGCTTACGTATTCAGTGTCGTTGTTCATTTCTTTTCTCCTAATAGGGACATTTCGTTAATTTGTCGTACATCTCTTTCATTTCAGTTACGAACATTACGAGCTTGATATGCAGTTCTTTTATATAGTCCTCGTCCCGGTAGACCCGCTTGATAAAACTCAGCCTCTGTGATACTCGCGGGTCGTAGCTCATAAAATCGCACCATTCGCGTTCGGCAACCCAAAGCTGGCCCTGCACCTGTTTCACGTACTCGGCAGGCATTTTGTCGGCAAGGATGTACTTGATATGCGTAGTCGAAAAGGGGCATTTGCACTCAAGCATCCCGTCGTCGCCCACTAATCCGTCCGGTGAGCAGCCTGTGTCCTCGTCTCGTTCGATAAATCCGACTTGCAGTACCGAACACCCATTAAGGGCCTCATAGTACTCACGGGCCTCACATTCGGTCTCAGAGCCGTACTCCATAGCGCCATTCGAGTAGGATTCCTGCGGTAAACCCGTCAAACGCTCCGCAACCAGCTTGAGCATATACTTTTTCCGGGTAACGCTCGGCGAACTGCCCCGGCCGGCGGATGTTGCATCGGAGAAGCAGGAGGCTGTCACCTTACCCAAACGCAAACGGCCCCATTCCTCTGAGCCTTGTATAATGTCGGGGTAGATTCTCATTCGTAACTCTCCGTGGGTATACATCCAATACACGCGAAGCCAGAACCCGACTCCGCATCAAACGACTCGGCACAGTCCACATGGACCGGATTGCTGCATATAACACAATACTCAAAGTCCTCCAACGCCTTGATAGGGGCACCGCATTCGTGGCAGTCTATGAGTGGGCTGAATACGGCGCGTTTCATCAGGTCCTCCTGATATTAAGCCGATCACCAAAGACACGGCTACGGGATTTTGTTGGTTCAGGGACATCAAACCCCTCTGCTGCGGAGCATCGACGAAGTGGCGATGTCGCTCGTTTCAGGTTCTGCTCTCGGCAGATACCATCACACGGTTTGTCGTTACATGAACAGGTAATCATTTCGCCTCCATTCTGGCCTTGACCTCTGTTTTATGAGCCGGGGTTACGGCTTCGGATATATCCGGCCCCGGCTCTGAGGAGGAGAAAACGTGAAGTAGTGCTATCGTTGTAAGAATAGTCGCTGCCGACAAGAAGCAGAACATGATGCACTGATAAGCCAGATACGCTGTTTTGGTTACTCGTGGTTTCATCTTTCTATTTCTCCTGCAAATAACACAGTGTCTGGGTTGAAAACTCTTTTCATGCCGCCGCCGTCAAAAATTATATCGTAAAACCACATATCGTTTGGGTCAGTTGGACGATGCTCCGTTATTTCAATGACACCTTTTTTGCCCACTACGTACTCCGTACAGTCTTCGCCGGATTCGTGGGCATCTTGCCAAGCAAACCAGTTTGTTGTTAATTTTGTAATTTCCATCTTTCTATTTCTCCTTCAAGGAAAATCAGACCTTACCCTGTCGCCAAGGTAGGTAAGCAATTTTTCTATTGAGCCATAGGTGTCGATGAACCACCCATCTATTGTAAGTTGGTATCCAGAGCAAGTTTGCTCGATTTTGATTATTTCTGTCTTGCTCTTCGCCATTTCTATTTCTCCTTAGCGTGATAACTGTGTGTAGCCCCAAACCATGTCTTTTTGTCGCTTATAGGCAGTGCGGAAAAAACTTTAGCCTTTTTGATTTTCGGGATGTGGAGGTGAATACGAGGGTCGCCTGTACTTGGGCCCCAGACTAAATTCTTTCTCCCGATTCCTAATGCAAATATTTCATCGGCTCTCTTCCTTGCAGGCTCATCAGTTGCATAGCCAATGTCTATTATTATTACATCCGCCTTCTGCATTTCTACATCCATCCAGTCTGGCACCTTACGCTTCGACATGCTATTTCTCCTACGATCTTACAGTAAGTCAATTATCATCGGCAACACGTACCAGACGATTGCCGCACTTAACGATAAGCAGATTGGTAGGCCGAGGTATTTCATTTTTGGGCTCCTTTATCAAAGGTTAATTGACTTTGCGAATCCTGCCCTGCTCGGACTTTGTATTGCCCTGCTATTTTATTTTCTTCCACCATCCGGCTGCGGGCAGGGGTAGCGGCGCAGACCGTATCCCTTGCAATTGCTTTTGCCCATACTCTTGCCTTGCTCTTTGCTCCTGCCAGTAAGTTGAGTTCTGGGTCGGTATAATTGTTATAGTTTCCTGTTCTCTGCCCCGGCGAGCGGCACGATCCAGATTGTCGAGTGATTGTTGCCACATCCTGCTCTTGTGTTCCCGGGCTTCCATTTCAAGTCGATACCAGTCGCCTCGCTGTTCCGGCGTCATAGCGGTCCATTCTCCTGCTGTAGGGGTCCAGGTAAGATTTTGCTGCTGACAGCCAACAAGAAAAACCAAAACAATACTTGCCATAAGAATTGTCTTTTTACTCATCTTGCTTTCTCCTAAAAGGTTAATTGACCATTAAAATAGACGGAACGGGGCAGGAGGGCCACCCCGAACCGCTTCATCCCAATGCTCAATTGAAATGACTCGCTGTGAAAATGTGTTTGATTTTTGAGCATTGGGAATTCCTTTTATTAACTTTTGGTGCTATTCAAAGTATACGAATTTTCGGCCAAAGTCAAACGAAAACTTTAATAAATCTGCCGTATTAGGCATTCTAATAGTTAGGGGGGTTACTATAAGCAGAACAAATAAAGCCGGGCAGGCCCATGCAGCCCGCCCGACTCTCGAAAGGAGGAAATGATTATTTAGGTTTTTTGTAGTGGGCCTCCAATATCGCCCCGATCCCGTACTCGACCGCATCTAACTGGATACTGATAATCGGGTTCTTGTCATGCTCGTCTTTACGCATGGCCTCGATCTGCTCGGCGATCTTCTTAATGTGTTCGGGGACTTTCATTTTGATATATGTCCGGATATTACCCTGACAGCCAGTCCAAGGAAAGCAACAAAAGTGGCACCGAAAAACCAGTAGGCGAAAGTTTTGAGTCTATTGAGTCTGTCGATCTGAACCGTGATGGGGGGCTGTCCGTTGCCAACAAACAATTTGTCATGTATCGACTTCAGCCATTCTTTGATCTCTGTAAATTCGTCTCTGGTTTCCTTGTCCATGATGTCGCTCCTATTTGCTGAATCCTGTACGTTTCTTCGTAACCGATTTGTCGGCCGGTTCCGGCTTGCCGCCTTTGGCAAACGTGAACTGCATTTTTTCAATCAAGTCTCTGTCGATTTCTGCAAGCCCTCTCGTTTTATATTCTTTGTCAATGAGTTCTCTTAGTTTCCGGGCTGGCACACGATCAATGTTTTCCGAGCCGATAGTTGCTTCGATTGCCCTGAGTCCAAGATCATAGAACGGTATTAAGTAGTCCGCCGCACCTGCAATGTCTGTGCCGAAGTCATCGATTGCCTTGCCTGCTTTTTTCGGGTCAAGTGTTATAATAGCAAGCATACTATTATAAACAGATTCAACCTTTTCTATCGTTGCCGTAGCCAGTCCACCAAAATTAAGTTCCAGGAAACTCAAATAAGAATATGGGCTATACTTTTGGCCCGTCATCTTCTTCCATAGTATTCCAACTAGGGCACTCATGGCAATAAGCATCATCAGGACATTGGCGGCTCGAAGTTTTGCTCGCGGTCCCGTTCCTCGTTCGACTATCTTTTCAGTCTGCAAGGCTGCTTTTTCCAGTGCCGCCCGCTTGAACAGTGCCAGGTTTAACGCGATCCGTCCGAGTTTGGTCTGTTCTGCCGGAGACCTCTGTTCTCTGGCATATAGAAAATGCGTGTTGTCAGTGTGGACCTTTGCGATATATCTCGCCATATCGTCAACGCCGTCCTTTGCCAATATCCCCAACGCGACCCGTTGTTCTTCTTTCTGCATGTCACTGAATCTGGCGTCTCTCATCTGTTTGGCAAGCGGTTGGTCTTTGACGAATGCCCTGCGAACACGGTTAATCTTGGCAGTGAAACTGATGAGTCTATTGAGTCTGTCTGATTGCGGATATAATGTTTTTCTCTGTACCCATTTGGTTACGGTCGGCAGGTCTTTGTCGGTTAGTTTCTTGATCCCTCGGCGAATCCAAAAGAAGTCAAAAGGCTGTTCGCCGGTGAATGCCCAATCGCTCATCATAACGCTTGACTGTTGTACAAATGTTTCGAGATACCTTGTATCCTCGGCGGTTAGTTTTTTGTTTCGCGGGTCTATGAAGTCTCGTCGATCTTCCGAGAACGCGGCGTTCTGCAGAAGGTTCCTCAGTGGTTTTATCGGATCGGCAAGCACCCGCACAGTTATCGCTTGACTGTAGAGCCTTCGCACCACTTCTTCAATGAGTCCATCTTCATAATTCGTGTGCTTCAAGTTGTCCAGGTAGGTCGAAACCGAACTATTTATTCTTGCTGGATTGATAAAACTCTGTTGATTGTCGTTTATGAGTCTGACAAGTGATTTGATTCTCGGTTGAATGTGGATCAGTTGGTCCATCTGCCGCATGTACGAATACCATCTTTGCAGAATATCGCGGTCTTGCTTCTGATATTGAATCCCCCTGGTCTTAATCCGACCTTTGCCAACTGCTATGTCGGGCATACGGTTCGTTGAAACTTTGCGAACCACCGACTCCATTGGCGAGTATCCGGCCCGCACTATTCCCCAGTCCTGTGTGTCGAGATACTTAATAAGTGCGTCGTAACCTTTTGTGTTGTAAACATCGAACGCCGTATCAATTCCTTTTTTGAACTGTAGATATTGAGGCAATTCCGTTCGTTTGTCAAAGAACTCGAAAAACTTACCAGCCCGGGCAAGGGTTTCATACGATTTGAAGCTGGCCTGTACCAGTTTGGCAAGTCTCAATTCATTTTCGGTTATGTCGGTTGGCGTTGCCGGTTTGTTTTGAAGATTAGATTGCGATACTATCCAGTCCTCTACCCGTTGCAATGCCTTGGGATCTGTTGCAATCTTTGTGAAGTCCGGTAGTTTCTCCGCCAGCTTCATAGCATCGTGGCGTTCCCTGGACTTGGCGTCTGCCGCAAGTGTCAGGTCCAGGAACACGTCGTAAATTGGTTCGTTGGCCTGTACGCCTAACCGCTGAAAGAAAAACCTCATACTTCGCAGCCTGCCCGGATCCTTGCGTCGTTGCGGCTGCTGGGCGATTTTGTTGATCATGGCTTGAATTTCGGCATTGCCGGCGACGGCCCGGTCAACTGATTCGGTCACCCTCAATCTCTGCGCCGTATCGTGCATACGTAAAAGTATGTCGTTTGCTTGTTTCTGCGTGATGAAGTTCCGAGCGTCAATGAACTTCGGCTGTTTGCCTCTGGCTTCGATACTGAGGATTTTCGCAAACTCCTCGTCGTTCATAAAGCCCAGGTTTGTGAGATTTCCTTTCAGTTCGGCGATCTGCTTCTCGGTTTTCAGGCTGAGAACTTTCTTGTGCCCGATCACTTTTGGCCTGGCCCGTTGTACGGCCTTCAAGACAGCCTGTAATTGTTCGGCGGTCCTGGGCGTTCGGCCCGTCAGCCGACGGGATCCTCCGTGCTTCAGTTTCAGGTCTGAGAACAGCGTCTGCGTCAGCCCTTTCTTTTTGACTTCCAGGTTGATCCGCTGAATCAACAGCTTCTGTTCTTTTGTCTGCGGTGTCGGTTTCGGCTTGCCCTTCGGTTTCGGTTCGGCAGTTATGGTTTCGGTTGTCCCGACCGTCTCGCCCTCTGCCGGCGGCGTGATTTTGGTGAACGTCCCGGTTCGTGGCTCCCTGATAGTGATGACTGGCCGGCCCGTTCGCTCAATAACGAAAACCGGCCGCTTTTCCCTTATTGCCCGCTGCCTGGCTTTTTTGAGGGCTTGGTCCTGAACACTTTGTTTTTTCGCAACCTTCCTAACCGTTTTATCCAATTCTCTAAGAATTCTCTGCTTCTTTGCGACATCGGAAAGTTCCTCCAGTGATATAAGTTCTGCATTTAGAGCATCTTGCGGTATGTTCTCGCGTGCCGCAAATTCATTGATTTCTTTGTTAATTTCCGCAGCGTTGAATCCTTGTTTGAGCATTTCGCGTTTCAAGGCAAATAACTCAATCGCCGGGTCGCCACTGTTCAAGGCATTTGCAAGGGCAACCTCGTTTATACCGCCTTTCAGTGGCTTCTTGGATTCTACGGCCAATTCCACGGCGTCCATATACTCATCAAGGGTAGTGAGTCCGAGTTCGGACGCCGCCTGATCCCACCGGGCGCCGCCTGCCTCCTGCTGTTTGAACCTTCGAAGCATCTCCGGCCGGCCTTCGAACCGTGCCCGAACGTCGCCGATCTCCGTTTTATCGACGTTTACTTGTGTGGGTACATCCGGAATATCCTCCAGACTCGCCAGTTCAGCTTCGTATATCCCATGCTCTTTGATCTGGGTATTGGCCTTTTTGACCTCGGCATTGCGGGTTTCGGGTGTTATGTCGATATCTGGGAACTCGTCGGCATTTTCCTCAACAAGTTCGGTTTCGATAGCGTCAAGGCGGGTTATCTGCTCGGGCGATCGCTTCTTCGGCCCCAGTTTCTTGATCTCCGCACGTTCTCGGAGGAGCGCTACGTTGTCAATGGCCTTTGCCGCCACGCCCTTCGGCTTCTCCGCTGCTTTGGGGGCGATTCTGGGGGCCTCACGCGGGGGCTTGGCCTGTTCGGCAATCGCGGCTGGCGTAGCTTTCTGAATCTCAAGAACCGGCTGGTCCGTCACCCCGCCCTCTCGGAGTTTAGCTATCTGGTCCTCTTGTGTGGCAAGCTCAGGGAACTGCTGGCGTTCTGTGGGGTCTAACGGGGTCCGGGCGGCAACCTTGCCCTTGGCGACCGTCTCGGCCTCTACACGGGCCTGTAGGCCCGCCAGTGTGGCGCCAACGTCTGGGGCGGCTTGTTCGGCGGCTACGTCTGACTCGACGGCTCCGGCAACCTGTCTTATGATCGTCCCTGCCGTACTTGTTCCACCGGCAACCACTCCGCCAACAAAAGCGTTCTCTGGAATAGCCTTGACGCCCTCGACAAACGCTATTTTGGCAGCAAGTATCTTACTTGTGCCCTTCGTGGTCTCCTTGCCGAATACCTCAAGGAATCGCTGATTAAAGCCTGTTACGCCTTCCTGAGTTGCGTTTTCACCAATCAAAGCAAGGCCCCTGCGGATAGAAAGTCCGGTTTTCAGCCCGCCAACGATCTTTGGCAGTACCAGCATTTCGCCGCCGATCTCCGCGGCCTCCGATAATTCAGCAATAATCAACGCTTTCCGGACTGACCCACCCGCCTCTAATTGCTCCTGGAACGCCGCCCCACCCTCAGACTCGCCCAGGAGCACTAATCCGATCAAAGGGTCGCCGGTCAAAAGACTTACGCCAACCGCCGCCGCCATTGACGGAACGCCGCTTTGCTGCACAAGCCGATTCAACGTAACTATTGGCGCGTCTTTCAGCGTCAAAGTGTCTTGTTTCTCAGACTCCCTCCGCTGCTTTTCCCTGATCGCCCTTGCCGTTATATCTGGCAACTTAGTTGCAACCCCAGCCGCCTGCGCTGCGACAGCACCGGGCAATCGGACCTGGCCCGTTTTGAACAGGTTGACTCGCTCGAAAAGCTCCTCCTCAGTCTCTGGGGCGGGTTCTTTGCCTATCTCCACTAATTGAGACCTGCCGACCCGCGCTGTTGGCGATACGGCTTCAAACTGAGAAAGTACCGTCTCGTCAGGCAGAATCCCGCCACCGAATATCTGGACGGCCCTTCGTTTTATCGCTTCAAAGACCGATGCTGTGAGTCCTATTGTGCCTATTTTAAGGTTCTGTGGCGTTTCCTTGATCGCCAATTTGACTTCTTCGGCCGTGCTGATCGCGTGCTGCCGTGGTATTCTAATGTCTCTTGGGGGCTGTCCGGGGAATCCGGGCTTTGGTAGGGAATCCGCCGCTGGCGGCTCTGCAACGGCAACCCCCGCCCGCCTGTCCCGCTCGGCTACGGCCCGGGCAACAAGGTCTCTCCGGTCCCTCTCAGCAATCGCATCTTCCACTAAACCCATTATTTACTGGCCTCTATGAGATTGTTAAGAGCTTCGTCGCTTAGACCTTTTACGTCAACATCGGTCTCGTCAGCAAAAACGCTTTTTCCCTCACGAACTCTCTTGTTGGCATGATCTACTGCTTTTTGGAGGATTTTCGGTGGTACCTCCTTTTGATTTGGAATGATGTCATTTATCATCAAATCAATTTCTTGTTTGGTCAATGTTGGAACTAATGTTGGAATATCTGTTTCCGCACCGCCTTTACTTTCGAGTTGGACGCCTACAGAAAATTCAGTTGCTACTCCACCGCCCGGCAGTTGCAATACACCTAAAAACCCGTCACCTTTTGCTGATCCGTCAGGTCTATTTCCGAAACCAGATCCCTGAAATTCTTTTCTGTCCTGGAACTTCTGAAAAGTCTGCCCTTCTTCTTTGGCAAATTGCTCATCCCACCAAGTATTGAATTTCTCCTTGATACTTCTGGGGTCAACACCCTCCTTTAGCGCACGGTCTTCTGATTCTTTCAGGCCGGCGTCGAAAGCATCTTTGCCGAACCGTCTATCCAACACATCACCTTTTTGCACTTTGCTGAGTTCCTTGAGGCCGTCCATTACATCGCTAAATTCGGCGTCGATTTCTTCTTTGGATGCGTTCGGTTCGACTAATTGACCTGATGCCAATAATCGAGACTTTGCCTCGTTCTTCTGGGTCGGAGTTGCCTTCTCTCTGTTGACGATAGCAATATCAGAATCCCGTTGCTTCTGGCCGGCAGTCGGTTTCACGACGCCACCAACACCCCGTCTCTGCTTCGTAAGTGCCTGAGTAGCTTCCAGTTGGGCCTTGATAACGTCCCGCCTGATACCGGTCGGCTCGCCCAGTATGCCCGAGGCGATAGGACCTGTCAGCGTTGTACTCGGACCTCGTGGGCTTGAGAACTTCTGGAACAAACCCGCAATACCCTTATCGAACGTCGGGCCTTTCTCGGTGATGGTCAACGCAGCTAACCGTCCGGCCTCGTCGGGGTCAACGCCTTGATTCATAAGCCTGATACTCTCGGTTACGAAGTCGCTGGTAAGCTGCTTATCCTGTCGCAACTTCTCGCGTTGGGTCAAAAGGTCGAGGACCCGGTTTATATTCGCTGTGGACTCCTGGACGCTTGGCCCGGGGTCCCTTGTCAGGTCTATTACTGCCATGACACTATCCCTTTCAGTTAAATCTTGCTATCGAAGCACCGCTTGGCCCGAAATCCAACTTGGGAACTTGCCCACCACCTTGACCAACGCCAGTACTGCCGCTGCCAGTCTTAAACAATCCGCTTAATCCACCCGCAATGCCGGATAGACTGCCGCCTATTGACGCTATATCGCTGGTGACCCCGGCTATTTTCTGGAGTTCGCTCGGCCCGCCGCCTGATATGGTCGTTGTCGGGCTCTGTAATAACAGACTCGCAATACTCGCCTGCCCGGTTGTGCCGAACTCAAACATTGCTGATTCGCGATTAAATATCGCGTCCTTTATCTTCTGTTGCAAGCTCCGGGTTGCCTCGCCAGCCGCCGCCCCGACCCCTATCCTGCCGGCCGTCAGTCCTGCCCGCTGCCCAACAAGGTTGGGGATGATACTGGCCGCCTGTAATCTCCGCCCTCGGAACTCAGCAAGTATCGGCTGCAATGCGCCAGCCGTCCTGAGTTCTGTTTCACTTATCGATCTACCGATTATGTCCCGGCCCGCGGTGGTGCTCAGTGTCCCGGTCGCTTGCAGTTGTCTCGAAATACGGTTAAGTTCAAGATTACCGGACTTCCGCACCTCCTGTATGATACCCTGTATCTCCGGGGCATTCAGGTCGATCTTCTGCTCGGCGATCTGGGTAGCTACGTCGATTGCCTTGTCGATAGATACTTCACCCGACGGATCACGCAGGAACTCACCGGCAAGCTGGATCGCCTGCTGCTCAAGTTCTGACAGCGGGGCGATCTCCCGGCCCGGTATGCCTGACGGATCGGTCTGAGATATCGCCTCAATCCGTTTCCGGGCATCTATGCTCGTCTGTGGTTCAACGAACTTTACTTTTTTGCTTTTACTGCTAAAGAATCCCATTGGTCAATCCTCTATTTTGTTCTGTCTTAATAAACGACTTTACAATGCCTCGCCCAATCTATCTGCAATATATTTTATCTCTATGAGAACCAACGATGCCGCTGCACCATTTACTGCGTTAATTGATGCTACTATTTCTGCCATTATGTTCCCCCTATCATTTTTATTCTCATATTACCGTGTTCTATGATTGTTTTCTGATTCTGGCCATTTGAAATCCACAGGCTGATTTCTTCGTTACCGTTCGGGCAATCTACTGTCCCTACCCCATTTATT
>SDBT01015589.1_pt1 | contig 12075 bp, 27 predicted proteins | sample 2277101 | NCBI WGS metagenome assembly SDBT01 (sample SAMN10404973, study PRJNA504765) | marine sediment metagenome | isolation source: marine sediment core GS10_PC15, 103 cmbsf | place: Arctic Ocean: Southern Knipovich Ridge | collected 2010
TGTTTCTATTTCAGCCATGTGGTGGAGAAAGTTTTTTATTTCAGCCTTTACTCCATCCAGCTCTAGCTTAGTCATTTCGACAAGAAACCCTTCGATGACCTCATCCTGTTCAGCATAGGCAGACACTATTTCCTGAACAAAGATACATACTGATTCCATGTTTAGGAGTGTCTGCTTGTAGTCATCTTGCTGGGAGAGCTCCATCCTAGACCGACTCTAACTGGCCTTGGACGATGTTATCAACGTCAATGTTCAATGCGAACCCGTAAGGTCGGTTGCCATTGCCGTCTTCGACTTGGATATGCAGGGTGCTACCGTTTAGCACAAATTGAACTTCACGGTATTCCCGGCCTGATCCAGTTAGGCTGTTTCGAACTACTGCTCCGCCCGATAGAGCATTGTTACCCTGTGTGGGCATGGGGAAGTCTAACGAGAGACCGTAGTTTCTGTTGATTTCATTCCCTGCGACCTGGAGGTGGAATTTACCATTGCTCCAGAGACGCGCTTGTGCTTGGCGGTATGTCCGCCCCGTTCCGGCTAAACTTATTCTATCCATCAAAGACTCCTTTCAAGTCTGTAGGATACTTTACCATGAACCACCCATGTAGTGGTTCCATTTACCCTTAGTTTCGAATTCTGCATCGATGATGTTTTTATTCTCGTCCATTTCTTGCATGTACCATTCATCCATGCTTGTTTGTTCGTGTTGCGGATGTTGATATTTTTCATGAAATTTGGTATAACAATCATGTGCGCAATAGTAGCTTTGTTTGCAACTTGGGCACGATTTACCATCATTTGGATGTGGTTCGTAGCTTGACCCACCGGCGTAGTGTGTAACCGATTTTTGCCAAGGTAGTTTTGACCCTTTCAACTTTTTAGGGGGATTACCTAGTTCTAGTATATTCCAGATGTAGTCGATTTGTTTTTGATTTTCTACTACTTTTTCACAGTATTTGTCTCGTACCCAAGCAACTGGGTTTTTTCCGGTCATTTCTGGATCAATTAGGTGGGCTATGATGGCCGCCGCAATGCCTGTTCTTCCGTGCCCTCCCATACAACAGACGAGAACATCTGTACCTTTAGAAAGTATTTCCAATACTTCGTTTGCTAGTACTCCCCAGGTTTTGTTTGGGAAGCGGCCTACTCCACCATCAGGTATGTATAAGTGTAGTATACCTGTAGATGATGATTGTTTGTCTGCTTTTATGGTGCCGGCAAAAGCTCGTGCAGCTAGTTTATCTTTTGCTTCAATGTCTGACTGAAGTGTTTTGTTTCCAGTGAGATCAATGATCATCATTTTGGTCATCATTGTTGCGTCACGGGACCAGCCTCCGACGTAGAAGGTTCCAGCTTTTTCTTCTTGGTCGAGGGTGAATAGTTCGACGTTACCTTTGTGGCACTTATCCCAATTTTGGGTGTATGCGCTTTTACCGGGCAACTTTGGCGGGTTTTTGAATTGATTCTTTGATTGTTTTTTCTTCTGTTTCTTTTGTTTGTTCTTTCTCATTTTGTTCCTCCATTTTGGTGATACAGGTCATATTGTTTTCATGTTCACATTTAGTTAGTTTGCATTCTTCACATATCCAACACATGTGCGAAGCCAAGTGACATTCTTGGCAGCATGAGCAATTGTTACCTGTATTATTACATATTATGCAACAATCTCCTCCTATGTGTGAACATGCTTTATTGTCACATATATAACAGTATGGACAATCTGTTTCTCCGCATTCGGGGCAGCATGTACAATCGTCTCCTGTGTTGTTGCAAACGAAACAGCATGTACAAAAGTCCCCTGGTTTATGACACGCGGAACAACATTTACAATTGTCTTGTTCTGTTTTGCAGTGTTCACAATAGATTATTTCATCTGTACATAGTTCACAGACGCAGTTCCAATATGATTTTTTTGTTGTCCAAGTGTTTCCTGTTTCTTTTGCTTTGTCAAATTTTTCTGTTCCCCATTTTATTGGTTTGTAGTAGACTATTTCTTGATTCATTTGATTTATATCTGTAAACCATTCTGGTCTTTCAATGCCCTGTGTCACAAAGAATCTTTTGAGTAATTGTTTGGTGTTGTAAGCTGCTTTTATTTCGAATCCTCCATTGCCGTTTTTGAGTATGTCTATATTTGATTTGTTGTATAACCATTTTTGCATGGTTTGTCTTCCGACATTTATTCTGAAGTCTAGATAGTTTTCTACTTCATATTTGTTGAAAATTGTACCGTTGTTGTGTTGCAGATCGGCAGTATGGTCTATGAATATAGTTGGTTTCCATTCTTTGTAGAATGGTATTGCTTTAGCGATTTTTGCCCACTTTTTTCCGCCGTATCCATTAGTTTTCCATGGACTTTCAAATATACTTATAATGATTTCTATGTTATGTTTAGTTGGAGCGTATTCCGTAGCTATTTTATATGTATTGCTTCTGTCGTATTTTGAGGTTAGTTGTTTTGTGGCTAGTTTAGCTCCTTTATGTGCATGTCTTGCTTCTCCGCAGGCGATCATCCATAAGTAATCTCTTAGAGCTAGAGCTGTTTGTTCTTCGAATTTCTTTTTGTATGTGGTTAGGTCTTTTTTCCATTTCTCTTGAGGCGTTTTTCCAAATGTGATTTTTTCGGCGGCCATCGCTTCTATGAAATAGAAGTCATAGAGATTAGAGATTACTGATTTTACTCCCGAGAAAATTGGGTCCATGGTTTTGCCTGTATGTTTAGAAGGTAGGCCGCATGTTCGGCGACTGCGCGGGATCGATGTTTTCCAAATGAACATCCTACTGCTACGTTGTCGGATAGTTTATGTAGTCTTATTGTGTTTAGTACTAAGCCTTCAAATAATGGGTGAGCTTGTACTCGGGCTCGGATTAAATCATCTAACATTCCAGGACGATATTGGTTGGGCATTTCACGAGCATCAATTATGGGTATTACTATATCGAGTCCCATTTGGATTGGTGTATTGGGATTGTTGTATCCAAAGTAGTAGACTGTCATAGGAATAGCGGCTCGCTTTCTCCGTCTTCGTTCCATATTCCGATTACATTGTAGATTACTTCATTTTGTTCCATCATGAATGTGAGCCCGTCGATGTTTTGTAGGTAATGTTTATTTCCATCAATCCAATCAGGTAGTGGTTCAATGGAGTCATCTACTGTTTTTTGCAGGTCTTGTAGTCTTCGAAGGAAGTCTTTCTTACGGTCTTGTATACCTTCGTCAAAGATGTTAGCCCAGTGGTTTTGTAGTGCTTCTGGAGTCGGCCCTTCACATTCCATACATAACCATAGAGGGAGATCGTGTTCTTCACACAGCTTTGATGTCAATGGTGTCTCCTGTAATTTTAGTTTTGACTGTGTAGTTGTTATCACTCTCGCTTTTTAGTGTTATCATTTTTTCTTTTTTCTTGTTTTTGGCAGTCGTAATTTGTTCTTTGGTTTGATTAAGACTTCCCTTTTCAATCATTGCTCTAATATGATTTATGCCTGCTAGTTGAAATTCCATGTCTGATGTTATTTGATCGTGTAATTTTAGTTTTTTTTCTGATAAGTTTATCAACCAAGTTCCGTCTATATGTTTTCCAGTGAAGTTAACTAGATGAAGTTTTAGAATTGTTTTTTTGTTTGAAAGTTTTATTCTTACAAATCCATCTCCTGGTTTTATATCGTCTATTTTTAAGTCTTTATTCCACGCTATTAATCTCATGCGTATAACCTGTTGCTTTGGACTAGAGTTAATCCTAAGTTGGGGTTTATATTTTCGTATAATATTATTTTGTTTCTTAGGAAGAATAGTGCCCCGTTCGGTAGGTTTTTTCCGTGTTTGTCTACTACACGTACTCTTATACCGTCGTTGACGTTGATTAGTTTGATGATGAGTTCGTTATCTGAATAGTTTTTCTGGTGCCCCCAAACAGCAAATTTTATTTTTGGTTCATCATTGGGTTTTTCTATTGTTTCTGTTAATACGTCTTCATGAATTGTGCTGATGTTAGATGTGTAGTCAGTTATTGATTTGGTATGTTTGTGCATGTCTATGTGTGTTTTCATCCATGTGTCTAGATGTTTCCAATCTTTAAATGCTTTAGATATTTTAGTACTTAAGTGATAATTGGGAGCGTTGTCTGGTTCGAGAATGTCACATCCTTTACATGGTGGATTTATTTGTTCCCATGCTAAAAGCATTTTTTCTGCGTCGGTGGATATTTCTATATTTTCACCTAAGTTTAGATTATTGGCTAAGTCTTTGATCATAGTAAGTTTTCCTTTGTGGTGGGGCTGGCGCTTCCCACTGACATTAGTTCACGCATTTTGATTTTGGCTTGAGATGAGCTTTCACAGTCATTACACATACCTACTATGATAGCTCGGGAGCCCACCTGCGGGGCTCCCTCTAACTCTTCGTCAGTTACTACTATAACAGGGGTGTCAGCATTTCTGTCCTCACAGACAGCACATGTCCGGTTATGTATTGTTGGTATTGCTTCTGCATACATATCCATCAATGCTTTTATTGTCATTCTCTGTTGTTCTTTATCAGGAGCCAGAATATTCCCAGTGTGTTAGCAAGTAGGAGCCCTAAGATGAACGGGTCCCAGTCAAAGTGACCAAGATCTGGTTTAATTACTTGACTTTCTGCTCCGTATACAATTGCTTGTTCAAGGGCTTGCAGGATACAGGTGCAGGATGATAGTGTGGATTCAATCCTAACTGTGGGGGTAATCGTAGGGTTTGGTATTGGCGTGTTCGTAGGTGCCAGGGTCCTGGTCGGAGTAGGTGTGTTATCTTCGGGAGGCGTTGTTGGTGTGCTTGAGGGGGCCACAGTCTTGGTTGGAATAGGGGTACTGGTTGTTGTCGGAGCAGGTGTTTCAGGTGGTGAAGGGGGGCAGTTACCCACGAAATCAAGGCTGTGGCTATTGTGTGGACTGTGTCCATTTTCCCAGGCTTGTCTAGCCACTGTGATAGAATGAGCATTGGATGGAGAACCCGGCGGAACGTGGCATATAGTGATTTTGTGATCACTTGCACTGGCATTTGCACTTATGAGCAGTGAGGCCAGGATGGTCAAGAGTAATGAAATTAGTGCTTTCGGGTTTACAGTTATTACATTCACTTAGTTTCTCCAATGCGGCGGCCACCCGGTTGATGGCGATTACTTGTAGTGCGGCTACCTTGATTTCAGGTACGTATCTTCCTAGTTCAAGAAAGTCTTCAGCTCTCATTATAACTCCTGATTAGATATTGCATTTGTGCTACTTGGGCTCGCGTTTGTATGAACATGTTTGCGCTAACTGGACTAGTCATCATTAGTAGGTATGATGCTACGTAGTCATGCGATATATTATTGATATCTCGCCAAGCTTGCATCCATGGTGTTATTTGATCTGGTAATAATAGTATTGATGCTTTTGGTTTTCTCATAGTAATGGTATCGTAATCGGTCCACTGGTTAGGTAGCCCCCGCCGGGGCCCGTTACACATTCAACTTTGAGACACATAGGGAACTCGGCAGATTGTAGTTGATTAGCGCTCTGGAAATTGAGCGGCTCCTGTTTACCATATGCATTGACTATTATAGTCTTGTTTGGATTGTGTATTCTCCATTCTTCATTGCTTAATGATTCTACATCATAGACAGTTTGGCAATTAGGGCAGATTAAAGTTATCATCGTCTCTCCACATTGTTTTGTTGATGATCAAATAGGTACGATCATTGTTCCACACTAGGTGCTTTCTTCTTAGTAATTCCCAGATGACAGGCCATGATTGATGTCCTACTACCATTGTGATTGAAAGCTTTTGTCTTAGCATTTTGAATGTTGATTTGATGGTTTGGGTTGTTACTCCTCTTGCTTCGGCTACCTTTGCAAATTTGAATCCGTTTCCAACTAGTACTGCTCTTTCCAGGTCTTCGCGGGTGAGTGGGGTCATCGAATAATGTTTCCTGCGGCAATAGATTCTTTAGCTGATAGGAGGTTGAACATGAGTTCTTCTACCTGGAGTTCAGTCAGGTATACATATGCTCTTTGTTTGAGTGTTAGTTTGGGGTTCGTGTCCAAAGGAATGACTAACGGGATCATTACTGTATGTGATATAGCTGAGCGCCCCGTGGTTTGGAATGGTAGTTCTACTCTTATTGATTCTTTTTCAGTCATTTTGCTTTCTTCATTTCTGTTATGCATCGAGTGCATAATCTGACTTCAGTGTTTGTGTATGAAGTTAGTTTGACAATTGTCAGATGATATCTTCGACAACCCATGCAAGCTCCAGCCCATGAAGTAGTTACTCGTATTGCGTGTGGTTTATGAATTGTATCTGTGTGATCCATGTGGCCATGTTCCATTTATTTTTTGTAGGCGTATAGATGCCTTAGTTCCTTTGTCTAGGAACCATAGTGATAGATTGAATATTTGTTGGCCTATGCCGAAAGCTAGGCTCATGATTATTTTGTTTATTTGTCGTTTTGCCATGACCAGCTTTCTATATTGAATGATTGCCGGCGGCTTTTGATACGCAGGTGCCGCCCAAACTGCGCTACCGATTCTCTGCTTTTTAGGAGGAGCATAATTATTATCGGTAGTAATTCAACGAAATGGCCATGGTGAGGTGGATGGGATAGCCAGCCCTGGATGATTTCAATCATTCTTTTACTACCCAGTCAATGGGTTTATGTGGCTTGGTGCGGCCTAATTGATAGGCGGCTTCACAACTTACCTTGATAAGGTTGAGTAGCTTGAGTGGATCGTATTCTTCTCCTGCTTGTTTGTGTATTTCAACTACTGCTACTGGTCCTGCTGATAGTTGGCTTATTACCTGTTGTTCAGGTTCTTTGATTGTATCATGACTGTGCCATGCTCGGATAGCGGCTTGGTTGTCTCTAATCATTTCTTGGAAAGTTAGTAGATTAGTCATAATACTCTTTCAGTAGGTACGAACATGGTTTAATATATAATTGCGGCCCGATCGGGCAGGATGATCAATTCCTATTCCATCCACGGGCTTTACCGACCTTTCCAGTATACGCTCTGGTCAGCGTTTATCAGTCGGTTATCACAGCCTTGATCTGACCCTAGATCAAGACTGTAATAACGGGCAGAAACTGGCCCAACGCACCACCACGTATGGGCTATGCGGGAGTTGTAACTTTACCTACTCGATCGTAGGTTGTGCCTTCGAAGTCTTCGTGGTAGATCGTGATACTCACGGCCTGCCCATCTAGACGTTCTCGGACTGCGGTTTCAAAGGCCTTGCGGCTCTTGAACTCTTCGCCACCGTCACCCAGGTTGAGGTCACGCATGATCTGCGCTACTCGCCAGAGTGAAGCATTAGAGAGGCTAAGGTTCAGCCACGCTTGGCGATTGAGCTTGTCACCGGTGATTGCGAAGCGTACTTTGAGGTACGTGCCGGCTGCACCAACGACTGGTTCAGTGCTGAAGACCGTAGCTTGGTGAACACCAGCATCTAAGAGCTCCATGACCGGACCTGATTGATCGTAGTCCATATTGAATCCCATTACTTATTCTCCTTACCCTTGCGTGTCTGTGAGAGCGAACTCTCTCAAGAATTGTGAGAGTTTGATCTCACTGAGCTGTTTTGTTTTGTACTTTTTTTATCTGATTCAAAGATTGTTCTTCGTGTAAGTCTAGCTCGTAGTTTTCCACGTCTAGATGTCTTACTACGATAGTATTTCTCATCACGAATCCATTTAAAGAAATCATCAGCATTACCATCAGCGATATATTTTTGAACTAGTGGATATGATTGTGTTTTCAATTTAGTTGGTCTTCTTTCTAATGTATTTATCTGGCGGCTTCGCCGCCCCGCACTTGTGCGGGGGGCGGCGAAGCCGCTGGATGTATCAACGCTATTCCGGTTGACGATCAAAAAGAAGGGAGCGGGGCTTTAGCCCCGCTCCCATATGTGGAGCTTAGTTCCCCAAGCTCTTTGGATTGAGCCGGAACAACGAGAGTTGTACGTTCCGTGTAGTAGTCTTCTTACTATGTAAGGAAGACTTACTACGTGAAGCACGGCGGGCGGCGGCCCACGCACTCCAATCAGCATCATTACCATCGGTAATGAATTGCTGTACTAATGTACGTTTCTCAGTCATCGATATACTCTCCTGTGTCTGGGTCATACCCATTCAATATGAGTAGTTCACGGGACTCTTGCATCAGTGACATGCCATCCTTGATGTCTTGTATCAACCTTTGAATCAGATCGTCATCATCGCCTGATTCGTGGATGTACATACCGTCTTCGTCATAGAAGCCAGTCATTTGCCACCGCCTAGTGCTCTACGTCTCAACTCACGTTCACTGAGTTGAGTGTGTTCACGGGCATTGTCATTGATGGTGCCGTCTTTATTGACGGCATCATTCAATACGTCGTCGTCTGTGTACGGCGACAGGTTGGGGTCATCTGTCTGGATACTGTTATCCAGACGGTCGAAGGCCGGGCTCTCATAATCATTAGCATCGTCCACGTCTCCGGCGTGGACAAGGCACTTCACGAACTGACCGTCTTCAGTTCGGGTTACTGCAAGGCAGTGGCGGTGCTCGTAATCTTCACGGCTATATTGTTCAGTCATCATACTCTCCTTTGAAGTAGTCTATGATGGTCTTTGTTATACCATATATTACTGCGGTAACCATTATAGCTGGTAAGGCTAGACACCAGAGCGCTGTTGCTTCCATAGTGTATTCAAACATTGTTCAACTCCTTATACATACCATCACGGATGTGGGTGTGTGCATTACGAATTATACTACGGATGACACTGGTTGCATAGGTGGTGAGACGTCGATCATTGAGGTATTCAGGTTGGAATGCAGTTCCAATGATTGTCTCTCGGCGGGCACACCTTTCAATGATGAGGTTGCGAGCCACAACACCGAACAGGTCTGGGAAGCTTGCTCCCATTCTAAATATGTGTCGCTGATAGTTCTTGTAGATCATGTGTGCTACTCCTATCGGAGAGAGAGCGGTTCTCTCTGCTCCTTTCAACATGACAAGGACGATTATGCTCTTAGCCTGTCAAGTGGGAAGTTGAACACATGACAATGGGGTTAGCGGTGTTGGGAAGGAAGTCTTACATACTCCATGTGTATGTAGCGTGTCATGTGTGGCACTTGACAGACTGCGGAGCATGATCGTACCATGGAAGAAAGGAGGAGAGGACGGAGTGTGTTGTTTTTTCTTTGGCACGCCCGTACTTGGGCGGGCACACACGTAGCTAGTCCATATAGAGGACCAACACACTCCCTACTCACCACTGGTTCCCTAATGTGTTGAGCTGTTGGCTACTGACACATGGATGTGGTGAGTAGTGGAGGTGTTGGGTTGTGATCTGTGTTCAGTGTAGTCTGACGTAGTCAGAGTAGGGTTGAAGGTGGTGATTGGGTGTGAGTGTGGTGTGTTGATGGTGTGTGTTGAGTATGGTGATGCATGGATGTGGTAGGTGTGTATGAGTGGAGTGTATTGGAAATGAGTTAGGCTTATTGTTGCCTTACTCCATACACACACATGGGTAGGCATGCATGGTATGCATACTGCTCGCTCCCCCCTACCTATGGTGCAGTGGCCGGCGGCCCCCCTGAATGGCTCACACCTACTGTGTATAGTATATCAAGTACGGGTGGGTACTTTGTGGTTGGTCGGGTCTGTCGCGTTGGGTGCCTTAACGGTGTGACTTTCGTTATTTCGTGGCTATTACCCAACATAACACCATTATTGTCAATATATGCCTTGTCATCCTCCCACTCACTGTCAACCTATACCTTGTCAGTTTGTCATCTTTAGGACTTGACATCCGATCCGAAATAGTGTATACTAGTATTAGTTCGGAAATTCAATACGTACCGTAAAGGAGATACACGAAATGGAACGTCTGGAAGCACATAGGAGAAGTTTCTTTGGGAGACGACGGGGGGAGTTTGTAGGCATGATGGACGGCGGCTACGGGTCTCTGATTCCCGTGGGCATTACGTTGTCAATCATATTCGCAGGTGTATATTTGTTAGGGAGGATATTTTGGAGCTTTTAATCTTAATGGGTGTGTCGCTTATTGGCGTTCTTGTCTTGTACGCAATCCGCCAGTTAAACTAGTGAAAGGTATATTTGGTTATTCGTGGGCGGAGCTCCTGACTCTGGCTGCCATATTTACTACTATGTTTGTTGTCTACGTTGTTCCTGTTATTTTCTTCGTTGTGGGAATTCTGTTCCTATTGGGGAGATTCTGATGGTATTGTTGGTTATTGTGATTTGTATACCTATTCTGTGGTATATTATAGATCATGAGGAGGAAGCATAATGGCAGTAGTTGAAAAACCGGCAGAAGCACCATTTGGACGCAAATCAGCACCAGACGCAAAAGTAGACCCTAAGGCGAGTGAACCACGAGTCGGGAGCACTTCTCTGATGATGCCTGACGCGGGGCACTATGTTGTCGTCCAGATCGAGGGGCACAAGTCCAGCCCACGTATCGTATCTTTGGTAGGGGTGTATCATTCACTCGTTGCCGCGGAACGACATGCGGGTAAGGACCGCGGGCTCCTGATATTCCCAGTGGAGGTATTAGGATGAGCGGGTTTAATCAAGAGTTAGGGTATTTTTGGCATGAGTATATGCGTCTCATTGATAACATCATGCAAAAGATTGAAGATGAGGATTTAAATCAGTGGATTCGTGAAGAATTAGTTCGGATTGACGAAGAGGCCGAAAAAGCGCGCGAAGGCGCGGAAAGGAAATGGTGGTCCGGTCGATCATTCTACCTGACTCGCGAAGAGTTTGATAAAGAACATAAAGGAGTGTAAATACCATGGAAGGGAAGAATATAATCAATTTTGGTGATATATCGATAATTCAAACTCTGGAGCTTGAGACGCTTGGAGTAAAGGCGCGTGTTGGCGATGAGTGGATTGGATTTTACTTTTCAACTACCGGTATGGACCCAGAAGAAGTAATATACGCTCTGGGGCAGTCTTTACTGGATTTGGCTGTTGATCCATTTCATTTCCGCCTGAAAGAAGATAGTACCGGGGGAGTGATGTCTCCTCCGCTGGAATTGGAAAGAATAAGTCCCGCGTGGGGCGGTGAGGCAGATGATGAGATTCCCGTGGCAAGATAAGAGGCCCGTAGACGGATTGCCCGACGATTATCCCGTAGATACTTGGGGAGAGATATATTTACTTAGTATTGCGATAATTCTTGGCGGTATTCTCTTTTTCGTCATTTTGGGTTATGTAACCGGTGCATAGCTTCTGGTTGTGGTTTATATCGTTTATGCCGCGCCGGATCGTATATGCCGGGTTTATCCGTGTTTGGGCTGAAGCGGCACCCGAGCATATATGGGAAGAACACTCAACTATGACAGCCTGGAGGATTGATGAGCAATGGCTAAACAATTCCGACCCGTCGAGGTCAGCTGGTACGATTCCAATGTCTCCTATGGGTGGCAGAACACCGACAAGGCCGAGGACGACGCTGAAGAGCGATATCTCTTCTGTCAGTCTATCGGATACGTCCTCTATGAAGAAAAAGGGAATAGACTATGTATAGTCCAAAGCACTGGCCAGAACCTCGACTCGATGACCGGAGCCGTCGCCGAGGTTCTTACGATACCGTGGAAAGCGATAATAGAGATGAAGGAGCTGACGTGAAAACCTTACAAATCAACTTTGACTTCAAAAATCCCGAAATCCGGATAGAAGGCGCAGATTTCGCTTCCTGTAACGGATTACACGTAATTAGCGAGCCCGCGGGCCTGGAGCCTGATTTATGGTTTCAGATACACAGACCCGAGGATATAGAGAAAGAAAAGGCAGAACACATAGAATGGTTGGAGCAGGAGCATGATTTCCCTGTTTGGATGAATAATCCGGATAAAAGCCGATTTCCTTCTGCGGTGGATATCAATTACGCATTTCATGATTTGAACCAGTTGTGGACGTGGCCATTCCCCGTTAGCTATGGAAGTACGTTTTCTTGGCAAATAGCCATGGCGATCTATCTACAGTACGATCGTATTGATATGAGAGACGTTATGTTGTCGGATCACCGTGAAAAGTGGATTGAAGC
>SDBT01015590.1_pt1 | contig 12075 bp, 14 predicted proteins | sample 2277101 | NCBI WGS metagenome assembly SDBT01 (sample SAMN10404973, study PRJNA504765) | marine sediment metagenome | isolation source: marine sediment core GS10_PC15, 103 cmbsf | place: Arctic Ocean: Southern Knipovich Ridge | collected 2010
TCGATAAACTTCTTGGCATTATCCCAGGCGCCGCCGCCATTGGCCATCATTAACGCCATCATAACACCGGTTACCGTCGCACCGGCAAGAAGTCCGCCCAGCGCCTCCTTACCGAGAACAAAACCCACCAGGATGGGGGCAATTACAGCCAGAAGCCCGGGAATTATCATCTCTCTTAAGGCAGAAGCCGCCGCGATGGCAATGCACCGATCAGAATCGGGCTTCGCTGTTCCTTCCATAAGGCCGGTTATCTCTTTGAATTGCCGGCGAACCTCTTTAACCATGGCAAAGGCGGCCTTCCCGACCGCCGTCATGGTTAGAGCCGCCACAAGAAACGGCAGAAGACCTCCCAGAAGCAACCCGATCATAACCTTCGAATCAACGAGGTTTATGCTGTCAAGTCCCACAGCCGTAGTATAGGCTGAGAATAAAGCAAGAGCCGTCAAAGCCGCCGAGCCGATAGCGAAACCCTTGCCGATAGCGGCAGTTGTGTTGCCGAGAGAATCGAGCCTGTCAGTGATTTTACGAACATCGGGACCGAGACCGGACATCTCCGATATACCGCCGGCGTTATCGGCAATAGGGCCGTAAGCGTCAACAGACATGGTGACTCCTATGGTGGCCAGCATACCAACCCCGGCGATACCGATTCCATAGAGCCCCATTGTGAGACTCTGGCTTTCGGCATACCCGGTCTGGAAAGCTATGTAAATAGCGATACAGATCACTACCACCGGAAGCGCCACTGATTCCATACCAACAGCCAGACCGGTTATAATGTTTGTAGCGGGACCCGTCTCTGAAGCTTTCGCAATATTCCTGATGGGCCTGCCCGACGTGTAATACTCTGTAAGCAGTCCCAGTGCTATGCCCGCGACGGAACCCGAAAGGACAGCCCAGAAGACGCCGATATCCACCTTGAGCCAGCCTGTAAGAACATAGGTAGCTGCAAGCATCACGAGAGCACCTACATAGGTCACGATACGAAGAATGGCCGCCGGATTCATTGATGAAAATATCTTCACGGATAGAATTCCGAGCATGGAAGCGACGATCCCCACAGTGGCGATCATCAGGGGCATGGCCACATAACCTGCATACGCCGAGCCCAGGCTTACTGTAATGGCTATCCCAAGCACAACCGACGCCACAATCGAGCCAACGTAGGATTCGAAGAGATCAGCCCCCATACCGGCAACGTCGCCAACGTTATCGCCGACATTATCGGCTATAACCGCTGGATTCCTGGGGTCATCTTCGGGAATGCCGGCTTCGACTTTCCCGACAAGGTCGGCGCCGACATCGGCCGATTTAGTAAAAATACCGCCTCCGACACGGGCGAAAAGCGCAATGGATGAAGCTCCCATCGAAAATCCCGTCAGTGACTGTAACGCCGTCAGATCTTCAGGCCTGTAAAAAAAGTAAAACATAACACCGAGTCCCAGAAGACCCAACGAGGCGACCGACATTCCCATGACCGCACCCCCCGAAAACGCATTTTGCAACGCCTTTGATTGCCCGGAGCTTCGGGCCGCCTCGGTAGTGCGGACATTTGCCTTGGTGGCGGCGTTCATGCCGAAGAAACCGGCCAACATGGAACATGACGCACCGGCCAAAAAGGCCAATCCGGTATAAACGCCTATTTTCCAGGTTAAGAGAAGAAAAACTATTAAGATAAATGGAACCAGATACAAATACTCTTTTTTTAAAAACACCATCGCCCCGCGATGAATCGTCTCCGCCAGCTCCGTCATCTTCTTGTCGCCCGTAGGCTGTCTCTTCATCAACAGATAAATTATAAAAGCGAAAAACAATCCGATTGCACCGAGAATAATCGCCCAGATCCCGTAGTCCATCTAAGATTCTCTCCTTTATTCTTTTATTCTTTCAGATTCATTAACTTCTACATAAATAAGGCGCTAAATATGGCTTTTATGGCATTTTCAGTCAAGCATAAATTGGCCCTGCGATATTTATAAACACAATACGGTATCACTAAAATACTGCGGCTATAATCTGGGAAAAATGCCTTTTGCGGGGATAGTCTATCCCCGATTATGAACAGCGAGGACTATTCCCTCAGCTTAAAATCTATCTTATAAGTAATCCAGACTGCTATGGGCTGTCCGTTGGCGATAGCAGGTTTCCAGACGGTCTGCTTTGCGGCCTCGATGGCCGACTCCTCGAAACCCGCGTTGGCGCCGGAATCCTTGACTATCAAAACGTCACGGACGTGGCCCTCTTTATCGACGAGGGCTTTGATCCATACGGTTCCCTCGACACCAGCCCTTTGAGCCAAAGCCGGGTATTCCGGCGTAACAGTGACGACCTGAACCGGCGCTTCCTCGAATGGCACGAACTGTTCCGGCGATGGAAGTAGCTCGCTAAGGATGTTATCGATATCCACGTCTATCCCGATATCATCGAGACCCTCGATGGGAGCAACAGGTGCCATGTTCGCCAGCTCGTCCTGGGTAGCAATCTCCATCTCTTCCGGGGCTTCCTCATCGGGTACCGGCTCGGGAACACCTACCGACGGCTTAATCTCCCTTTCAGGCGTAGCGACCTTAACCTGATCCTGTTGCTTGGAGAGCGACGGGGGCAGAATAAGATCCGCTTTCGATTTGATAACGTATGAAGGAGCATCGATATGCCTGCCAGCCAGAGTCATAATCAAGACAACTATTCCAATAATCAGAAGATGAGCTGCCGCCGAAATTCCAAATCCCAGCATCATATTCTTCTGGTACGCCTGTTTCAGCTCAAGGGAGCCCGTTAAAAGCGATCTTCCGTTCATTGCTCTACCGTCCCCCCTTCCTTGACGATCCCCAGAACATATTCGTCCCAGGCAGACATATCCGGCATGCTGAACATGACCGAATAATCCTCCTGCGTTATGGAGGCATCCACCAGCCTGGCCGCCGCCAGCTCAACATTAATGGCCCTTTCCGCAGCCTGAATCCTGTCTATGATGTCTACCATCATCCCGTATGAGGAAGCCTGATCCATCTTCAAGACCATAACGAGTTTTGACACATTTCTGTTTTTCTCATTAATGATCTCGCTGAGTTCCTGGAAGCTGACCTTCTCCGGCTGCTTCATATCCGCCCCGATCTGATAATAGAGGGAATCGTCCTTATCAACAAGCATCTGCAGCAGCTTGGATTCAGCAACTTCCACCGGTGGTGGGTCTCCCTCTTTCTGTTTGGGCGGCAGGGAAATCTCCATCGAAAGCGGGCTTGAGAAGACTGTCGTAACCATGTAGAATATCAAAAGCAAGAAAGCGATATCCACCATGGGTGTTAAATCGTTGCGGATTCTGATCCGTCTTTTCGGTCTTTTCAGGCCAGTTTTTTTCTTATCCGGCTTTTCCGCGCCAATATCTACTCCGCCCATAATATCACCGCATCTTTTAGCCAGCCGGCTCCGCGGTGCTTGCTAATTGTTGTCTTCGGATTTGAGTCATCAAGGAAAATCGATCGATCCTGATATCCTGCAATGCTGTCATAACCTTCTTAACCGTGCCGTATCTCGATTCTTTATCGGCCTTTACGATCACGATCGGATTGACCCTCTTGGCCAGGAATCTGGCTTGCACCTTGATGAATTCAGCAGTTAAAGTACGGGCGTCGACCTCGATATAATCCCGGATAATGACGCTGGAGTCTTTCGGTAGGAAATTGCCCTCGATCATCGTATCACTCGAGGCGATGAAGTTAGTAATATATTCCAGAAAGATCTCATCATCCTTGTTGACAGTGATATTGATCAGATCCGAATTCGGCACCTGAAATTGGGAGGTCGATGATGGCAGGGAAATGGGCTGCTTTTCCGGTGGCTTGAACTGAGTGGTGGCCATATAGAAAATCAAAAGGAGAAAGGCAATATCGACCATTGGTGTCATGTCGATAACGATAGAGATTCTCCTTTTCTTTCTCGCCATTTTACGCGCCTTCCTTTTCTTTCAAGAGTTGTATGACCTCGTATGAGGCCTCATCGATTGTGTAGTTGAAAGCGTCGACCTTGTTTACAAAGAAGTTATAAGACACAATGCCGATAATGGCACTTAATAACCCGCCGGCCGTATTAATCAGCGCCTCGGATATGCCGACAGCCAACGCCTCTGCATTAATAACGCCGCCGGTTCTGTGACCGGTTGCCGCGAAGGCCCTGATCATGCCGACGGTGGTTCCCAGAAGCCCCACCATAGTGGCGACCGAGGCAATTGTCGAAAGGGCGATAAGGTTTCTCTCCAGAAGCGGAACCTCCAGAGCGTTTGCCTCCTCGAGCGCTCTCTGAGTCTCGGAGATCTTCTTCTCGAATTTCATGGAGCTATCGTCTTTGACGATGTTAAATCTCTCTATTCCGGCCCTCAAGATGTTGGCGATGGTGCCCTTCTGCTTATCGCAGGCGGCGAGAGCGTTTTCATAATCATTCGCTTGAATAGCCATCACAACGCGTTTGAAGAATGACTGGACCGAGGCTTTCCCTGCAGCCACTCCATACAATGTGATGGCTCGCTCGATAATGAATCCAAAAACCATCACCAGAAGTGCAATTAGCACAATGACTAATGGTCCGCCCTCATATATGGTGTGCATAATTGTGCCTTTGGGTTGGGCTTTGAAGATGCCATACCACATACCAAAACCCACGGCGAAAGCCACAATAAAGAGGATCGTGATAAAAATTACCTGGCGCAAGTTGATTGCCTCCTTTTCCTATTTTTTTTAAACAAATCCAATTATTCTATTTCCAATTATTTCCTCTGCCACAGCCCTATATTCCTCGGGCCTGCGCAAAACCCACAATTAACCCTACGATACTCAGCCAGAATCCAATCCCCGTCATTGTGAAAATTGCCAGTAAACTCAGCGATTCGCCAATCCCGCCGATCCCCAGCGAACCGAAGGGATGCGGGCCGCCGAAGAGTAATATAATAAACAACAATGCGTAGAGAAGGATCGGAATAAAAGTAAAACGATTGAATCTCTTAACCGTTTCCAGATATTTATCGCCCTTATTTTTGTTTAAAACACCCAGGATATTCAGAACACCGGCCACGGGACAGCTTAAAAGCAAAAGCGCAAAAATAATCATCGTCAGCACCATGACTATCCCGCCCCAGGCAGCATAGCTGCCGATAAATGGAAGATTCAAGAAGTAGGATATCGCCGATCCCGAGATGCCCCTGCCTGATGGATCGATTGAGTAGACCGGCAGGAAAAACGCCAATACCAAAATCGCACCGCCAATAATCGAGACCGCCTTGTCGATTGCTGTCATCGATTTGATATTCAAAATGGCCGTGTCCCGATCTAATATCGAAATCTGGCTATTGCGGGCTTTAACCTGCCTGACAAAACGTTTCTTCTCGTCGTCTGATTTCCAGAAATCACCAATCTTGCCGGGATGGACGTCGAATCCGAGAAATTTATAAATGGCGTCGGATTCGGGCTTCTTATTCCCCATTTTCTCCTCCGTCACTCCTGCCCCTGGAATCTGGTTTGCATTTCGCCCTTTCTGGCATCGGGGTTGCCAGGGTCAATTTCCAAGACTTTATTATAATAAGTGTTAGCTTCCTTTATCAAATTGCATGTCTGATAGGACGAAGCGATATTAAACAATACAGAAACCTCTCCTGGATTACATCTTTCGGCTTTTAACAGAATAGGAGTCGCCTCGCTACACCTTAGAAGCTTAAGGTAACTCAAGCCAAGATCAGGGTAGATCGCGCACCGCAGGGAATCAGTCAATTCGCTGCCCTGATCATTCAAGAGATATTTGAAATGATGGATAGATTTCGGATATTTTTCCGTGAATGTATATATCTTTCCCAGCATGGAGCGCATCACGGTATCCTCAGGCTTAATCTGAAGTACTTTCTCGAAAGTGGAAGCTGCCTTGTCATACGATTCAGTCTTGAGGTAACAAAACGCCAAGTTGCGATAAGCGTTAACGCTGGTGGAATCCAGTTTGATTTTTCCTTTAAAAAACGGAATCGCGCCGCTGTAGTCTCTCTTGTAATACATGGAAAGTCCGGCATATTCGTAAGCCGCTGAGAAAGAGGAATCGAGTTCTATTGCCTTCTGGAACGAGACCAATGCGGAGTCGAAATAAGGTGTATTCTTTACTCCCAGTTTGATCTCTACTTTGCCTCTATCAAACCAGTACAGGACGCTGTCGGGAGGCCCGAACGCCGCCTCATAACGGTTGTAAGCGTCAATAGATTTCTCATACTCTTTACCACCGGCGTAAATCTTGGCCAGGTAGCCATAAGATTCCGCCTCATGAGATCCCAGGCTAACCGCTTTTTCAAATGATTCGACGGCCTTCTCATCGTTCCTGAGTCTGAGGTGATATATCTTGGCAAGATCAAACCAGATCTCACCGTTATCCGGCATTATATCCAGATACTTCTCGTAACAAAACGCCGCCTCCGATTGCTTATCAGATAATCTGCATATATTAGCTAACTCAAGCCATGCCGTAGTATCTTTCGGATGGAGATCCAGATCTTTTCTATATTCCTCAATTGCCTTCTCAACATTTCGCATCTGAATGTAGGCTTTGGCCATTTTATAGTGCAGGTCCTCAATAGTTCGATCCAACGTGGAATCGAATTCGATAGCCTTATAGAATTCAGAGATGGCGATCGAAAAGACGCTATTTCTATAATTGACCTCTCCCAATGCCAGATGATATCGGGCATTCTTCTTGTCCTTATCTATGGCCTTTCTGATGTTTAAGTCAGCTTCCGCATAATTCTCCATTTCCGTCTGGGCCAGCCCCAGCCCATAAAGGAATTCTCCCTTTTTCTTCTTGGTCTTGATGCCCCGGTTGAAGAATTCAATGGCCTGTTCGTAACTCCCGACATGATACGCCGACATGCCTGCACCAAGCAAAGACTCGGCGTCCTTTTTCTTCCTTGCAAGCGCTTTTTCGTAAAAACTCAACGCCTCCTGGTATTGTTCGAGATCGAAATAAAGATCACCAGCCAGTCTGTTGAGCTTAAAATGCTCGGGTTCGACGGCCAGACCAGTAACAGCCACCTTCACAGCTTCCTGCAAATCACCCTTTTCTTTCAATGACTTAGCCTGATCGTAGGCATCGTCAGCGGGGCCCGCAATCGCAATGGAAACCAGGCTCGTAATGGCAATCAGAATAAGAAAAGATCGTTTCAGGTTACGTTGTCCTCTCCATAAATTAAGGCCCCCTAACAAATTAGATAAGTAAAATACCAATCGGCCCTTATATGTCAAGGTTTTTTTATTCACCGCCGTCGCCTTTTTTCCGTAAAATCATGCGCCTGAAAATCATGCCAATGCGAATAATACCATAACCCATCAGGACCAGCCCCACCGGTATTTTCATCGCTCCCCGAAAGACAATGTGGTCACCCAAAATAAGACCGGAGAGTATCCCCGCGCCCAGGATGAAAAATAGCGTCGCCAAACTCAGCGTAATCCATTCCAGAACCTTCTGTGAAGTACCGGTATTCTGTAAATTTCCCACTTTTTAGCTCCTCACATGTTTATACGTTACTAAGGCAATATTATTCCCTAAACCATTCTCTTTTTCAATCTCAAAGAAGCCAATGGTATCACCCTGCGAGACTATGTCGCCCTCTTCAAACCCTATAAAATTTACCCGGCCGCCTGTCTTAAACGCAATGTAAACTTCGACCGCTTCAATCATGCCGGATAGAACGATACTGTTTTTTTTCTGCCGATCTATTCCTGCTTAGAAAAAACACCACGGAAACTGCCGCAACAATCACTACAGCCAACGGAGTGCCTGTTTTTTCACGGATTATCCTCCTGATCAGAACCAAACCAGACGTTTCGCTGCGGAATCATCGAACCCACTATTATTACCGGCGTTAATCGATGTCAAGCCAATAAAGAAACCGGGTTGTCTCAAAAATTGACAACTCGATCATTGTCGATTATAATTGAATTATATGAGATTGGTTTATCTTCTCCTGGCATTCTTGACTCTCGGCTGTTCATCCGACGATCAGGCTGATGTCCGTTATAACCGATTCGTAGAATCTCTAAAACCAGCCACCCGGCTGGGGACGATCAGTCGCCTTACTCAGGACGGAAGATCTCTATACCCTGCCTTTTCCCCGGGAGACAGTATTGTATTTTACAGGCGGCTTCTGGTTGCCACAGCCGAGGACGCCCAAGGAAGAACCGAGGAGGAACTGGTCAGACCTTACGGAATAAACGTTTACAACAATGACCTTTATACTCTCTCCGAGGATTACCCATACATCCGGGCAGATAATATTGATCTATCCAGAGTGCCCCGCGGATATGGAGAAAATACAATCAAAGCATTGGAGTCTCCTGATGGAAAAACTATCGCTTTTGAAACCGCACTGGGTAATGACCGTGACAGCCATACGATATATCTGGCCCGGGAGGATTCAATCACACAACTGACATACGGTGATCTGCCATGTTTTCTGGAGAGATTCTCCAATACCGGAAAATACATTTCGGCGGTCTGCGGGCGCGACCCCACCTGGATTATCATATTCGATCTGGATAATCAGGCCGCTTATAGAATTGAAAGAATCGAAAACAGAGTGGATTTTTTAACGGCGTTTTCATCTGACGATAAGATGATGGCTTTCATCAGATCGGAAAAGAGATACTCCTATGGACTCGATTTTTTCGGCGATATATGGCTTTTAAGGTTTAATGATTAACGCCTGATATTATCCCGTTTTCGCCGCGGTTCCGGAAACGGCCACCATCAGCATCCCTTCTCTTATCACCTCGTAATCGAGATCCACTCCAATCACCGCTGATCCACCAACATCTTCAGCCTTTTGAATCATCTCGTCCATTGCAACTTTTCTGGCTTTGCCCAGCTCTTTCTCGTAGGCTGCCGATCTGCCACCGACGATATCGGTTATGGAGGCGAAAAAGTCGCGGAAGATGTTGGCGCCCATGATTGCCTCGCCAGTCACAATTCCGAGATATTCTTTGATTGTTTTGCCCTCGATATTAGGCGTGGTGGTTATGATCATAGATTCCTCCCTTATGAATTCGTATGCCTTTCCCGTGCCCTTTTAGCAGAAAAGAATGATAATTACAATAAAAAAGCGGGGGGGGTATTACGGTGTTACCGGGATCGACTCCCATAGGCATGTAAAGGTCTCCGAAAACCGGCGAAGGATCTTCGATAATATTTCTCATCGAGAGTGGAGATTATCACGCCCTTCGATGTAGAGGCGTGAATGAATTGCCCGCCCCCGATATAGATCCCGACATGGGACGGCCTGCTCGATTCTATTCTAAAAAACACCAGATCTCCCGGCCTGCTTCTTGCGCCCCGCACGACTACGCTGTTTGAGTACTGTGCTCCGGTAGTTCGTGGAAGATAAACGGAGAGATAGCGACTGTACATACCGCTCACGAATCCCGAACAATCCCAGCCGGATGATGATGTGCCGCCAAATCTATAAGATTCGCCTATATGTTTTCCGGCTCCCGAAATCAATTTCCCTGCATCTTTTCGGGAAAGCGGAGAGATCCTGGATGTAGCACCTGGTTTTCTTGCGGGACCGGAACAGGCGAGCAATAGCAAAAGAGCCGCAAACATGAAGACTGCAAGTTTTCTCATTCTAAATAAATTATCGGCCGGATGGAGGTGGCTTTTTAAGCAGGAGCGGGATAAATCATGCCGAATCGGCGGCGATAATATATCCTTACAGTTACAAACAGAAACAGAAGAGCTCGCTGCGACTGCAGCAGGCTCCGTCAGTACAGCAATCAGAGCTTCCGGAATCAGCCGAGCAGCTTTAGCGTAAGATAGACCGCAGGCAAGGCGAATATAAGAGAATCGAAACGATCCAGCACGCCTCCGTGTCCGGGAATTAGATTCGACGAATCCTTAACACCGCAATCCCTTTTTATGGCCGATTCTATCAAATCTCCTATCTGCCCGAAAAAAGTCGCCGCCAGAGATGCTAATAATATCAAGTATAATGCGAATTCACCTTTTAAAAATTGATAAGCTGCCAAGGCGGCGATCAATCCCCCGGGAAAAGCGAAAATAAATCCAACCCAGGTTTTTCCCGGAGAAATCTGAGGTGCAAGTTTACGTTGCCCGAACCAGGAGCCAAAGGCATAGGCGAAAGTGTCGGCAATCCAGATATTGGCGAAAGTGAACAACAAAATCACCCAGCCAAGCCCGGAAGGATCCCTGCGAATCAAGATTGAAAAGGATATGAAGAATCCCGGATAGACCGCTGCCAGTAAGGCCATGGCGAGGCGAGACGTATAGTTCGTAACCCCGGTTTCAATCATCTTAAGAAATGCCGCCAGGAAGAAAAGAACAAACAGGATCAAAAGGCCTGCCTGTCCAAAAGATGAAAACTGAAACATTGAAACTACTATTATTGCCAGTATGGTCGCCAGACGCTTGCCGACCTGAATACGCTTAGCCATCAGCATAGCGGCCAGCTCCCAGCTACCCAGAATCGCAACCAGAATGCAAAGAGCATAGAGATAATACCCACCCCCGTAAATGATCAGTATCAGGGCGGGAATGCCCACGGCTGCCACTATAAGCCTTTTCACGAGGTTCTTAGACATTGTTACCGAGATGAAATCTTTCCAAATCGCCTCTCCCGGCACTGGTAATCCAGGAGGGCTTGAAGGAAATCATTCTCGGAAAAATCGGGCCAGAGAACATCTGTCACATAAAGCTCCGTATAGGATGTCTGCCAGAGTAGAAAATTGGAGATGCGCATTTCTCCTGATGTCCTGATGAGAAGATCGGGATCCGGCAGGCCATTGGTCTGCAGGTATGTCGCAAATAACCCATCATCTATCGACTCCGACTTTATCCGACCGACTGCGACATCCCGCGCAATACTCTTTACAGCTTCGATGATCTCGTTCCGTCCCGAATAATTCAGCGCTAGATTGAGTACCAGACCGGTATTCCCGGTCGTTTTATTAATGGCGTCGACGAGTACCTCACGCCTCTTTTGAGGAAGTCCCCCTATATCGCCGGTGGCAATCAAGCGAACATTATTATTCAGAAGTTCTGAAAGCTCTCTACTGGTTGTCTCTCCCAAGAGCTTCATTATAGCCGAGATTTCCCTTTTCGGACGGCTCCAGTTTTCTGTGGAGAAGGTAAAAAGCGTGAGGTATCGTATGCCTATATCTCCGGCTACACGAACCACTTTCTTGACCGCTTTTACGCCGGCACGATGACCGGCAGTTCTTGGCAAACCTCTCTTTTTAGCCCAGCGGCCGTTGCCGTCCATGATGATTGCCACATGGACAGGCAATTTACCGCGAGATTCTACTTTGGATTTCAGGTCATCGGGAGTCATGCCGCAAACGCCCCATCATACTTCCATCACCTCTGCCTCTTTGGCTTCGATCATCTTACTTATTCCTGATATATGATTATCTGTTATCTCTTGAATATGCTTCTGGGCATTATGAAAATCGTCCTCGCTGATCTCCGAGGCTTTCTCGGCTTTTTTGAGCTTCTCTATTGAATCCCGACGGATATTCCGGATTGATACCTTGCTATCTTCGCCAAATTTCTTTACCAGCTTGACCATCTCTCTCCGCCTTTCCTCATTCAGAGGCGGAATCGGTAGACGGATAACGTTCCCTTCGATCACCGGGTTTAATCCCAGATCGGCCTTTTGAATCGCTTTGACTACATCCCCGACGATATTCTTCTCCCACGGTTGAACGACAAGCAGTTTCGGGTCAGGCGCGGATACCGATGCCACCTGTTTCAGGGGGGTTATTGCCCCATAATATTCGACTTTCACGCCATCGAGGATCGTGGTGGTTGCCTTTCCGGTGCGAATGCCTGCAAGCTCACGGCCGATCGCTTCAACCGCTTTGTCCATTTTTTGCTCGGTTTCACGATAAATTTCTTTTAGCATAAGAACCCCGCTTATGAGACCAGCGTCCCGATCTTCTCTCCACATATTATACGCCTTAAATTGTTTTTTCCATACAGATTAAAGACAATAATAGGCATGTTATTATCCATACACAGGGATATGGCGGTGGCATCCATAAC
>SDBT01015591.1_pt1 | contig 12074 bp, 8 predicted proteins | sample 2277101 | NCBI WGS metagenome assembly SDBT01 (sample SAMN10404973, study PRJNA504765) | marine sediment metagenome | isolation source: marine sediment core GS10_PC15, 103 cmbsf | place: Arctic Ocean: Southern Knipovich Ridge | collected 2010
CCATTACCCCGTGTCTAATCGCCATCAAAAGCCCGATTGTGCAGATATAGTGGGCCAGTGCCACCGCTGCCGCAACACCAAGAAACTTGGCAACGATAAATATCGGACGTTGCACCGGTTTGCTCAGAACCGTCGTTATCGTCTTGGTCTCGATTTCCTCCCCGACAGCCCCTGAGGCTGAGAATATTGCCACGAACAAGCTGGCCAAAAACAACGTAGATAAGCCTATCTCACGCAGCAGCTTGCTGTCGTCGCTCAGTGTATACATTGTCAGAGACGGGCTGACAGTAAACAAGAAAAGAGCAGCGATAATTATCACGGCGTAAACCGGCTGCCTGAGCGTCTCTATGAAAGTGTTTTTGGCTATGGTAAATAGTTTATCCACTGCTTTGTACCTGTCCCCGGCGGTACGGTCGCCGGCCTTTTTGCCCCAGCTGCAACACAATTTTTTCTAATTGTTACTATGCCACAATGATGTTTATTGTTATATTGTACAGCTTCTAATTTGTAAAGAACCTAATATAGATTAGTACTAATACTATTTTACGCGTTTTTTTGTTCGAATGACAAAGCCGGGATAAAAAATGACAATCTCCTCTAAACGCGCTGAATACCTCGCTCTGGCGTCATTGTTTTTGAGCATCGTCTTTTTCGCCGTTGCCTTCTTTCTGGGCCGCTGGAGCGGATTCTTCGCCGTCTCAGCTGTAAGCTGGCTCATCCTCGCAGCGGCCGTTATTTGGCTTGTCCTGGTAATTCAGTTTCACCAACGCGCCCTAGCCGAACAAGAAAAACTCGATATTAGCCAGTTGGCCAAGGACGAGAAAGCCTCTGCGATATTTCAAGCCAAGGGTGAGCGGGCCACTATGTTTGCCGTCGCTCAGCGCCGACTCGATGTACTCGAAAAGTGGTTCCTGCCCGCATTTTCGGCCATAATAGCGATTTACCAAATAGCCCTGGGCCTGTATTTATTCAAGGCGTTGCTCGCTGCCGCCGAGCAAGAGCTAAAGCAGCCGCTGGTCTGTGCAATTTGCATGACCGCCATTGCGTTCATTAGCTTCCTGATTAGCCGCTACGCTACGGGTATGTCGGTGCAGACCCAGTGGAAACCACTAAAGGCCGGCGGCAGTATCTTTCTCGGTATCGCGGTTCTGTGCTTCGCCTTGGCCATCAGCCTGGCCTTGGCGCAATTCAAAATCTTCATCGTGTTAAATGTAATCAATTGGGCAATCCCCATTCTGTTAGTTCTGCTCGGTGCCGAAACCGCCCTGAACATCATCCTTGACATATACCGCCCCAGGCTAAAAGACCAATACAGCCGAAGCGCTTTTGACAGCAGACTTCTCGGCCTTATTAACGAGCCCGGCGGAATACTGCGCACCGTCGCAAGCACCATCGATTATCAGTTCGGCTTTAAGGTCTCCCAAACCTGGTTCTATAGACTGCTCGGAAAGGCGATTGTACCTCTGGTCCTTTTTGCCGCCGTCACCCTGTACCTGCTTAGCTGTATAGTCATCGTTGCACCGAATGAACAGGCCATAATTGAGCATTTCGGCAACCCCATTAACGATGCAAACGATGTGAGAATCCTCGGGCCTGGTCTGGCGTTCAAAAAACCCTGGCCCATCGACATCGCATATAAATACCCAACAAAGAAAATTTCGGAAATCAGCATTGGTTTTGTACCGAAACTCGACCCCAAGACCGGCCAGATGGAAAGGAAGCCTCTGTTGTGGGGTCAGGCTCACCACGAAGAGGAGTACATGCTGCTCGTCGCCAGTGAACAGACCAGCGAGAAGCTGACCGGCGGCGCTGTCCCCGTTAGCCTCTTAATTGCTGCTGTCCCCGTCCAGTACCGTATAAAAGACTTATATTCGTTCATATATAATCATAGCGAGCCTGAGAAGCTGCTCGAAGCTATTTGTTATCGCGAGCTCACCAGATTTGCCGCCAGTGCAAGAGTTGAGGTTGATGACGTTGCCGACATGGATACCAGTCTGCTCGGAGCCGGTCGTGCCCGCGCCAAGCAAATTTTAACCGAAAATATTCAGGCCGCCGCTGACCGGGTGGGCCTGGGTATCGAAATTGTGTTCCTCGGCCTACAGGGCATTCACCCGCCGCCGGAAGTAGCAAAGGATTATCAAAACGTCGTCGGTGCCATACAAAAAAAACAGGCACTGATCCTTAATGCTCATGCAAAACGCAACAGGGACCTGACTACGCTTGCAGGTTCCGTTGACGACGCCGACAGCCTCTACAACCTGGCATCCCAGTACCAGGCGGCAAGAAAACAAAATGACTCAGAGAAAATTGAGCAGCTTGGCCTTCGCCTGGACCAGGCCTTCGCCCAGGCAAAGGGGGATATCTTCAAAACACTTAGAGAGGCACAAAGTTATGCCTTTGAAAAGTCAACGCTGGCCAAAGCGACCGGAGAGCGGTTCGCCGACCAGCTTAAGGCTTACCAAGCCGCAAAAAATATCTACAAACGTGAACAGAGATTGGCCGTCTTTGAAGAGTCCCTCGAGAATATAAGAAAATTCGTCGTCGTCACCGGCGAGGATGATACACAGGTCTTCATAGTCGATGTTAAGGAAAAACTAACGCCGAGCTTGTATGAGTTAAGTGGCTTAGAGGAGAGCAGTAAATAATGAAAAATATAGCCATTACAATATTTATCGTACTGGTAGTCGCCGTTATGGCTTTGTACCTTGTCTCATTCCAGGTAAGAGAGATAGAATCGGCACTGGTCACTACCTTTGGCAAACCGACACGCCAAATCATCGAGCCTGGCTGGCGCTTCAAGTGGCCAACACCTATCGAGAGAGTTTACAAGTTCGATTCACGAATGAGGGTCTTCGAAGCGCAGCTCGGCGAGACAACTACCAGAGGGGCCGTCCCTATCATTGTAAATACCTATCTGGTCTGGAAAATCGCCGAGCCTCTTGAGTTCTTCAACGCTGTTGGAACCGTCGCCGAAGCTGAAAATAAATTGCGCAGTCAGCTTGGCGATACGCAGAACAAGGTAATTGGAAGCCACTATTTCGGAGAACTTGTAAACAGCGACCCGGCAAGGATAAAATTTGAAGAGATTTCGAAAGAGATGCTCGCTGACCTTAAAGAGGCCGTCAGGGCAGATTACGGCATCGAAATCATGGACCTTGGCATCAAACAGCTCAAGGTCAGTGAGGACGTCAGCAAAGATGTCTTTGAACGAATGAAGGCCGAAAGAAACCGAAGAACGCAGGCTACCATCGCTGAAGGAAACGCCGAAGCTACAAAGATAGGAACCGATGCCGATTCCAAAAGGACCGAGCTGCTCGCCGTCGCAGAGGCAAGAGCAAAGGCAATACGAGGTGAAGGCGATGCCGAGGCCGCAAAATATTACAAGATGCTCGAGGCCGACCCCGACCTCGCCATGTTCCTGCGGAACATCGAGGCCCTTAAGAAAATACTCAAGCAAAGGTCCACTATCATCTTGAGCGCCGATACCGAACCCTTCAGATTGTTAAAAGAAATACCTGATATTGAACCCAAAGAATAATCACGACTGTCTCAATCGATGCTAAAGCAGCTGTACCATGACAGAAGATAGAAACAAAGATAACACAATATTGCCGCTTGAGCCGCCTAAACCACAGGCCGGAGATGAGCTTGACGCCGCAGGCAAATCCATGTCTGAGGCGCTGCGAATGAGCTTCATCATCTTGAAGATAATAATTATTGTCTTGGTTGGGTACTTCCTGGTCTCCGGCTTTGAGACGGTCGGCTCTGATGAACAGGCACTGGTTTTGCGGTTCGGGAAAATTCGCGGAGTAGGTGAAGACAGAATCCTCGGACCTGGCTTGCACTGGGTCTTCCCGTACCCGATTGACAGAATGGTGAAAATCCCCGTTGCCAAAAAGACAAATCTTGCCGTCAACTCCTTCTGGTATTTCCAGCATCAAAGCGAACTGCTGCCAAAGGGGCCAAAAACAAGAATTCGAGTCCCTCAGACCTTAGACCCCGTAAAGGACGGCTATTGCCTCACGCGAAGTGCCGAACAAAGCCAGAGCACCACCGGCTCCGCTGGCAGCGACTACAATATCGCCCACGCCAAATGGCAGCTCACATATCAGATTCGCGACCCGGAGCGTTTCTTCAGGAATGTGTATACCGATGATATAAGACCGGGTCAGAGCTACGCCGACATTATAACAGGAAGTATTACCCCGCTGCTGGAGTATCTGGTCGAGGGCTCGGTCGCAAGCGCGATGGTCAACTACACTATCGACCAGGTGATTCAAAATCCCGGCAGAATCTCACAACACGTTGAAAAATTATTGCAGGAGAAGCTCGACAAGATACGAAGTGGCATCAATGTCGTCTCCGTACAGTTGACCGAAAGAACCTGGCCCAGACAGGTCGATGATGCCTTTCTTGCTTCCATCAAGGCAAGCCAGACAAGACAAAGGGCCATCAGCGAGGCCAAGGGGTATGCGGAGAATACGCTCAACGAAGCCGGCGGACCCGTCGCGATCGATCTTCTAAGTGCCCTCGAAGACCCAAACTTCACCGAGCAGCAAAGGGAGTTGTTATGGTCCCAATTGGCAGGTGCGGGCCAGAAAAAAATAGCGATGGCCAGGGCATATCGAACTAAAGTCGTCGAAGCTGCTAAAGCAAACGCAGAATACCTACAAAAACTGCTGCCCGAATACAGAAAAAGACCTGACCTTGTTATTCAGGAAATATACCAGGATGCGATTGAGACCGTCCTTAACAATGCCGACGAAAAGATAATTATTCAACCAACTGAAGGAACCAAAGGCAGAGAAATCAGGATTCTCATTAACAGAGACCCTGCACTAAAACCAAGAACGCGCGAGGCTGGAGAAAAGACCGAAGAAGAGTAAGGGCCGTCAAAACTTAAAAAACGAAAAGTATATACCAAAGCGTGAATACGAAAAAACAAATATGGCGCACGAACATTTTCATTTAAAAGAGGATATCGCTGTCGAGCACACTCGCGGCAAACAAATCCGCGTAAGCATGGCCTTGATAGCAACCCTGGCTGGCGGAATGCTGCTGCTAACCTGGCTTGTGGCCAGGTCACGGTTCATCTACGGACCCGACAGTTTTCAAGTCGAGTTCCTTGCTATGGTCGGGGCCTTACTGCTTGGTGCCCCCATCGTCCTCCACGCAATAAAAAGCATTATCAAAAGAGAGATGCATATGGACGAGCTCGTTGCACTGGCAATAATCGCCGCCTTTGCAACCGGCAGGTACGTCGAAGCAGGAGTAGTGGCGTTCTTCATGCTCTTGAGCGAACTGGTTGAAACGCGAACCGCACTTGGCGCCCGTGCCTCAATCGAATCGCTGATAAGGCTTACACCAAAAAAGGCCAATCTCATTGCCGACGACGGTTCCGAAAAGGAAGTCAAAGTCAGCGCCCTCAAGCCCGGTGACTGTGTCCGCGTCAGGCCGGGTGATAACATATCTGCTGACGGCGAGGTCGGCAAAGGATTAAGCTCCGTCAATGAGGCAACCATAACCGGCGAGTCGCTCCCCGTTGACAAGGTCCCCGGTATGCAGGTCTTCGCGGGGACAACAAACCTTACCGGAGTCCTCGATATCACCGTAACAAAAGCCGGTAAAGACACCACTCTCGGCAAAGTCCAGTCGCTTATCATCGAGGCCGAGCAGACAAAAATACCCATTATGCGAATAATTGACCGCCACGTTAAGTGGTACATGCCGACTATTTTGATGATTGCCGGCATCGTGCTGTTCTTCAGCGGCGACATCAACAAGGCCATCGCCATTCTCGTTATCTCCTGTCCCTGCGCATTGATTCTGGCTACACCAACGGCAATGGTGGCTGCTATCTCAGCTTCGGCAAGGCTTGGCATACTGATTAAAAACGTCGCCAACCTCGAAGTCGCCGGAAGAATAACCGCTATGATATTTGACAAGACCGGAACCCTTACCACAGGGCGGCTCTATGTCACAAAGCTAACACCTGCTGAAAATATTGAACCCGCTGAATTGTTGGCCGTTGCCGCCTCGGCTGAGCAGATGAGCAAGCACCCCGCCGCAAGAGCGATTCATGAGGTGGCCAAAGAGGCAAACCTTTCCCTTCCCTCTACAGATGACTTTAAAGAAACACCCGGCAAAGGCGTAACCGCCACGGTCGATTCGGCCAAAGTCATCGTAGGAAGAGACACCTTCCTGAAGGAAAGCAATATCGACACATCAAACGTCTCTGACCCGGCGCTGCATGAGGAACAGGGCTTCAGCACACTTTATGTGGCAACGGACTCGAAGTGCATCGGCTGGATCGGCCTGCAGGACAAAACAAGACCCGAAGCCCACAGGGCCGTCCGTGAACTGCTGGATATGGGAATAAAAAGAGTTACAATGCTCACCGGAGACCGCGAGCAGGTTGCCAACCGTGTCGCCGCTGAATTGGCCTGTACCGACTTTAAAGCACAGTGTCTGCCTCAGGATAAGCTGGCCATCGTAGAGCAGCTCAAAAAGGCCGGACACACCGTAGCCGTGGTCGGTGACGGCATAAACGACGCACCCGCTCTGGCCGCAGGCGACCTCGGAATCGCTATGGGAGCCGCGGGAAGCGACGTCGCTATAAATTCGGCCTCGATAGCGTTGATGAGTAACGACCTTAACCGTTTGCCTTTCCTCGTCCGTCTCTCACGAAAAACACAGGGCATCATAAACGTAAATCTCTGCTTCGGAGTCCTGTTTATTATTCTCGGCGTTGTCGCAGCTGCCTACGGCTGGCTGCCTGCTATCTACGCCGCTGTATTACACTTTGCCGGCTCGTTGATTGTCATTTTTAACAGTGCTCGGCTTGTCCGCTACGGCGAAGAGCTCGACCATGAACCGCGTGCGTGATGCGCAAAACGCATCGCGTTCGAGATAATAAATAATAGATACAATACTATGGAATATGCCGTAGAAACTTTTTCTTTGACCAAGATTTTTTCCGACTGGTGGGGCCGTGACAAGGTCTATGCCGTTGACGGGCTCAATCTGCAAATCAAGTACAACGAGGTGTTCGGCCTGCTGGGACCGAACGGCTCGGGAAAAACAACCACCTTGAAACTGCTGCTCGGCCTGCTCCACCCGACAAAGGGAAAATACACCGTCCTCGGCGGCGACAGCACCGACCCTAAGGTCAGTGCTCGCGTAGGCTTTATGCCTGAAGAGTCTTACCTCTACAGGTACCTCAACGCACGCGAGACACTGGACTTTTACGGCAGATTGTTCTCCCTGCCGTCCAGGGTGCGGAAAATGCGCACCGAAGCCCTGCTCGATATGGTCGGGCTAAAGGCCGTCGCGAACAGACCCGTCGGAACCTTCTCGAAAGGTATGGCCAGGAGAATCGGACTGGCCCAGGCCCTTATAAACGACCCCGACTTGCTTATCCTGGACGAACCGACAACGGGCCTCGACCCCATCGGAACAAAACAGATAAAGGATTTAATCCTCGAACTTGCAAAACGCGGCAAAACAATCCTGCTCTGCAGCCATTTGCTTGCCGACGTCGAGGATATATGCGATAGAATCGCAATCCTCTACGGCGGCAAAATCCAGTCCGAGGGAAAGGTAAAAGAGCTGCTGCTACAGACAGACAAAAAACTAATCACTACCGGCTCGATAAGTGATGCCGCTGTCGAAAAAATAAAACGAATAGTCTGGGACGAAGATGCCGAATGTGTTGTCACCTCCCCGATGGACAAGCTCGAAACCTTCTTCATCAGAACCGTCACCGCAGCCCAGGCCCAGGCCGTGTCCACAAGCGGCGCGGTCTCACAGGGCGCCGGCATTAGTGATTTTCTCGCTGCTAAACCCCTTGAAGAGGCCAGCCGGGCCGCGATACTCGACAAACTTGTCTCTGCCACCGTAGCGTCGCAGACCCCTGCAGAACCTCCGCAAACAGAGAAGGTAGTCCCCGTCGACGTCACCGAATCGGAGCCCGATGAACAACTGCTCGAAAAACTAACCAGCCCTTCTCAGCCGGAACCTGCCGGCAAAACCGAACCCATCGAAACTGAGCTGGACCAGCCTGAACAGGTCAAAAAAAGTATCTTAGACCAGCTCACCGATGACTCAAGGGCCCAAAACCAGCCGAATGACCGGGAGGGTATGTCCCGGACGGGAGAAGATAGCGATGAATAGTATCTGGGCTGTCGCCACAAACACGGTAAGACAGGCGCTGCGGATGAAGGTCGTTGCCGTCTTCATAATCCTGCTGCTCATATTGCTGCCGGTTATGGGGACCTCGATGACCGGAGACGGCACCATCAAAGGCCGATTGCAGGCGTTCGTAAGCTACGGCCTGTCGCTTACCAGCCTTTTGCTTTGCCTGCTTACAATAGCTGTCTCAATCTACTCAGTTGCGAGCGACATAACACAAAGACAAATATATACCGTTCTGACCAAGCCTGTACGCCGCTTCCAGTTGCTTCTCGGCAAGCTGCTCGGCGTGATATTCCTGGACATCGCGCTTCTGGTACTCTTCTCGGCCATCATATATACCATCGTTATTTACACGCCCAAATTCTTCAAAACCGACCCCGAAGCTCTAAATCGTCTTAATAATGAATTTTTCACCGCCCGCGCAGGCCTGACACCGCCCGAAATCGATGTCTCTGAGGAGGTCCTTGAAGCCTACAACGAGCTCGAAAGGACCGGCCAGCTTTTGCCGAACTACTCAAAACAGGACACCATTGAGCTGCTTACAGGACGAAAAATTCTTGAAAAAAGGGCCGCCCCGGTGGGACGAGAGTTGATATGGCAGTTCCATAATGTCAAGCCTCTCGACCCCGAACAGAGCCTCTTTATTAGGTTCAAATATGATGTCTCGGTAAACCCTCCCGATTTGAGCGTCTACAGCAGATGGATTGTAGGCGACGACCGCCAGGTTGACTACGGCACCACCCTTGAGACACCCATCTACACTTTTGATAGAAAGGACCTCATTCGAACCTTCCATGAAATAGAAGTCCCTGCAGATGCCGTCGCCGATGACAACTATTTGGCTGTCGGCTTCTTAAACGTTCCGCTCAATAATACCGTCGTAATCTTTCCTCCCAAGGACGGCCTGGAGGTGCTTTACAAGGCCGATTCATTCACGGCGAACTTCGCAAGAGGCGTCCTGTTAATCCTGTTTCGCCTCATCTTCCTGGCATCTCTGGGGATACTGGCCGCCACCTTCCTCTCGTTCCCCGTGGCAATTCTCTTTTGCCTTGTGATTTTCCTGACCGGAACGATTAACGGCTTCATTATGGAGTCGTTCGATTATATGAGTGAAAACATCAGCCAGTTGTACACCTACACCATCAGGCCAATCGTGCAATTGCTGCCGCAGTTCGACAAATTCAGCCCTGCAAAATTCCTTGTGCCCGCAAGATTGTTGAGCTGGGCCACCTTGGCCAAAGTCGGAGGCCTTATGGTCTGTGTCAAATCCCTTCTGTTGCTGGCCGTTGCCTTGTTGGTCTTCAGTTATAAAGAAATTGCAAAAGTTATAGTCTAAAAAGTGAATTTGAAGTTTTCTTGAAGCTTCTGGCTTCTTACCTGTGCCTCTGTTATGCGTTTGCGTGACACAATAATTTGTTGTCTTTGCATAGTTCTCGCTCTTGCTCTGCTCATTACCGCGGGCATGCGCCTCGATTTCATAAACTCCAAGCGGCAGGAAATGAAACTGATAAGCAACGAGCCCCTCGAAAACGCGCCGCCATCACTGGCTTTTGCAACTGTGGCATTAGGGGCCTTCCGCGGGTTGCTTGTTGACATCCTCTGGCTCCGCGCCGACAGGCTGAAAATGGAGGGGCAATTCTTCGACGCCAAGCAGATTGCTGAATGGATAACAACTTTGCAGCCTCGCTTCGCTGCGGTCTGGCAATTCCACAGCTGGAATATGGCTTACAATATCTCCGTCGCAATTCCTGCCACGCAGCCTGAGGAAAGATGGATGTGGGTAAAAAACGGCTACGAGCTGCTTCGCGACCAGGGTATACCCCTAAATCCCAAAAGCATCGGCCTTTACCAGGAGCTGGCCAGGATATTCCAGCACAAAATAGGCTCGGTATCCGACGACGTACATAAATACTACAAGCTTCAGCTCGCCTTGGCCATGGAGCCGTTGATAGCTCCGGCTGATAAGCAGCACTTCAAAGCGCTGGCCGAAGCGCCGACAGAATGGAGCCAAATCGTAAAAGACCCTAACGTTTCCCGCCTGATTAAAGAGTTGAACAATGCCGACGACGCCTTTGGCGATGATGAACACTTTGTCAGCAATTACCTGGCGCTCAGGCAGAATCCCTCCCGATTCAAGCCCGAAGCCTTCAAAACCATAGACAACTTCAGAGGAACACAGGCCCTCGAAAAGTTCGATATTTTCGCCAAAGCCTACCAGCTCCGCCACACCTGGAAGCTTGACCCTGTCTTAATGCAGCAGCTCAATGAAAACTATGGCCCTGTCGACTGGGATGACCCGAACAACCATCTGCCGCTGGACTGGCGACACCCCAATACTCATGCAATATACTGGGCCGTAAAGGGTCTGCAAATGGCGCACAAAGACCAGTTCTCGACTCCAGAGATTAACACCGACCGTATCGTTAACCACAGCCTGCAAAACCTCTTCCGAAACGGAAGGATATTCATCCACACTACTATGCCTTCGGCCACGACCGGGATCTCCCAGGCCGCACCCCCACAGCCGCAAAAGGAAGTTTTCTTGCGGTCTGATTTGAGGATGTTTGAACCGTATAATAAATCCGCTCTGGCCAGAATAGAAAAATATCAGGACATGGAACAATGGGGCAGCCTGGAGTCGCTCAAAATCGGCTACCGAAACTTTCTCAAAAATGCCCTGTTCTCATTTTATCAGGCAGGCCACATACCACATGCAAAAAAAATCTACGAACAGCTAAGAGAACTTTATCCCTCCGATGACTTTAAGCTCCCGTTTATTATCTTTGTAAGAAACCGTCTCCGCGAAGAACTCACGCACATAGGCCTCAATAATGCAAAAGAAATCGTGCAGATGTTGCTGCGAGAGGCTTACTTCCGCTACGCCATGCGCCAGGACGACGAGGCGTTCAACAGAGAAAAAATGGCAAAAGAAGTTCATGACCACTACCAGTCGGCATATCTGGACGAAAACAGGATTGACCTGCCCGACTTCAAACTCGTAAAATATCTGGCGCTTATCGATTTTCTCAACGACGAACGGTACCCGCTTGACCTCAGACTAAGTCTGCGTGCCAGGATAAAGCTCGAACGCCCCGAGCTGGCCGAGCAGTTGTCCCAGCAGGAAGAAAAAATGCAGAATGAATTAAACCAGCAGTCACGATGACACAGCCCATCAGCTATGCGCGATGAACTCTTGCGACAACTGACCCCCTCCCAGAAGGAAGCTGTTTGTCATATCGAAGGGCCGCTGCTTGTCCTTGCAGGCCCGGGCAGCGGCAAAACACGGGTCATCACCTATCGAATCGCCGCTCTTATTGATTCAGGTATCCTTGCTCATAATATCTGCGCAATAACCTTCACCAACAAAGCCGCCGAAGAAATGCGCCAAAGAACGCTTGCTCTCGGCGCCTCGGCCGGCGCGCACGTCAGCACTTTCCACTCTCTGTGCGTCACAATATTGCGCCGATACGCCGAAAAAGCAGCCGTCAGACCAAACTTTAGTATTTATGACGCATCCGACCAGACCGGATGCATCAAGCAGGCCGTCAAAGATTGCGAGCTCGATACCACGAACTTTCCTCCCGCCAGAATGCTCGAGGCCGTCTCGACCTTGAAAAACAACCTCATAGACGTCGATTCCTTCCAGTCCGAGGCCGACGACTTCTTCTCCAAATCATTGGCCAGGATTTATGCCCGTTATCAAAAAATTTTGACCGAACAAACCGCCCTGGATTTCGATGACTTGTTGGCCAAAACCGCTTTCTTGCTCCGCAACTGTCCCGATGTTTGCTCCGAGCTTGGGAATCGTTTCACATTCGTGCTCATCGATGAATACCAGGACACAAACCACGCCCAGTAGAAAATCACCCAGCTTCTCGTCT
>SDBT01015592.1_pt1 | contig 12074 bp, 9 predicted proteins | sample 2277101 | NCBI WGS metagenome assembly SDBT01 (sample SAMN10404973, study PRJNA504765) | marine sediment metagenome | isolation source: marine sediment core GS10_PC15, 103 cmbsf | place: Arctic Ocean: Southern Knipovich Ridge | collected 2010
TAACCGGGCATATGTACTGATCTAAATTTAATTTTACCGTTTTTCCGCGGGTAAGTAACTTAAGAACAACCAGTTAAGGATTTATTCGCGGACATTTATTACCCTTAAGGGTATGTACTGATGAGAGTTTTCATAGCGATAGATATTGACGAGCAAACCCTAAGAGCTGTAAAGGATTTGCAATCTCAGTTGCAGGATAAAGCAGACATCAAAAAAGGTGATGTCAAATGGGTCCGCCCTGAGCTGATGCATCTTACCCTGAAGTTTCTCGGTGAAATTAAGGATAACCAGGTTGTCGAAGTGTGCACAATAATCGAGACCGTAGCATCCAGGCAAAGCAGATTCGATCTTGACATCGAATCCGTCGGGCATTTCGGAGGCAGAAATGCACGGTTGCTCTGGGTTGGAACCGGAGAAGGAAAGGAACAACTCAAGCACTTGCAGGAAGATATCGAAGAGCAATTGGCCCAAGCTGGCTGGCCAAAAGAGAACAGAGAATTTACCGGCCATATGACATTATGCAGAATAAGAAATACCAAGGCCGGCCCAAAAATGGCACAACTAAGCCAGGAATATAAGGAATATGAAATCGGAGCGACGCCGGTTGATTCTGTAATTGTATATCAGAGTCAACTTACGCCGAGCGGACCGATTTATACAGCTTTAGGAACTTACAAACTGAAAATGGTAACATAAACGGACAAGGAGAGTATTAAATGGCCAAGAAGAAAAAACCCAAAACCGAAGTAAAAGCAAGCAGTAAAGAAAGCGCACTTGAGCGTGTCATCGCCCAGATAGAAAAGCAATACGGCCAAGGCTCGATAATGCAGATGGACGAGCATCTGTACGCCAAAGTCGAGGGGATTGAAACCGGTTCTTTATCCCTGGATCTCGCGCTGGGCGGAAGAGGCATCCCACGCGGAAGAGTCACCGAACTTTACGGACCCGAATCTTCCGGCAAGACCACATTGGCACTGCACACAATCGCCTGTGCCCAGAAAGCCGGTGGTGTTGCCGCATTTATCGATGCCGAACATGCACTGGATACGACCTGGGCAAAGAGGTTGGGTGTCGATGTCAGCTCAATGCTGGTCAGCCAGCCCGATACCGGAGAACAAGCCCTGGATATTGTAGAGATGCTCGTGCGCTCGAACTCCGTCGATATTATCGTAGTCGATTCGGTTGCCGCACTTACGCCCGCCGCAGAAATCGAAGGAGAAATGGGCGACAGGCACATTGGACTCCAGGCCCGATTGATGAGCCAGGCGATGAGAAAATTAACTTCCGTTATCGGTAAAAGCAAAACCGCACTTATTTTTATCAACCAGATTCGAATGAAGATCGGAGTTATGTTCGGAAATCCCGAGACCACTCCCGGAGGCCGAGCGTTGAAATTCTACAGTTCCATCCGAATCGATGTCCGGCGTCTGGCTACGATAAAGGATGGGAGCACTGCCATAGGCTCAAGAGTCAGGGCAAGAGTAGTAAAGAACAAAATCGCACCGCCGTTTCGTGAATCGGAGTTCGACATCATGTTCGACAGTGGGATTAGCTATGAAGGTGATCTGCTGGATATGGGTGTGGATTTGGAAATAGTCCAAAAGTCCGGAGCATGGATAAATTACGGTGACATCCGATTAGGTCAGGGAAGAGAAAACGCCAAAAAATACCTGATCGAAAACACAGATTTATGCAATGAACTCAAAGATAAGATACTTGTCGCAAAAGGTCTCGTCGAGCAAGAATAACTATCGGTAAATATTTATTTAGGTAAACTGATGGAATTAACTGCAAAGCAAATAAGAAGTGGCTTTATTGAGTTCTTCAAGGACAAGGGGCACGAGTTTATTCCCAGTTCGCCAATTATTCCCGTCGGAGACGACACGCTTTTATTTGCCAACGCCGGAATGAACCAGTTCAAGGATATCTTCCTTGGCCTTGCTGCTCCGGATTGCCCTCGTGCCGTCAACACCCAGAAGTGCCTCCGAGTAAGCGGCAAGCACAACGACCTCGAAGAAGTCGGAAAGGATACTTATCACCACACATTCTTCGAGATGCTGGGCAACTGGTCCTTCGATGATTACTTCAAAGCCGAAGCCATCGAATGGGCCTGGGAGTTGCTAACAAAAGTTTGGCAAATTAATCCGGACCACTTGTGGGCGACGGTCTTCGCGGGTGACGAATCAGACGGCCTCCCAAAAGATAACGAAGCCGCAGAGCTTTGGACAAAAGTCACATCGATAAGCCCCGACCGCGTTCTTCCATACGGAAAAAAAGACAACTTCTGGGAAATGGGAGAAGCCGGCCCATGCGGACCATGCAGCGAAATACATATCGACCTCGGCGCCCAAAACTGCGACATGCAGGACGTCCAAGGCCATAAATGCTCCGTCAACTGCGGCTGTGCCAGATTCATCGAACTATGGAACCTCGTCTTCATTCAGTACAATCGCGGACAAGATGGAACCCTAAATCCATTAGGCGCAAAATACGTCGATACCGGCGCAGGTTTAGAGCGAATAGTAGCTGTCCTGCAAAACAAAAGAAGCAACTACGACACCGACCTGTTCATGCCGATCATAGATGCTATCGGAGACTTAACGCACCATCGCTATACTTCACAACTTCACAACAAAGACGACAATGCCTTCAGAGTTATTTCAGATCACATTCGCTCGCTTACATTCGCGATTACCGACGGCGGCACAGCTTCCAACGAGGGCAGAGGCTATGTCCTGCGCAGGATTCTCCGTCGTGCCGCAAGGTTCGGAAGAGAACTCGGTATGCACGAACCCTTTCTTTATAAGCTCGTCCCAGTCGTCGCCGATTACCTTGGCGATGCATTCGGTGAGATAAAAGAGCGAATAGACTACGTCTCGACAGTCATCGAATCCGAAGAAACAAGTTTCGGCAGAACACTCGACCGGGGAATTGAGCTATTCGCAAACGCAGCCCAACGCTCCGAAGCAACAGGGGATCTAACCATAAGCGGTGACGACGCCTTCATGCTATACGATACCTACGGTTTCCCATTGGACCTGACCCAGCTTATGGCACGCGAGCGAAAACTAAAAGTGGACACAGAAAAATTCGACGAATTGATGACTCAGCAGCGACAGCGAGCTCGTGCCGCACAAAAAACCACCTCTTCGATAACATTAGCCGTCGATACTGAACTACCCACAACCGAAGACCTCCATAAATATCACACCGACAGTTGCCAAAGCAAAATCATAGGCTGGATCGACGACAGCGGTTTTAAAACCCAAGGCAACCTTCAAACACCAAGCCAGGCATCACTTGTACTCGACAAGACATGTTTCTATGCCGAATCAGGCGGACAGGTCGGTGACTGCGGCGTCATCGAATCACAGCAGGGACAATTCGTTGTCGAAGGCACCGCAAAGATTGCAAACTGCGTAGTTCACACCGGCAAGGTAACCAAAGGTACAATCACAGTCGGCGACAATGTCGTCGCAACAGTAAGCAAAGACAGGGACTCGATAAAGAAAAACCACACCGCGACGCATCTCCTTCAATGGGCACTGCAACAGGTAATCGGCTCTTCCGTAGCCCAGCAGGGATCTCTTGTTGCCCCGGATTATCTCAGATTCGATTTTACATGCCCTGCCGCACCAACCGACGAGCAGCTAAAACAAACCGAGATCCTGATACGCCAAAAGATAAATGCCAATATGCCCATCACCTGCGCCGTGATGAACCGCGAAGACGCGAGAAAAATAGGAGCAATGGCACTGTTCGGAGAAAAATACGGTAATGAAGTAAGAGTAGTCGCGATTGGTGCCGAGAACGAAGAGCAGGTAAAAGAGGCTTTGAGCAAAGAGTTCTGCGGCGGAACACATACAGACAAAACTGGCCTTATAGGAGATTTCAAAATCGTAAAAGAAGAGAGTATCTCAGCGGGCGTACGCAGGATAACAGCCCTTACCGGTTCGGCTCTGGCCGAGTATCTCGAAAAACGAAGTGACATCATCGACGAGCTTTCCTTAATGCTAAAAGTTCCACCCGATGGCCTCCCGCAAAGAGTCCTCCAACTAATAAAAGACAACAAAAAACTCGCCAAAGAACTAAAATCCGCAGCCAAACAAGGTGGCGGCGACATCATGGCCGAAGCACGTACCCTCCTGGAAAAAGCTGAAAAAATCGGCGACGCCCACATCATAACCGGCACTCTCTCAGCAGGCTCAGTAGATCAAGCCCGAGCCGCCATCGACATGCTAAAGAAAAAAGCAAAATCCGCTGCAATAGTCCTCGGACTACCTCTCGGCGACAAGGCAATGCTACTGGCAGGAGTAACCGACGACCTGATCGAAAAGGGCATAAAAGCCGGTGACATCGTCAAGACCGCAGCACCAATCATCGGAGGAGGCGGCGGAGGAAAACCACAAATGGCACAAGCTGGCGGCAAAGACCCCTCAAAAATGAACGAAGCACTAAAAAAAGCCGCCGAAACAATAAAACAAAAACTAAACGCTTAATAATCACAGCTTTTTCAATTATGTAGGGTGCGATGTATCGCACAAATTCATTTTCCTAATCATTCACTCCATTGATTCAATCGTTCGACAGATTTTTTAACATTCTCCGGACCGGCGATCTCAAGCGTCGTATACCCGTCAAAGCCGATTTTATTCAGTTCTTTAACAATGCCCTCGATCCCGACAACGCCATCGCCAAGCGGGATAATTGCCATGCCGCACCCAAAGACGGTCCCTCTTTTATCCTCCCAGGAAGCATCCATATCTTTCCAGTGCACATGTTTGATGCGACGACCGAATGCCTTAATAAAATCAAGCGGCTCCGATCCGCCAAGCCAACTGTTACCCGTATCAAGACAAACACCCAAATTCTCCTCATGCCCGAGTGTATCGAGAATTGCCGTCATCCCATCGATGCTATCGGTAACAATCCCATGCGGTTCGATCAAAAGTTCAACCCCCACTTCACAAGCCCACTCCAGCGGTTCATAAAGCTTTTCGCAGATCGAAAAGATCCGCTGCTCGCTCGTCAGATTTTCACCGAACGCCGTTTTAGGATCACCTTCAGTCGTTATAACATGTTTAATATCAAGCAGTTTCGCAAGCCGAATCGCCTTGATGATGTCAGTTGTCCCGTAACGATCAGGACTCGCAGGATCAAGTAAATTCGCATGAGCGCAAACACTGGTCAAAGTAATCCCCGCATCGGCAACCATCCGCCGAATTACCTCCGGATGACTGTCCAGGCTGATCGACGCCGTAAATCCGTATTCCACACCAAGCATCCCGCCGCTATGATTGTCAGTTAGATCGGCATACTCAATTCCCATTTCACGGATAGCCGCAAATTGCCTGGCCATCGGACTAAAAGGCTCTACAAGTGCAAAACAACCTATTTTCATGATGTCCCTCGACAAATAGTATTTAATATTGACAACTTAAACGGTTAAAAACAACTCAGTCATTCAAACATCGATAATCGTATGTAAATCACCTTCAAATGTCAAAGATTTTCGCTGCCCATGCCGAACCTCACAAACCCTTGCTGTGCAAGGACTTATGTTCGTTTGTTCTGCAAATTGGGTTTGTTTTGCATTTTTTCCTCTCTCATAACTTGTACTCCGGTATTGGTTGAAATTGGGTTCGTTTTGGTGCCTTGAGGCACATAACTTTTGGGTTCGTTTTGCATTTTTCGTCTCTCGATAGTTGAAGGTGAATTGGGTTCGTTTTGTATTTTTTTCCGCCACAAAGACGTAGGGTAAACTCCTGTTTTTAAGGGTTTTTCCTGGTGAAAAGTTTTGTAAGTGTTTGTTGTACATTGAGTTAAGTGTGTTAATGTCAGAAAATTACACAAATTGCGCATTTTTTTGCATTTTTTTGAGTATTTCTGAGGGAAAGCCGCCTTATGCGGGTAGATATTTCCGCCCTTGGCGGATAAATTCCAAAGTTTGGTGTGAAATTGGGTTCGTTTTGCATTTTTTCGTATCTGGGTATTTTTGAAATTGGGTTCGCCCTTCCATTGATTAGTGATTATTGATGATTGATTATTTAGTTGAGTCGTCTTGGGCGGATCTTTCAATTTACTACCTGGGTTCGTTTTGCATAAAAGGGTGAATGAGTATATGAGTAAATGGGTGGATGAGTATCTGCGAGGCGAGGCGAAAAAGTTATGTAAGTCTTTGTTGTACATGGAGTTAAGTGTGTTATGGTGTGAAAGTTGAAAAAAAGAAGAAAAGTATAGAAAAGTGCAGAAAAGAGAGTAAAAGTAAAAGAAACAAAGGGAAAAGTAATAAAGAAAAGGCAAAAAAGACGGGGTAATATTTGCCGGCATTCTTGTGCTTTGGACATATGGAGAGACTGTAATTGGGTTTGTTTTGTATTTTTTTGGTTTTTGTTCTCGCGTGAAGACCAGGCGTGCAATTACTTTCGGGATTAATCCGGGTATCTCTGGTTATTGGTTTTAATATGGTTTTCACTTTTTCCAGCCTTTCTCCGCGTTTGGTTGTGTCTTCAATAACTTCTATATTTAGTTTGATATTAACTATATAATAGTTATTGTTGTGTGTCAAGGGGTATTTTTGGTGTATTTGAAAATATTTTAGGTATCCTGCAAAGTTCCCGGTGTGCCAGGATAGGCTCCACTCAACGCAAATATTTTAACTAAGAGACAAGGAAATTGGCAATACGCTAATTTCAATTGTCTAATTATCTAAAATAATAGGTGACGGTCCCTAATTTACCCTATACTTTAACATAGTTACTGTTGCGCAAATTAGAAATCATATTCTCTGAGAGTTTTAGGCCTTTACTAAAAAACATAACCTCTTTACCTATGGAGGCCAATCTTACACTGTAGTTTAAATTGTATTCTATACGATGGTATCTTTTGTACATTTCTTTTATTTCATCATTGTTATCATAGGAAACAGCCCATTTAACTCTTTTGGAAGACTTGATTAATTTGGAAATCTTCAAATGATCAGCTTTTTCATAATAATTGACATATAAATTCTTCCCTTTTTCAAAATAGGGAGGATCAAAATAACAAAGATCCTTGTTGGTTAAAGCTGAGGACAACTTACTTAGTAACTCATAGGCATCTAAATTGTAAACTTTTATTCTATCTCGATACTGACCTATTCGTTTAATTCTTTCGATGAGTTCATCCTTATTAAACCTTGCATCAATCTTCCATTTGCCTTTTTGTGCCTTACCGCCAATGATGCCGCCTTTAATGATACCAGAACGATTGGTTCTGTTGAGGAAGAAGGTTGAAAAACCTAAATCAAACAATATAGCCCTATTTTTCCTCCCTTGTATAAATTTACACTCTTTCCAAACACGAAGATTTACTTTGGTTTTTGAAATCTTTTTACAAAACTCGTCGTTTTTATTCAATATTGAATGCCATAAAGCATATATTGATCGATCCAAATCATTTATAACAATACTGGATACATATTCATTGAACAGTAGAGATAGTGCAACTGATGCACCTCCAGCATATGGCTCTACATACATTCCATCGTGCAAACAGTTTTCTTCAATAATGGCGTGAAAGAAACCAGCAACCTTTCCTTTTCCTCCTGGATATCGTAATGGAGAGTAAAAAGCCATTTAAACATTCTCCCATAGCTTCTGCATAAATATCTGGATGTTGTCCCAACCGGTAGTCAGCGCATCAATTGTTGGAGAGAAATGGCGATTATGGACGTAATCATTAAAGGTGTCCATAGAAAGCATATGATCTATGCCTTGTGTAATAGTCCTAGCCCCCTTAAGTTCATTTTTAGTTGCCATACCATTTTTAGTCATATATTTAGTTATATCGTTCAATTTAGCACGTAGAGTAAAGTTTTTGTTTCTGCTACTTCGAGATGTAGTGTTTAATTTATATTTCTCAACAAATTTATCGACACTTAATTCCATGAAAACGCGTAACAAAACAGAGGCTGAATGTTTAAATTTTTCCAACTCTAAATCTCTTAGTTCTCGATATATGTTATTTGCTTTTATTTCATTTACATCTAGCACGCAATTAGGCGGGATCAAGTAGAGCCTTTCCGTCGATAAAGATTTAGCTTTTTTCTTAGATTTGCTCTTGATTTTTATCTGTGAATTTAGATACCATGTATTTTCTGCAAGCTTCTTCGGATTGGGAACATCTTTTTTCTTGAAAGTAGAAATATATTTTCGCCGGTTATCTTTTGTATATATGTTTTTCACTTTAATTCTTTTACTGGCAAGATCATCTACTATTTTTAATAATCCTTTTTTGATTTCTTCTCTAACTATATTTGTTTCTAATAGTCCATTATTGATATCAAGCCCTAAAACAGATTGGACATATCTGTCCGTTAAAAGTCGCTCGAAATTAGTTATTGGTGTTTTTTGGAGTTTTTCGTTAATGTTTTTGTCGGCAAAATTCTTTAGAAAGTTAATTGCCTGTAGGCCGACACCTTCCTTGCCACCTACCTTCGCATCAAAACGCCCCACTTGCTGGGCATCCCAACTAACAACGCCTTTGCCATTATTTTCCCCAGTATGTTTTAGCTTGATCCATCGATTAGCTTCTGTCTCATTATTAAAGACCACGCAATCTACTTCATTTATTTTATTACCATGATAATCTTTTAATGTTTTTTTTAATCCATTGGTAAAACTTTTATATTTATCTTTAAACATATTTGGATTATGAATAAGTTTCAAGGCAGCAATCCTTCGGTTGCCTTCCAATACTTTATATTTCCCCTTTTTGTTAGTTGAGATCACCATAGTTAATTCGCTGGGATTAAGTCCATCATCGATAATACTCTGAATTAAAACCAACATCTTTTTACTCAATTCGGAGATCATCGTGCCTATCGCATCCCTCTGATTGGCAGTTGTATCAAATCTCGGATTATCCACATTCAGAAAAAGGTTTGCAATCTTTATTGGCTTTTTTTTGCTTCTGCTCATAATTTCCCCTCTTTTCTTTGTTTAACGTTAAATATTTACTTCGATTTCAAACATTTACAACACTACCATTAACGTATTACTCGGCACCGCTTTTTTTGCTTTCCGCTTTGAATTAGTTACGGATGCGGAAATTGGTTTATTTTGCTTATTATGGTCCCAAACCACAAAAGGTCAAGGCCAAAAGCAGGTAAAAAGTTGAAATTATGGAACACGGCCCCAAGCCGTGGTGTAAAACCCTTGCCTCCTGAATTCTGACTCCTAACCTACTCATATACTGATCTACTCATCTTCTCATATATGCAAAACAAACCAAATCTCACTCCATCCACACATTCACTCTTTTACCCATTTACTCATCCACCCATTTATGCAAAACAAACCCAATCTCACTCCATCCACACATTCACTCTTTTACCCATTTACTCATCCACCCATTTATGCAAAACGAACCCAATTTTACTCCAAATTCTATCTGCCTAAGGCAGTTTTACCACAAACTTTTTAAAAATATCTACCCGCCTAAGGCGGAAATAATCCAAAATAATCCCAAATAATCCCAAATAATCCAAAAAAACCAAAAGAAACACCTTATGTAAATTTCAGACCTTAACACACTTAACTCCATATACAACAAAGACTTACATAACTTTTTCACCCAAATACGCCTCACTGGCCACGGGGCATAAGAGACGAATAAACATGCAAAACAAACCTAATCTACAAAAACTTATGTACCTGAAGGTACCAAAACGAACACAATTTCACCCTCATTTTCACATCGCCCACAGACAACGGACCACGGATCACGGGTCACGAGCGAAGAAAAAAGCACCTTTGAAAATTCATTCTCAACTGCTAAACTATCCGATTGACATAGAAGAAACCGCGTTTTTTGCAGGACTAACATGGAAAACTTCAAGATCGAGCCAGCTCAGAGAATAAAGCGTTTGCCCCCCTACCTCTTCGGACGACTAAACGCCCTAAAACTACAAAAACGCCGCCAGGGTGCTGATATCATCGATTTAGGCATGGGAAACCCTTCCGACCCCGCACCACAAATCGTAATAGACAAACTCTGCGAAGCCGCCCGCGACCCCAGAAACCACCGCTACAGCGCCTCAAAGGGGATTAAAAACCTAAGAGGCGAATTAGCAAAGAAATACGCAAAACTCTGGAACGTCGATCTCGACCCGGAAACCGAAGTCCTCGCCTGCATTGGATCTAAGGAAGGTTTCAGCCATTTGTGCCTGGCAATGCTCGGCCCCGGCGACACCGCAATCGTAGCCGATCCCGCATTCCCAATACACAATTACGCCGTAGCCTTAGCTGGAGCAAACGTAATATCAGTTCCGCTGGGTAACGACCAAAAATTCGTCGAGACCATCGCGACCGTTTGCGAGCAGCTTTACCCAAAACCGAAACTACTAATTCTAAATTACCCACACAATCCCACGGCTATGACCGTTGAGGAGGGTTTTTTCGAGCCTGTAGTAGAACTGGCAAAACGTTACGGAATCGCCGTTATTCACGATTTTGCATATGGCGAAACGTGTTTTAACGACTATAAGGCCCCGAGTTTCCTCTCGGTAAAGGGCGCAACAGACGTAGGCGTCGAGTTTACAACACTTAGCAAACCATACAACATGGCAGGTTTCAGAATAGGATTTGCCGCCGGAAATAAGGACATGCTCGACCATCTCGCAACCATAAAGGGCTATTACGATTACGGAATATTCCAGGCCTTGCAGATAGCCGGAATCATCGCAATGAGGCACTGCCAGCAGGATATCATCGAGCAAAACAAGAAGTATTGCTCACGACGTGATGTCGTTTACGATGGTCTGATAAGATTGGGCTGGGAGGTCGAAAAACCAAGAGCTGGAATGTTCGTCTGGGCAAAAGTGTCGGATGAGCACCTGGCAGGCAAGGGAACAATCGACTACGCGATGGATCTAATGGAACACGCAGAGGTAGCGATTGCACCAGGACGTGCTTTCGGAGAGAACGGCCAGGGATATATGCGTATAGCACTGGTCGAGAACGAACAACGACTGAGACAGGCCATCAGAAATATAAGCAGATATGTCCAGCAAAAACCAATACGAAAAGGCAAATCAGGGAAGCCTGACTTTTTCCTCGGGTGAAAACTTTTTATACTTCTTTGCCATGTTCATTTCCTTTCGTTGAATTACATACTAACTAAAATTCAGGAAATGTCCAATTCCGACTGAAGCATTACAGTTCTTACAACAGCATACCCATCTTCTTTTACCTCCGAATGTGACCTTACACTCTTTTCATGCCAAAGTTCCTCTAATACAGAATGAATTAGAGCAACGTCAGTCTCAGTATTCTGAAGCTTGTAAGCGTGCGTGGTTAACTTGTTTGCATTACAGCCGACAAGCAGTAACATCCCAAGTACTGTAAAAGGTATCAGGTGTTGTCGAGTAGACATAATATGGTTCCTTCATTTAGGTTTAATTTGTTTTCTCTGCTACTCCCTGTACCGCTCTGGTACAGGGTTACTCTTGCCTCTCAGTATCAAGAGTGCCACAATATTCAACCATGTGAGGAACTTCAATGCCCCTCACAGAACCGGACTTGTGGATTTCCCACATCCGGCTCTTCAGTAAAACTCACACAACCGGCGACAGCGTATATAAGTTGTGCACAATCCTCGGCCTCGGCAGTGGATAGTGTTCCAAATATTTCTCGAACCTCTTCCAACTGAACGATTTACGCTGGCTGCGCCTGTTAAGCCATTTCAGTGTCATACGCAACGTCAGAGAATAAAAGCGTCTTAACGACCGCATATTACCACTGACACCGTAGTACTGATAATGACCCCGCAGTTTAGCTTGCAAAACCGGCCACCATTCTTTCGATTTCTTACCGCTGGTCTTGTGGCCAACTATAAACTTACCCTTGCGACTTGTATCGCAATAATGGGTAAAGCCAAGAAAGTCAAAGGTGTTGGTTCTACGATTCTGCCGTTTCGCGTTCTCTCGTTCATATCTGCCGAAACTAATTACGCGGGTCTTCTCTGGATGCAATTCAAGGTCGAACTTCGCAAATCTTGCCCGCAGTGCTTGCTCTATGCGTTGAGAATCGTCC
>SDBT01015593.1_pt1 | contig 12074 bp, 7 predicted proteins | sample 2277101 | NCBI WGS metagenome assembly SDBT01 (sample SAMN10404973, study PRJNA504765) | marine sediment metagenome | isolation source: marine sediment core GS10_PC15, 103 cmbsf | place: Arctic Ocean: Southern Knipovich Ridge | collected 2010
CAGCTCATCCAGCAACAGGTTCGCCATCAGTGGCGAGAGTGGGCCACCCTGCGGAGTCCCCTCGCGTCGCCTCGCGCATACCCCCTGCACCATCATCCCCGCCTGAAGAAAGCGGCGGATAACACGCAAGAGGCGCTTATCGGCGACCCGCCGGGCCAGCCGTGACATCAGCACATCGTGGTTCACCCGGTCGAAAAACTTCTCGATGTCCAGGTCCACCACCACCACTCGCCCCTCGGCCACGTACCCACTGGCCTTCTCAAGCGCCTGATGTGCGCTACGCCCCGGCCGGAACCCGTAGCTTGACTCCGAGAAGGTGGGGTCCAAAAGCGGCTCCAGCACCTGCAGCATTGCCTGCTGCACCAGCCGGTCCACTACCGTCGGGATGCCCAGCTGCCGCTTCCCACCGCCCGGCTTGGGTATCTCTACCCCCCGTACCGGCTGCGGCCTGTAGCTCCCCTCCAGCAGTTTCCCGACCAGTTCTTCCCGGTGCCGGGCCAGCCATCCGCCCAGCTCCTCGACCCGCATCCCGTCTACGCCCGGTGCTCCTCCGTTTGCCTTCACCCTCCGACAGGCTCGGTTCAGGTTCTCCCGTCTACACACCTCCTCCATCAAGGTGCTCGTCAAGGCTCGGTTCCCTTCCGACACCGTGGACGCTTGCGGCTCCTCGCACGCCGAAGCTCCGGTTCCGCCGTCGCCTCCTGCGCCGTGGCACACAGGGTCCTCTGCACCTCCAAACAGATACAGCTGGTACCCCGCGCCTTCCTGCCGCTTCACGTCCATCGAGCCCTCCGGCCTGACTCCTTGCACCCGAAGATTTGGCCCTTCACCTACCTCCCGGCGGGCTACTATGGCCGCTGCTGACTTCTCAACGCCTCTCCCGCTCCGTCACCGAAGCGGTAGTGCGCCTCCAGCGCACAAGCGCCGAGACCTCCCGGGGTAAGTCGTGCATCCTTCCCTCGGTCCCCGCCGGATCTACCTCCGCGCATGTCCGAACGGCTATCGGGCTTCCCCGTCCATCGCCGGGTTACCCCACCACAGAGGCCTTCTATCCGGTTTCTGTTCGTCGGGTCCGGGTTTTGCCATCGGCTCCCTTCAGACTCCGCCTCACGACGGACGCCCTGGCCTAGACTAGCGGTTCCGACCGTCTCGGCCCGCAGGGGACTTCCACCCCCTGGTTGCACAACATGCCCGGCACACGAACAAGGCGCGCAGGAGGCCGCTCCGCGCGTACGTGGAACTGACGTACGCCTGCAATCAGCGGTGCATCCATTGCTACAATCCCGAGAGGCTGGACCGCGACGAGCTCTCCACGGAAGAGGTCTTCTCGCTCATAGACGGGCTCGCCCGTGCGGGTACGCTGGAGGTCCTGCTCACGGGCGGTGAGATCTTCACGAGACCCGACGCCATGGACGTTATTCGCCACTTGAGACAACAGGGCATCACCGTCACCCTCATAACAAACGGCTCACTCATACGGGAAGACACCGCCGACTCGCTCATCTCCCTGGGGGTCACGAGGTTCCAGATATCGTTCCTCGGGGCCACCCGGGAGACGTTCGACGGGATGACGCGGGTGCCGGGGAGCTTCGACAGAGTGGTGTCCACGGTCAGGATGCTCCGCGGGAAGGGCGTCACGCCGCACATGAGGACCTGTGTGACCAGCATGAACGTGAAGGAGATGGAGGGGATCACCGCACTTACCGGAGAGCTCGGAGCCCGCTCGAGCCACGCGCTCGACGTGATCCCCACACTGGACCAGGAACAGGAGCCGACGTGCCTGAGGGTCAGCCCCGAGGACTTCATGGACATACGGGACAGGCGGCGGCGGGCGCGGCGCGAGGCCCGCACGAAGAGGCCGACAGCGCGGCGGAGAACGCAGGAAAGGCCCGGCTTCTGGGAGCGGGACTGCCTCTTCAACTGCATGGCGGGGCGCACGACCGCGTTCATAGACCCCTACGGCCGGATGAAAGCGTGCATGATGCTGCCGGAGCCGAGCTGGGACGTAAGGGAGCAGGGCGTCCGGTCCTGCTGGGAGAGCGTGAAGGAGTTCGTCGACACGCTGAAGCCGCCTCAGGACTGGCAGTGCTATACATGCGAATACCAGGACTGGTGTTCGTGGTGCCCGGGCAGGGCGTACCTGAACACCGGGAGCATATTCGGGTGCCCCGACTACTACAGGGAGCTTGCGAAGCTGCGCCTGGCACAGCACCAGGAGCGTATGAAAGAGGCCACCGGGTGATCGAAGAGAAAGAGTACATGGACTGGTCCCGCAGAGTCCACGCGGACCATGCCGCGCAGCCCATCGTCATGCAGGTGGAGCTCACCTACCGGTGTCCGCTCCACTGCCTGCACTGCTACAGCGACTGCTACAACAACGCCGGGTCTGCAGGGCGCGAGCTCTCCACGAAAGACATGATGCGTCTCCTGGACAAGCTCCGTGATGCCGGGTGCCTGTGGTTGACCTTCACCGGTGGCGACCCCATGGCGCGGCGGGACTTCCTCGCCCTGTACGAGTATGCGAAGAGGAGGGGGTTCATCCTCACCGTTTTCACAAGTCTCGCTGCCCTGACAGACGAGATCCTGCAGAAGATGGTCGAACAGCCGCCTTTTTCCATAGAGATGACCCTCAACGGGGTGACCGAGGATACCTACGAGAGGATCTCGCAGGTCAAGGGGTCCTTCAGGCGGGTGATGCGGAATACGGAGAGGGTCCTCGAAGCGGGACTTCCCCTGAAGATAAAGACACTGGTGTCCAGGAACAATTTCCACGAGATGGATGAGATAAAGGCCTTTGTGGAATCGAGGGGACTGACGTTCGCCGCGAGCTCGTCGATCTTCGCACGGCTGAACGGCGACGCCACGCCCGGCCGGTACAGGTTGGACGTCGAAGAGGTCATACGGATGGATTTTTCCGAGGAAGAGTGCTCGCCGGACCCAAGCGCGGGCGGGGAGAGCGATACTTCGGACGTTGAGATCGCACCGCAGCCTGACAGGTTCTACCGGTGCGCGATCGGGAACTGGCAGTGGCATATAGACCCGTACGGCAAGCTTGTCATCTGCTCGTGCGTGCGGGAGCCGTCCCACGACGTCCTGACCGGTGATGTCGGTGAGGGCACGAGGAGGCTGTCGGGGTACGTGAGAAGCAAGCGGTACACGGGGGATTCCCGGTGCAGGACGTGCACCATCTCGCACCTGTGTCATTCGTGTCCGGGGAAGGCGAAGCTCGAGGTGGGTGACGAGGAAGCGCCCATCCCCTATTTCTGCGAGCTGGCCGGAAGGCAAGCGGAGAAGTCGGCGTCGGTCAAGCGAAGACGAGCGAGGTGACGGCCATGGGTACGAGGGACCGCGTCCTGGTGGTGGGCCTTGACGGGGCGGATTTTGGCATGGTCTCCCGGCTGGCGAGTGAGGGGAAACTGCCGAACCTCCAGCGCCTCATCGACGAGGGTTCATTCGGGCCCCTGAAGAGCACCATGCCCCCCGTCACGCCCTGCGCGTGGACCAGTTTCGCCACGGGAAAGGACCCCTCCAAGCACGGGCTGTTCGATTTCAAGCTTCACGAGGGGGATCCGGAGAAGAAGAAGAGCGCGAACAGGACGTTTGTGACCGCACGGTCCTTGTGGGGCTTGCTCACCGCGGCGGGAAAGATGAATATCGTCGTCGACGTTCCACTCACCTATCCCCCTGAAGAGATCAGCGGCATCATGGTGTCGCGGGTCATGGCCCCGCCGGGGAAGAACTGCACGTATCCGAAGTCATTGCACCGCACGCTTCGCAGGAAAGGCTACCTGAAAGAGCCCGTCCGGAAACTGGCTGAAGAGCACGGCGCCGACAAAGCCAACAGGGAAGAAACGCGGAAGAAGCGGCGGCGTGCGAGCAAGGCGAAGCAGCGGAAGATGGCCAGGGAGAGAAAAGAAAAGGCGTTCAAGCACATGTGCGAGGAGATAGACAAGAACATCGAGTTGGCTCGCTGGCTCATGAAGCGGCAAGAGTGGGATTTCTTTATGATGGTGTTCATGTCGGCAGACCACGCAGGCCACTCATTCTGGAGCGACCAGGCAAGAGTGAAGAAGATCTATGCGAAGCTGGATGCGGCGGTCGGAGAGCTCTGCGAGCTTGCCGGAGAGGACACCGTAAAGTTCGTCATGTCGGACCACGGGTTCACCTCGGTGCCGTACTCGTTCAACGTAAACGAGTGGCTCCACACGAAGGGCCTGCTTGCGAAGAAGCTCGACCTGCCCGTGGAAGACAGCGTCAAGGAACTCAGGGAGCTGATGAAAGAACTGAGAACGCAGGCCCCCGGCTCCGGGCTAAAGACGAGACACAGGAAGCTTACCAGGTTTCGCTACACGATCTCGACCGACTACTCCAGGAGCAAGGCGTACCTGCAGTCAGGGACATCCTACGGCGTCAGGATAAACTTGGAGGGAAGGGATACCACGGGCGTGGTGAAGCGCGAGGAGTACGAGGCCTTCAGGGACTATCTCATGGAAGAACTCGAGAAGCTCAAGCACCCCCGCACCGGCCGGAACCTCTTCTCTCAGGTCCTCAGGAAAGAGGACGTCTACGCGCCCAGCCCCTTCGGCATGGACCCCGCGCCCGACATATTCCTGCTCACGCCGGACATGGAAGTCATGGTGCAGGGACAGTTCAGGGAAGTGAAGAAGATATTCGGGAAGACCCGCAGGGGATACGGCTTTCACCATACGGACGGGATAGTGTTCGCGCAGGGGGACGGCATCGCGCATGCGGCGCCCGGCGGAGCCACGATAACCGACCTTGCCCCGACCATCCTCCACGTGCTCGGGGTTCCCCTGCCTGACGATCTGGATGGAAGGGTGCTGAAGGAAGTATTCAGGCCGGGTTCCCGGTACGCGGAGCGCGAGATCCGGTACCAGGGCGCTTCGGCCATCTCCGCGGACAAGGCGACGTACTCGGAGGAAGAAGAGGCGAAGATCAGGGAGCGTCTCAAGGCGCTCGGGTATGTCGAATAGGTGCGCGGATGGCAAGGCTACCCATACGGCTCATAGAGAACCACGACGAGGCATACTTCCTCTGGAAGGACCTCGGGTTGTCGCGCAGGCCACTCGTCCACCTCGACGCGCACAACGACTTCAGGTTTGATGGCCTGGACCCCGCCTTGCGGGCATTCACAAAGGCGAGGTCAAAGACGGAGCTTGTCAGGCGACTGTCCGCATCCCCCGGGCACGCAGACAGGGGCACCGAGGGGCCGCCTACCGACGTGGGGAACTACATCGCCCCTGCTATGTGCGATGGGATCATAGCGGACTTCTACTGGGTCATCCCGGGCGGGCGGCGGGAGTTCGACAGGTCGCTCGAGAAGGTGCGTATGTTCCTTGGGCGATTCCCGGGCCCTGGCGCATCTGCCGGCGCCCCGGCCAGTGTCGACAAGGGCATCCTGAGAGCAAGAGCGTACGGACGAAGTATCGTCGTCACGACCCTCGAGGACCTCCCCGGGGGTATCGACGGAGCGCTTCTTGACATCGACACCGATTACCTTACGACCCGTACGATAAGAAGAGCTCTGCGGACCCAGGATATAGGCAAGAGGCACCCCTGGATATGGCCGGAGGAGCTTGTGGCGCAATTGAGGAAGAAACGGATGGACCCGAGTTGCGTCACGGTCTCCTACTCGGTCGAGGGGGGCTACACACCCCTTCTGTACAAGTTCCTGGGCGACGAGGTGGCGCTCTTCCTCACGGGCGTGCGTGGGGAGCTGAGGGAGATCATCCGCGAGAAGAACAGGGCCCTCGGGCTTTTCGGGGACGGGCAGGCCCCGCAGGCTATCGCGCTTCTCGAGAACACGCTGCGGGCCCTTGATGCAGGGAAGATACAGGGGCGTGTAAGGGACAGGCTGAGCGCCCACATCGCTTTTGCCCTGTTCAGGTGCCGTGCGGAAATGGGCGAGCGCCGCAAGGCGAGGGCCTGCTACGAACGGGCCATCGCGGCGGACAGGAGTTACCGGGTGAGGGACAACAATTACGGGCCCCTGTACCTCAAGAAGAGGGGCTGCCTCGGGAAAGCCGAGCAGGAATTCCGCATGATCCTGTCGGTCGACAAGGATAATCCTCATGCCCTCCTCGGCATGGCACAGGTCCTCATGAGACGAAAGGAGTCCAGACGGGCAAGGGCCGTATTCCGCAAGGCCCACGCGGCGGACCGCAGGAACATGGAAGCGGTCCTGGGTCTCTGCAAAGCCGAGCTTCTCCTGAAGGACTACAAGGCGGTATTGAAGCATCTTGAAAGGCGCAAGGGGGATCCCCGGACGCGGCGTGCTTCGCACGCTCTCCGGGCCATGGCATACGAAGGCCTCGGGATGGATAGCAAAGCGCTGCAAGAGTACAAGCTCGCCCATGGCCCGGGTATCGACCTCAGTCTGTGCCTCAGGCTTTTGCGGCTGCTCAGGAAAGCCGGTGTCCCTCGAGAGCACAGGGAATGGATAGCAGATACGGTCGCTCGCTACCGGCAGTACCGCAAGCGCTTCCGGGAGTCGGGACAGCGTGCTCCGCGCCGGGGAAAGCCCGCCGCATACCCGCCCGGGCCGGTGAGGACGGGGAAAGACCGGAGGGAAAGGGTGGAACGACTGATCAGGCGCATCGATGCCGTGTTGCAGGACAGTGAGATAGGCATGGACCGAAGGGCGCCGGCGCTCAGGGCGCAGGCACATGCGGGGAGGACAAGGCAGGCCGCGGCGGGCAGGCCCGTGAGGACATGATGGATCTCAAAAGACTGACAGAGTGGACGCGGTTCAACACGTATCTCTACAAGCACTGGAGACTGCAGGTGGTGGTCATCGTACTCGGGCTCGTGACGGTGCCGCTGACCCTGATCACTCCCTACCTGGCGAAGCTCGGCATAGACGAAGCCTACGCGAACAGGGACCTCGAGCTCTTCTTCAAACTGGCCGCTGCCGGCGGGGCGGCTTTCGTGGTGAACGGCCTGATAAGCACCCTGAAGAGGTATCTCTCGAGGCGTATCAACCGCCGGATCCATTTCAACATAGCAAGCGACCTGTTCAGGCACCTGCAATACCTTCCCCTGCGCTTCTTCCGGGACCGCTCGACGGGCGAACACATCTACCGGATAAGCGCGGACGTGAGGGCGGTCAGTGATTTTCTCACCTCGACCATCCCCCAGTTCGTCACGCTGCTCCCGAAGCTCGTGGTCATCTTGTTCATCGTGTTCCGCCTCAACCCGCAGCTTGCCCTGCTGGCCGCCTTGCTCGTCCCGGTAAGCTTCATCAACCCGTACGTCTTCGCAAGGCGGCTGAGAGGAATAGCCAGGGAAACGGCGTCGATGAACCAGGGGGTGTTCAAGAGCCTTCAGGAAGTCTTCAGCCACATACTGCTGGTAAAGGCGCTGGGCAAGGAAGAAACCGAGATAAGGAAGTTCGAAGGCAGGCTTGCGAAGGTGCTGGAATTCGAACTCAGGCGCGCACGGGTGACGGGCATAAGCAGCTTCTCCAGTTCCCTCGTGAGCAAGGTCCTGGCCGGCGTGGTCGCGCTCTACGGCGGGTACCAGGTGATACAGGGCACCATGATGCTGGGCACGTTGACCGCGACCATGATCTACCTGACCCAGCTCATGGGGCTGGTAGCATCGTTCGGCAGTATGTACCAGACCATCACGGTGAATTCCGTGAGGCGCCAGCGGCTCGCGGAGATCCTGGACATACCGTCGAGCGTCCGTGATCCGCGGCGCGCGGTCCCGCGCATCATAGAGAAGGGCGGCATAGAGTTCAGGAACGTCGTCTTCGGGTACACGGCAGACTCCCCTGTCCTGAGAGGCTTGAGCTTCTCGATCAGGCCCGGTGCAAAAGTGGCACTGGTGGGGTCGTCGGGATGCGGAAAGACGACGATCATCTGCCTCATCCTGCAGCTCTACGAGCCGCAGCGAGGCACCATCCTCCTCGACGGCATCGACGCCAGGACGATCGCCCTGGATTCTTTGAAGTCCCAGGTCGACGTCGCGCTCCAGGAGCCGTTGCTGTGGAACGATACGATTGCCGACAACATCCGGTACGGCGCGGAGTCCCCTTCGCACGGAGACATGCTCAGGGCGGCGCGCCTAGCCCGGGTGGACGAGTTCGTGAAGAAGTTGGGGGACGGATACGATTCGGTGATGGGGGAGAGGGCCTGCAGGCTCTCTGAAGGGCAGAAGCAGCGGATAGCAATTGCACGGTCGCTCATCAGAAGACCAAAGATACTGCTCCTGGACGAGGCCATGTCCTCCGTTGATTCCGAGACCGAGGATGTGATCATGAAGAACATAGCGAGCGGATTCGCGGATACGACCGTACTGGTCGTGTCGCACAGGCTGTCCACGGTACGGATGATGGACCAGGTATGCTTCCTTCAAGACGGGGCTACCATGGAGACTGGCACGCACGAGGAGCTGCTCGGCACAAACCACCTGTACCGGGAGCTGTTCGCGAGCCAGGTCGAAGGACCGGTGGACGAAACGATCGTGACGTGAGACATGGTCATCGAAGAACAATCGCACGTGGGGCGGGAAGACGCGGACAGGCTTGCCAAGCGCATGCACGTCTCGCTTCTCCGGGAGGGCAAGCACATCTACCTGCGCACGTCGGGATCGAGCATGTGGCCCTTCATGCAGGAAGGCGACACGGTCAAGATAAGGCCGGCCGGCGAAAACGACATCGAGGTCGGTGATGTAGTCGCCGTCGATAACGAAGGCAAGACCACGGGATGGTTCTACGTGCACAGGGTGATCCGTATCCTGAGGATGAGGAACAGGATACTGTACGTGACAAAGGGCGACGGCATACGGGGCGGCATGGATGAACCGGTCGGGCGGGACCGCGTCGTGGGGAAGGTGGTGGAGATCGAACGCGGCGTCCTGAGGATGGACCTGGAGTCCTCCCCGTGCTGGAAGCATATCAACAGGGGGATGGCGCGGGTTTCCTCCGTGAGGCCGTGGAGGAAAGCCCGTGCCGGTACCGTCTGCCTGAAACTGATCATCCTGGTCTTGCGCTTTCTGTCCGGGGTGAAAGCGAAGATCGTGAATCCCACGGGGCGCTCCCGTCGCCCTGAAGCGTGCTCGTGATGTGCACCGCGGCCACCGCACTCGAATCCATCCTGGCAAGCCTGAGGTGTTTCGCCGGAGGCGGACTGCCCGGGACCCCTCCGGACCCGGACATGCTGAGCGAGATCCTGAGGATAAGCTCCAGAAACAACCTGCGCCCGCTCATGCACAAGGTCCTCCGCGAGCCCAAGCTGGAGAAGAGCTACCAGAAGAGCATGGCGTCGACCGTCCTCAGTGCGCACGAGGTCGGGAGAGTATTCGACGGCTTCGACCGGGCGGGGGTGAGAGCCATCCTGCTGAGGGGACTGTATCTCGGGTGCAGGGTCTACGGGAACCCGGCGCTCAGGCCTTTCACCGACATAGACGTGCTGGTGGAGAAGGGAAGCACAGCGAAGGCATGTGAGGCACTGGAATCCCTCGGATACCATCACAGTGTGTTCGCACTTCCGCAGCAGTTCTTTCTCGATGCGCACCTCCACCTCCACTACTTCCACCCGGAGCTCCGGGTCCCCTGTGAGGTGCACTGGGCAGTGGAGCATCCGTTCACCCTGTACGACATCAGGATGGGAGAGGTCTTTGAGACCGCGATTTCCACGGACCTCGAGGGGATCCGCTGCTACGACATCAAGCCCGAGCTCCGGCTCGTATTGCTCCTGGTACACCTTCAGAAGCACCTGTTCTACCTGAGGCATCGGTACGATGCACCCGACCTCGTCGAGCAGATCGCGAAGGACGGCCAACTCCTGCGGGTGCTCGATCCCTACCTTTTCCTCAAGAGGAATGGAGAAGCCTTCGACTGGTCGCTATTCCTGGCAAAGGCAGCGCGCTGGAATGTCGACGGGGTGATGTACAGCACGCTGCGTACCGTGGACCGGGTGTTCGGTCCCTCTACCCCCGCGGAGGTGCTCGGTGGACTGCCGCCCCCGACACCGAGTCGCAGGGAAGTCTTCTTCACGTCGCATGTACTGCCGCGGCTCTCCTCCAGCAGACTGGTAGCGAGGATCAGCAGCAGGCTCATCTTTCGCAGAGAGAGGCTCGCAGACCTGTGGACCTGGCTGTTTCCCGACAGGAAGACCATTGTTCGGAGATTCGGTGTCTCGTCCCGTGCGGCTGTCCTATGGTGCTACTGCAGGAACCTAGCGCGGTGTACGTCGACGATACTCACGCTGTCCGTGAGATATATCCGCTGGCGGGCAGGTCAGTCACGAAGAAGGAGGGCGAGTCCCTGACCGCTAGATCATGTCCATACTCGTGATCCTCATACTGATAGTCTCGGGGCTGGGGCTCATCCTGGCGCACCTCGGGCATTTCACGCTCATCACTCTTTGCATACCTGCCGGCTCTCTCTTTGCGATAGCACTTCTCCTCGGGAGGACAAAGCTGAGACTGTCCTTGCCAAGGGGAATCGAGTTGTTCTCTCTCCTGGCCCTGGCGGCGATCGCCGCAGTGCTGTTCTTCCGGCCGCACCAGTACCTGGATGGCGGGTGGGACCCCGGCAGCTACGTAAACACGGGTGTCCACATCAGCCGGACCGGCTCTGTCTCCTACCATGACGACGTGCTCGCCCGGTCGGCCGCCCAGGACCGCCGGCTGCTTTCGAGTCTCATCAGGAGCGACGGAACCGGGATCAAGTACCCGGGCTTGTACATAAAGGATGCCGGTAAGGGATGGGTCGTCCCGCAGTTCTTCCATCTCTACCCGGTGTGGCTGGCCATCTTCCACAAGCTGGGAGGTCTGGAAGCGCCGTTTTACGTCAATCCCTTCTTCTCGCTGTGCTCTGTGCTACTGGTGTTTCTCATCGGCCGGAGGCTCGGGAAGAGGTATGCGTTCCTGGCTGCGCTGCTCCTTGCCGTGAACGTCATCCAGGGCTGGAGTGCCAGGTTCTCCATCCCCGAAGTACTGGGACAATTCCTTCTGCTCAGCGGCCTCTATTTCTGGACACGGTACCTGGACTCACGGGATCGCTTCTTTGCGTTCTGGTCCGGCCTGGCCATGGGCGAGTTTCTGCTGGTCAGTGTGACTTCCCTGCTGATCCTGCCTATCGTGATCGCGTACCTCGTGTTCAGGGCTCGCAAGGAGGACATCTACTTCATCCTTCCTTTTGCTCTGACGGTCGTGTACCTGGTGATCCAGGTCTGCACCGTTTCTTCCCCGTATCTTGACTCGGTGACGATGTTCTTCAGGCACAGGGAGATGTATCTAGGCGGCGGCATGCTCCTCCTGTTGCTCTGCTGCGTCCCCCTGGTGAAGAGGCTGCCTTCCGTATACGTGAGGGTGAGTCTCGCCGCGGTGATAGTGGGGGCATTCGCCTACGGCTACGCGGTCAGACCGCGCCTGTTCTCTTCGTTTGAAGCACGCAACCTGGTCGAGCTGGGGGAATTCCTGTCCCCGTTCGGCCTGGTGCTGGCAGTAGCAGGGCTGGTATGGATGATCTGCAAGGAACGTCGCGAAGATGTCCTCTTCTTTGCAGTGACCGGGCTCATCGTGGCGGCCTTCTTCATCTACGACAAGCGGATGTATTCGAGATACCCGTTCGCACTGAAGAGGTATGTGCCGGTCGTGCTGCCCGTCTATTGCTTCTCCATCTCCTACCTCTGCTCCCGGCTCAAATTCAAGGCGGGATGGGCTGTTTCCATCGTGGCCGTGTGCGTGGTGGCAACTCTTCCGCTCGCGAGATGCAGGGACATGGTGCTGGTCAGGGACCACTACGGTGCAGTGAGCTTCTGGACGGAATTCGCACGGCGCCTGGATGATGACGCCGTGTACATCACCAGTCACTACCGCTGGGCCAGGCCCCTGGCAGACATCTTCGGTAAGCAGTCGCTGGCTTTCGCGGGGGCGCGCGAGTTCGACGGAGAAAGGGTCGCGGAGTTCGCCAGGAGGCTCATCGCGGAAGGCAGGAACGTCTACTACGTCAGTGAGCTGCCTGGACCCTGGTCACTGGGCGTGGATTTCGTGGAGGTCTACCGGCAGTCTCTGAGGACCGAGTACCTGGAGCACAGTATGAC
>SDBT01015594.1_pt1 | contig 12073 bp, 11 predicted proteins | sample 2277101 | NCBI WGS metagenome assembly SDBT01 (sample SAMN10404973, study PRJNA504765) | marine sediment metagenome | isolation source: marine sediment core GS10_PC15, 103 cmbsf | place: Arctic Ocean: Southern Knipovich Ridge | collected 2010
TTAGAACATTATACTTATAAAAGTATAGGATCCCAAACGTCAAAGTCACGATTAATAAATCTAAAAGGATTAAATAATTCTTATTTATTTTCATTACATGATTAAAGGATCATAATTATTATAGTTTTATCAGACGATTTTCCTTGATGCTTTGTATTACTTTAAAAGTCGCTAAAGTCGAATGATAACTTTCCTCAAATGGAATTGGACTAGACTTTCCTTTTCTTATGGCATTGAAATATTCTGTTATTTCTTGATTGTGTCCCTTGTCTTGTCCTTTATATTTGATATTTCTAACTTTTTTACTAAAAATTGTCATCTTCTTAAAATCATCAATCACGATTGATATATTATTACTGAGTACTTCAATCAATTCCTTAGGCATCATTTTATTGCCATTCGAGAAATAGGATATGTTTGCGATACTTCCGTTAATAAATTTTAAATTAATATTAACGGTACTATGCATGCGATCGGGAGAGTCCATCGTTTGAGCAAAGACAGTATCAATTTTTGAATCTGCTATAAAAGTAGCGAGATCAATAAAATGGCAGGCCTCTCCAATGATTCTTCCTCCACCAAACTCTTTGTCATTTACCCAATGATCAGGAGGAAGAATACCGGCATTAACGCGTATGTTAATAGCTTTGATTTGATCAGATGTAAATACCGATTTCAATTTTGTGATATAAGGAGAAAATCGACGATTGAACCCCACCATTAAGAATTTATCTTGATTTGATTTATGATATTTTTGCTTGATAGATTCAAGTTCCTCTTCTGTGATAGCTAGCGGTTTTTCAATGAATATGTGCTTATTTGAATCTATCGATTCTAACACATATTGAGCATGCGTATCATGTCGAGTTAGGATAAATATAGTATTTACATCTTTATCGGTAATTACTTTCTCAGCGGAATTATAAGATGATTTAAAACCATATTTCTTGGCAACATATATTGAATTATTGCCATGGTTTGTGTTTATAGCAATAAAATTGCATTTACTTTTCATGTGTGGCAGTAATATGTTTTGAGCAAAATTGCCGGCACCAATCAAGCCAATATTTGGCTCATTCGGGTTAATTTTCACCTGTTTTTCAAGACGTACATCTTTTACTTGTTTCTTATTAATCTCATATGCGATTAAAATTCCTGCAAAGTTTTCAGATTTTTCTAAAATCATTTTATAGGCATTTGGTGCATTCAATATCTCAAATTCATGGGTAATAAGATAATCAATATCAATTTTTTTAGAATCTAATAAATCGATAAAAGTTTGCATATTCCGATTCTCAGTAAATCGTACATAGCCGATAGGGTAATCAACACCTTTTTCTTCATAAGTTGGGTCGTATCTGCCGGGACCGTAAGAAGTAGATATCCTTAAGTCCAATTCTTTGTTATAATAATTCTCACGACTAAAACCAGTTGGTACAGCACCTAGGACTATAACATTTGCTTTTTTGCGGGCAATTACGCCGGCAAATTCTACAGGATCCAAAGAAGGTGTTCCGGCAGTAATTAAAATTGCATCAGTTCCCTGACCATTAGTTAAATCAAAAATTGTTTGCTCTAATCCTTCCTGATTTCGTATAAATGCGTATTTACAGTTTCCTTTTTTTGCAAGCATAACTTTTTCAACTTGTACATCGATACCTATCGGTGTTATACCGGAAGCCTGAAGGATTTGCATTGCGATTTGACCTATCAATCCAAGGCCAATAACTACACAATTACTTCCAATTTCTAAATCGGCACGTCTAATTCCTTGTAGCGCAATAGATGCGATTGTAGTAAATGCAGCTTGTTTTAGATAAACATTCTTTGGGACTTTTACACATAGATTTTGCGGGATTGCTACAATATCGGCGTGTGAAGCATTTTTACCGCCACAAGCAACAAAATCACCGACAGAAATTGATGTAACATTTTCACCGACAGCAAGAACTTCACCGGCACAGCTATAGCCAAGCGGGGAGGGTGCTTCCAGTTTATTCAGCACCGTGTTGTATGTTGATATTAAGCCGTTAGTTTTAATTGATTCGATTACTTGTTTGACCTCTTTCTGCCTGGATTTCGCTTTTGCGATATATCCTTTGCGAGCTTCGGAAACCATATATCCTTCGGTTCCTGCACTAATTACTGAGTAATGATTTTGTACAAGTACTTCACCTTTCCCAAGAGTCGGAAAGGGTACTTCTAATATTTCCATTTTACCAGATTTTAATTGTTGTGTTAATTGTTGCATAGTAGGTTTTCATTATCCATAATTTAATTAATAAATATTTTAATTTGATTTTTTAAATTTTGTACAAAAAATTCATATATCCAATTAAAATCAAAATTTGACCATCTTTGAGGATGAGTGTTAATTATAATCTGATTTGGTAATTTATTTTGTTTGATTAATTGAATTAAATGATGTGTACTTTTAATATTAAAAGTACATTTAGAAGTAACTTTATCACGGATATTTGAGCCCAAACTATTCCATTTTCTTCCTGTATCCGTAATATATAATACCTCATCATAGTTCACATCGAAATATGGTTCCCCAATTAGCCCAAAATCTTTATAATTATAGTTATCCCATAATAAACGATTATCCCATTTACTTAATGGACTACCGTGCATACAAATAGTATTTACGGGATAAAATTGTCGAAAGTATTCTAGATTCTTTTTAAAATATTCGATTGCTATTTGTTTATTACCATTGGCAATACTAAAATCTTCATAATGATATCCTACTTCATGTCCCAATTCTACAATTGCTTTTATAATTCCTGGATCATTACTTTTTTTTACTATTCGAAAATAATAGCTCGAATTAATACCTTGTTCTTTTTCCAATCTAGCTAATCGTAAAGCATTCATAGGCAATCTATCAACATCATGACGCAATACAACACCTTTATTTAATGGATTTAGCAGGAATTCATTAAAAGTTTGAAAATGATATTGCTGTTTTTGAAATTTCGTTAATAATTCTAGATAAATATTTAATGTGAAGTCAATAATACACTCTCTTTAAATAAAGATAAAAGTTTTTGATCATTAACACTATCTGATATCGCAAAATTATACTCATAGTTATTTTTATTGTATTTTTTGTCAAGCCATTTTATTTTTTCTTCTTTGCACATATGAACAAATTCTCCTTCTTTATTGAAATGACTTCCAGACCCATGCCATTTTAATATTTTTATAATCTCTTTTACATATAAATCGGGTGATGCAGATAATAATACATTAACAGTATCCGGATCTGTTTTAGTATTTACTAACGAAATAATGTTATTATCAATGTGTGAATTAAGAATTCTTGCATAGTCAACAAAATATTTTTTATTAAATTTATTTTTTAAACAAATATAGATTATTTTTTTATAATTAGTAGAGCTAATCAATTTAATTTTCCGAAAAAAGGTTAGAAAAATAATTAAAATATTAACATGTTTGATTTCTTGAAGAATTAATTTTCTAAAAGAATCATATGCAATAAGTGTACAATCAAAATCAATAACATTTATCTTATATTTCACGATATACGTCTAAGAAGTGTAGAAAAATATCCTAATGGATCAACAAATAAATTTATATCAGCTTTATTTTGTTTAATATTGTAAAAGAAATTAAGAAATGGTTTTAAATCAAATTTAAATAAGTATTTTAACATTGATAAGTATACTAAAGGGGATAGGTAAATTTTTAAATTGTGATTTTTAAATTGTTTTTGGTAATGGGAAGGACCAAAAATTGATTCAAAATAATTAACTCCATTTGCCATCCCTAGATTAATTGATCCCCAAATACGTGGATTGACTTCAATTAAATATAATTCATTATCGGGAGTTAACTTAAACTCAAACATAGCAAATCCAGTGTAATTAAGATTACTAACAATGGTTTGCGCAATAATTCCCATTTCATTATTATTATATTCTTCACGATAAGTACTTGAACCACCTGATACAGGATATTCTGCTAAACGTTTATGACCGAAGCTATTTAGAATATTCCCATTTTTTGCATAAAATGAATAACCTACTCCGATTCCATTAATGTAATCTTGAACAATTGTATTCTTCGAAATTATCAAGTTTTCTAAATCTGATTTATTTTTAAGATAATAAACACCTTTTGATGAAGAAAGATCCTTTGGTTTCACAACAACTGGTACATTTGCGTTATCTATATTTTTATATACCAGTGGAACTTTTATATTTAGTGTATCAGCTAATTTATTAAGTGATAATTTATTATTCAGTATTAAATAGGTTGAATAGTTTCCAAGATAACTGAGCGTTTTCCCGTATTCGTGTTTGTGTTTCCAAAATTGAGAAAGCGTTTCGTTAATGACAGGGAAAAAATAATCAATATTATTTGCGTAAATTATATTTTTTATCTCTTTATCATACTCTTCTTGATTTATTTTGAAATGTTTGTATGAGTATTTGGTATGTATAAAATTAAATCTTTTTCTACAATCAAATGTATAAACGTTTATTTGCGGGTAATAATTGTATATAAATCTACATATTACTATTGCCTTATAGCTTGATATTTCACCAATTAATATATTCATGTTATTGCCAATTAACCGAAATCATTTTCTTCGATACTAACTATTAATTATCTTAATTATTGGATGGTTAATAATTTAGAATACAAATTTGAATAATATTGTGAAATTTTAGTCCAGTTATAATTAATTTTTAGATTTTCAAGTGCTTTATTTGCCATATTTTGGAATGTATTATAGTTTTCAAATGCCCAATTAATTTTATCTACAAGATCCATATGATTATTTGCCTCAAAATATAGTACTTCATTTTTTTCAAAGATATCTCTGTTCTCTATTAAATCGCTACAAATTATTGGAATATTACAAGAAGCAACTTCAAGTAGCATCATGGACATAGATTCCAATAATGAAGGATATATAAATAATTTTGCATTCATGACAATAGATAGCAACTCTTTCTTATTTTTAACCATTCCCAAAAAAGTGATATTTAGTTTTTTAGAATTATTATATAGATATTTAGAATATTTCGAATCTTGTGTTGTATCTCCAACAATTATTACCCTTCCCTTGAATTTTAAGTGGTTCAAAGCTTGCAATAATATATGACATCCTTTTGTTGGAATTATTCTCCCAGCTCCAAATAGAATATAATTTTTACTATTAACTAATGTACTTTTACCCATTAGATTATTATTAAATATATTAATGCCATTTGGGATATAATTTACATGGGTAGAATATCTATCACTTAATATATTTGATAAATTTTTTGACACAGCAGTTACAACATTAGCATACTTTAAGAATTTTTCTGAAATTAGAAGGAAAAACGTTTCAAATCTGCTGTATTTAAAATTGGTACCTCTGGTACTTTGTATAGAACCATGCGAAGTAATAATTGTTTTATACTTTAAATTTAATAGTGGTAGTATTATTGCGACATCGGTATGATGAATATGGATTAAATCATATTTACCAAATATCAAACAGTGTAAAACAGATAATAAGTAATAATAATAGATATTCAGTTTTTTTAAAGGTGCTTTTCGAAAAATAATTTGATTGTATCCATTATATTTTCCAGATTGTTGCTCTGTGTGGGATGAAATAGAATATACTGTAAACTTAAAATTTTCTTTCAATTGTTCAATAATATTTTCTCCAACAGTAGCCGCACCTCCAAATGCAGGTAGTCCTTTTAAACCAATAACCGCAATATTTTTTTTCATGAATTTCTAATATTTAAAGATTTTGTGCCAAATTATTGTCGCAGAAATATTTTTATTATTTTCAATATAATCTATAAAATTGGTAAAATATAAATTATTAAATATAATCGTATTTCCGGAGTTGTATAGTACAAAGTTTAACAATATTAATTTGCTCCTTTTTAGTCAAAGAATTTGTCCATGCATTATCTCCATGAATTACACCTCTAAAATTAATCAACATTTCATTACCGATAACATGACAATTATTTTTGTTTATTTTATTTAATATTTTATTATAATTATTTATTTCTAAAAATTCACAAATATTTTTATATACTTTTTGAGGGTCATTACAGATATCTTCATATTTAAAAAATATGAAATCTCCATTTGTTTCTTGAATTAATTTTTTGATTCTGTTATGTTTTGATATCCATTTTTGTAAACCTTTTCTTAAAGAAATATTTGGATTTCTTTTTCTCAAGGAATAGAAATATCCTCGCGGGTCTCTTACAATGTGAATGAATTTAAATTTTACATTATTACCAAGAGTTAAATGTAATAATTGGATCTTATCAAGATTTTTTTGCCCGTCGATAAAAATCTTCCTGTTACTATTTTTTAATAATATGTCTGTGAACTTGGAATAATTGTTATGTAGTTCATTGGTCAGTTTAGGAAAAATATTGTTTATATTTAATTTAAAAATCCGTGCAATTTTAATGACTGTTCTATTGATTATAATATTTAGTTTATAGTTGTTTGTAAAAAATAGAATTTCAGGAAAAAGAGATGGATACTTTACATATTTACTGTCGTTCATATGATTTCTGATATCTTTCCAAAATATGCAATCCTGATGAACGTTTTTACCGCAAGCGCATACAGCATTGCTATGCAAATTAGACGGAACTGTGTCTCCAAGAGAGCAAATCATGCTATTCTCATTCATTAATAAACTAAATAAAGTTGCTCCATGGTATGAAGGACAGAGAACAAAAACAAATGTCTTTTCATTATCTACCATTTTTATTCAATTCAATGCTTTAAGAACTTTTTGATAAAAATTATAAGTGGATTTAGCTACATATTCAGGACAATATAATTGTTTTGCATACAATTTTGCATTACTTGAAACTAATTGAATTAGTTTTTTATCATAATGCAATTTTTCTAAAATGTACGAAAGTTCCTTAATGTCATTATCTCCATATAGAAATCCGGTTTTATCATTAATTATCATTTCAGATATCCCCCCAACATTATTCGCCACAACCACGAGTCCAGTTGCCATCGCCTCAGCTATAGAAACAGGTAAAGTCTCTTGATAAGATGGCAATGCAAAGATTGTATTTTCCGTCATTATTTTACGAATGTACTTCTGTGATTTCCACCCATGAAATTTTATATTAGGTTTAATAAAATGCGAAGAAAGATAGGTATTTATTAAGTTTTGGTAAGAATTGTTTGTATATCCTCCTATAACATCTAAATGGAAATCAATATTCTTTTTCTTTAAAATTTGAATTGCTTTTAATAAATTGATCAATCCTTTTCGTTTGTTTATCGCACCAATATATATTATCCTATTTGCTTTTTTCGTACCATTTTGAAAATTAAAAAATATTGGATTGATTGGATTGGGTATGTTTTTTGTGTTAAGTATGTTTTTTAGTTGTTTATTAGTCAAAATGTTTTTATTGTAATTTGATATAAAAATCAGACTTTTGATTCTCTTTAAATAAATCGATTCAATAATCGATTTAAATCCAAATTTTATTTTATTTTTCAGTCCTAATTGATATTTTTTCTCTTCTTTCATAATGCCGTGTTGCGTAACTATAATATTATTAGCATTTTTATGTTTTAACAACATTAATTGTGGACCAGTCCCTTGTATATGAATTATATCTGGTTGGAAAGAATCAATTATATTCTTTATTTCTCTTCTACCATGAATTAAATAATCAAATAAAATATTCTTTATAAATCTATCCGGTATATAATGTATGGAAACATTTTCTGAAAATCTCTTTGTAACTTTGTCTTTAAGACCGGCGGATAGACTTATGACGCGAATATTAATTCTAAGCTCGGATAGACCTGTCAATAAATTAATTACCGCTGATTCAACCCCGCCTCTTATTTGAGAAAAATCTATGGGCAGATTAGAAAGCATTAGAACTTTAAGCATTTAAATACCCCGATGATATAATTGAATTAAGGGTCATTCTGTTTTATTTAGGACGATAGCCATAAATATAAACTTTATGCTTCCATAAGTTATTGATAGCATTTGACCGCCTATAGAGGCAAGAAATTGCGAAATAAATATCACCAGGAATAATTCGCGATATTTATAATCAAGAAATATTTTCTTTTCTTTATAACGTTGATATATATAATAAAAAATATAGAAATAAAATAACAGACCGAATAAACCGGTAGTATTAACAATCAAATTATAATCAACATGGAGAGGTCTATTACCAAATATATTGCCTGATCCGTAATTACCACTCGAATTAAATGCTTCTAAACCAAATAAAGATTCGGAAAAATTATCAAAAGAGAGAATCCTTTCCCAAACATAAATAGATTCAAGATATCTATATTCAGTTTCAATTATATCCTTATACTTACCTTCAATACGATCACCGCGAGCATACAATCTACTATCAAGAACGTCGGAATATTGATTTAATAGGAATATGACAAATATAAATCCCAATATATACGCAATTATTGATTTAAAGTTTAATTTCTCTAAAAAAAGAAAAATAACAATACCAAAAAAGAATACAATTATTGCAGTTCGTTTTAGACCAAGTATTAATTGTACAACTAACAATGCAAACAACAATAGATAAATAATTTTTACCAATATTTTAATATTTTTTGTTTTTAATATAATTATATATAGAAATAGCGTAAATGTGTAAATAAGCCAAGAATCAGATAAGCTGCCAACTAAAAAATCTGTACTTTCTGTATATGTAGAATCGCCAATGCCGTATAAGGTTGAAATTACATAATTAACTATTAAAATTATTGATAAGAGTAATATATTTTTGACAATAATTTTATTTGTATAGAGGTAACTATAAACATAAAATATTGGAAAAGTCCAAATTGTTGTTAAAACCTTGCTGGACAATCTTAATGAGACCCCAAAATCTGATACAAATAGAAATAAAAATATTATATAAATGGTATAGAAAATAAAGGGAACATATATTTTATTTGTCGGTTCCTTAATCCAGGCGGCGAATAATATTAATAATAGAGTTGCTCCTCTGATAGATGCACTTGTAGTATTACTTTCCAAAAGAGTTGCATAAGAAATATCAAATATAAGATTTAACGGTAAATAATATTTTAATATAAACTTAAGCATTTATTTTTCAGAATTAGTTATTGAAATCATAACTTGAATTTATATTATTAAAGATTTTTTCTAACAACATATTTCATTGTAAATATTATTATATTTTTAATTTTATCAAGACTCAGTAAAAGTGCATGCAGCGTTTTATTAGTAATAGATAAATAAATTAATTTATCAAACGACCTTAACGTCAGATTATGATCTTTCATATCTTTACAATACTGAGCGCCTAAATTTTGATCCCTAGAATAAAATGCATTAAGTAATTGACTCTTTAAATATACTCTTTGTAATTCATTTTTAATCTCATTTGTGGTGGAATACTTCTTTGCGAAATCCAATCTTATTCGTCTTCCGGATTCTACAAAAATTCTATACGTATTTTTATCATTTGAAGCAGACCCTTCAACTTTCCTGTAAACACCAACAGAATCTTTAAAATAGTGAAATTTTGTTAGTTGAGTCATTTCAAGCCATGTAGGTAAATCACTCATCAGATATCCAGACGTATCGATATTATTTATTGCATTAGACAGTAATTCTGTTCTGGCCAAAACTGTTAGTGTACAGATTTTATATTGACGTGTTAGTAAACCATTGAAGATATCATTTTTTGAAGAATTGGATATATTATTTTTTCTATTAAAATTGCGGATAACTCTTCCTCTTTTTTCAAATAACTTATCAAAGTCACTATGTACTAAGCCATAATCGGGGTGTGCTTCTAAAAAATCCACTTGCTTTTGCAGTTTGTAAGGATCTGTCCAATAATCGTCTCCTTCGCAAATCGCAATATATTTACCTTTAGCGCGAGGATATTGGAATTGCTTAGAAATGTCTCCATCTTGTGAAAATTGATTTTCTTTTTGATAAATAGGTTTAATAACACCAGGATATTTTTTTTCATATTTCCGAATTATGTTTGCTGTCTGATCGGTCGATGCATCATCATGAATTAAAACTTCAAATGCAAAATCAGTTTTTTGCATCAGAAACCCCTCTAACGCATCACGAATATAGTTTTCGTGATTATATGTGAGACAGTCAATACTTACTAAGGATTCGGTATTATTATTAGAAATCATACCAATAATGCTATAAAAATTCGTAGTTATTGAGCATTCCGTTTATTTCTTCTGGTGAATTAAACATCATAACATCAATAATTGATAAACTGGACTCAAATTTGTTTCTTCCCTGGTTATATTCTTTTAATTTTAATTTTAAAAACTTCAACTCAATATTATTCTGGTTATATTTATCTCTGTCAAAAAAATCTATACCACCGGGTAGATTATAATATATTTTTGCCCCTAATACTTTTGATATTTCAAATGCCCATTCGTCAGGATTATTTACCTTATCTATTTTAAATTTAGATTTGGAATAAATTTGATAAGAGAAATCTATATTTAAATAATTGCATACAACAGACAGTGCAAAAACATCCATATCTACAATTGATTTCGTGTCATGTAAAATAATTTCATTGACCAAATTTATTACATTAGAATAATAAGGAGTTTTTTTGTAGTGGATTAATTGTGCTAGGATTTTATGACCCCACTTTTCTTTATGTTTAATTTTTATGTCCATTATTGCTGTATTTCTTGGATGTTTTTCGAGCGGAATTTTGATATATTGCCAACCTTCTACGGGTTTTAATATCCTGTTTCTTTCTATCCAGCCATGCCGAGTAAATTGAGGTGTGTCAAAAACAATCCAGTGATCTGCTTTCTTAATAAGTGCAAAATAACCTAAATAGGGTACAAAATAGGGTTGCATTATTGCCAATTTCATGTGTTTTATATTATTATCTCAACAACACGTTTTATGGCATCACTTTCCATATCCGGATAGATTGGCAAACAAATCACTTGTTCAGAAATTTTATTTGCAACAGGCAAATTTTCAGATTTGGCAGAGTCTAATCCTTTATAAGCAGAAAAATTACTAGTTAGCGGGTAATAGTATCGTCTAACATAGATATTATGATTTATAAATTCAGTATATAACTCCTCGCGATTTAGACGATATTTATCTTGATCAACAAGTATTGGGAAATAAGTATAATTATATTTAACTCCATCAATATTTTTTAAGAAAGTAATACCTCCCACATCTTTTAGTAATTTACGGTAAGTATCATCAATAATTTTTCGTTTAGCGATTTGCTCATTAAATGTTTTTAATTGCAATAAACCATAAGCTGCTTGTAATTCATTCATCTTAGCATTAATACCGGGAGCAACAACGGTAGTCTCATCAGCAAAACCGAAGTTTTTTAAAAAATCGATACGTTTTTTTGTTTTATCATCATGACAGATAATTGCTCCACCTTCAATTGTGTTAAAAGCCTTGGTTGCATGAAAACTGAGAATAGATAGATTACCATAGTTTAAAATAGAATTTCCATTTTTTTCAACTCCAAAGGCAGGGGCAGCATCATATATCACTTTTAATCCGTATGTATCAGCAATTTCTTGTATTTTTCCAACATTACAAGGATTTCCATAAACGTGTACAGGTACAATAGCGGTGGTTTTAGCTGTAATGGCAGCTTCAATTCTATCAGGATTAATATTGCAGTGCTCCGATTCAATATCGGCAAATACCGGTTTAATGCCATTCCACCATAATGCGTGAGTAGTAGCTACAAAGCTATATGGAGTGGTAATAACTTCTCCTGTTATTTTTAATTCTTGTAATGCGGTAATAAGTGCTAATGTACCATTTGCAAAAAGTGAGATATATTTTACATCAAGAAAATCAGCAAGTTTTAATTCAAATTCTTTATGGAAACTACCATCATTAGTGATCCATTTACTTTCCCAGATTTGTTCAAGGGAAGTGACAAATTCTTTCAAGGGTGGAAGGGAGGGAGATGTTACATAAATTGGCTTGTTATCGTTATTACTCATTTTTCTATTATTGTCCTAA
>SDBT01015595.1_pt1 | contig 12073 bp, 9 predicted proteins | sample 2277101 | NCBI WGS metagenome assembly SDBT01 (sample SAMN10404973, study PRJNA504765) | marine sediment metagenome | isolation source: marine sediment core GS10_PC15, 103 cmbsf | place: Arctic Ocean: Southern Knipovich Ridge | collected 2010
GCACACAGTGGTCAGGGAAGGTCCCTACCGGTTTGTCCGCCACCCTGGATATGCCGGAGGGTTGATTTCCTGGCTGGCTGCCCCGGTTTTTTTCAGCTCCTACTGGGTGATTATTCCCATGGTCCTGGTAATAATCGCTTCCTTGATCCGTACTGCGTTGGAGGATCGCACCTTAATGGAAGAATTACCGGGATATAAGGAATACGCCCGGGAGGTAAAATACAGGTTGGTGCCCGGAATCTGGTGAAAAACATGGATAATGTAAAACCTGATCCAGCTGTTGGAGGTTATTACCTCACAGCCAATGGATTGGATATTTTTTGCAAAGAATTTGGCGAAGGACACCCTTTGATTTTGCTTCATGGAGCCACAGATAGCCACAAATTGTGGAATCCCCTTCTACCAGAATTATCAAAATATTTCCGGGTAATCACCCCGGACAGCAGGGGACATGGACGCACCCTGAATCCCTCCCGGCAGTTAAGCTACCAGCTGCTGGCTGACGATTTGGCTGGATTGATCCTGCAGCGTAAGCTGGAAAAACCTTATATATTTGGCTACAGCGACGGCGGTCAGGCGGTCCTTGATTTTGGCATGCGCTATCCGGATCTGCCCGGCGCTCTGGTAATTGGTGGTGCCTGGTACCGCTTTTCTGAAGAATACCGAGCTGCCATAACCAGATCGGGTTTTATCTCTCCTGGCAAAGTTGATTTTGATGTATTTGAAAAAAACACACCGCTGGATTGGGAAGAACGAATGCGGTCTGCTCATCTAGATCCAGATCCAGATTATCCCCGGATTATGCTGGAATCCCTCGCTCAACTGTGGTGGACGCCTCTTGATTACACTGAGGATGATTTTAAGAAAATAACTGCTCCGACATTGATCATCATGGGGGAGATGGACGAGATGATAGCCCTGGCCGAGGCCGAGGAAATGGCTGCCTTAATCCCCGGAGCCGAATTGATCGTTTTTTCCTCTGCTAAACACAATGATGTGCTGTCTGGTGGGGGAGAATTAACCACTCGATTAATCAAGTTTCTATCTCAGTGAGATTGTTAATTTAATCATATTTTAGAAGGAATAATATCCCATCAATAGTTCCCCGTTTCAGGATATACTTAACCGCGTTGTTTTCATATAATCTTATTGTACGCAGTTGTAAAAATCCTGATTATTATGGTAAGGAGAAAGATGAAAAATATTAAGTTTCTATTGGATCCCATGCGCTTGCCCTTCTTGGTTCTGACCCCGGCCTGTGTAGTCTTGGGTTTATCGACAGCGCTCTGGACCAACGGCCAGGTTAATTGGGGCCATTTTGTACTGGTGTTGATCGGAGCCGCGGCAGCCCATATCAGCGTGAATATATTTAATGAATATTTTGATTTCAAAAGTGGGCTGGATTCTAATGCTTCCCGGACACCCTTTAGCGGCGGCAGCGGAAGGTTACCAGAAAACCCGGAAATGGTGGGTTCAGTTTTACTGATGGCCTGGATATTCCTGGGAATTATAGCTGCGATCGGTTTATATTTCTCGTTTGTGATTGGATTAGGAATTATCCCACTGGGTATTTTGGGAATTCTGATTATCTATTTTTATACAGAATGGATAACCCGCTACCCATTGTTTTGTCTGATTGCTCCCGGATTGGGATTTGGACCACTGATGGTGATGGGGACAAATTTTGTGCTTACCGGTGGCTACAGCTGGACTGCATTTACTGTCTCGCTGGTGCCATTTTTCCTAGTGAGCAACCTGCTGCTATTAAATCAATTTCCCGATGTTGAAGCGGACCAATCCGTTGGCCGAAAACATTATCCGGTCCAGATCGGAAAAATTAAAAGCAGTCGAATCTATCTGGCATTTTTGTTTCTGCCATTCCTGGTTATCGGGACAGGCGTTTTGATCGGTCTTTTACCCCTGTCCAGCCTGATCGGATTTTTAAGTATTTTGTTTGCAGTACCTATTACCAAGGGGGTATTATCACATGCCGAGGATACCGAAAAATTGATCCCTACTCTGGGACAAAATGTGATCATCAATCTGGTTACTCCAGTATTGGTAGCTGTCGGATTATTTATTGGTTGGCCTCAATAATCCTCAGGTTTCATCATCCAAATCAGTCAAGATCTGCCAGAAGAATGGCAGGTCTTTTTTTTGTTATTTGTTACACCAGTGTATAGTGTTCCTCGAGAACTAGAAAGAATGTAAACGTAGTAAATTTTCAAGTGATTCCCCCTATTGAAAATATAGTAAAACCAGAAATTAATTTTTACAATACTCTCTTGATTTGTCTCCCTGAGCATAGCGAAGGATCCCAGTGGAGATGGAATACAAAGGCTCCTGGTGGGTTTATTGGCCTTGGAAGACGTCGGCAAATAAGATTCCTCGTGTTGCTCGGAAAGACAAGAGAGGAAGGGTTTGACTTCCTTTATTCGGGCTCGTTCCCCAGGGGACCGTTCTTTTTTGTGATCGCATTTCCTGGTGTGTTGTATATCCTCAGTAGCTTTGATAAAGATCATGAATCTGTTAATACCTGATATTGTGTTCATAATCTTTTGAACATGTGATGAAAGGATAGGCTGAATTAAACAAAAAACCCTGACAGCTGCTGATGCAGCCGTCAGGGTTTTTCAATTCGAAGGAGAAAACTTAGATCTTTTCGTGTTTCAGTTTCAAAAAGTGAGTGGAGCAGGAAATGCAGGGATCATAAGATCGAAGCAGGTGCTCAAGCTCCAGGCTGGCCTCTTCCTCAGACCGATCGAAAAGCACTTTCGGCGCCAGCTTGGCCAGATCCTTTTCCATCTGGGCGTAGTTCTGCGCTGTGGGAGGTGTGATCTTTGCTTCTTTGATCAAGCCATCTTTCCCTACTTTATAGCGGTGATACAACAACCCGCGGGGCGCTTCAGACACACCAAAACCCTCACCGTCTTTTAAGTCGAATTTCTCATATGGAGGACCCTGGGGGTCGTATGCTTCCATCAGCTCAATTGCCACGTCATAAACTTCGATGGTTTCAATTGCCCGGGCAAGCATGCCTTGATAGGGATTGAATTGAGGTGGTTCGAATCCAATTTCCCTGGCAATGTCCATTGCGGTTGGCCGAAGCTGTTCAAAGTTCAAATTGTAGCGCGCTAATGGACCGACAAAATAAGAGTTGCCGTCGGTGGTGTGGCTGTGCAGAGCTGTGGATTGAGGTACATGGAATTCCAGGTAGCGGGATTCATATTTATCGACAGGAATCTTTGACCCTGTTGAAGAGAGCACATCCCCATCGTATATCGCATAATGATCAGGATTGCTGACTGCGACATATTCGTAATCCATTTTAAACTCGGGAAAATCCAGAGTCACTGCCCAACGGGCTGTTTCAATGGCAAATTCCAGACCCCATTTGTAGTCTTCCAGTAAATCTTTGATCTTGTGTTTATCAGGCCAGCGATAAAAACCTCCCACTTTCGTGTTAACGGGGTGCACGCTGCGGCCCCCGATGGCTTTCAGCAGGTCATTGCCCAATTTCTTGGATCGCAGAGCTTTTTTGACTAGTTCCGGTGCGATAGCAGCGATCTCAATCACACTGGGTGTGCCTAATAGATCCGGCGCCTGGAGCATATACATATGCAAAATATGGCTTTCAATATATTCCGCGCAGTATAAAAGCCGCCGCAGGTTGTAGACCTCCTGCGAGATTTCTACTCCGTAAGCATTTTCAAGCGCTTGGGCGCCGCTCATCTGGTAGGCAACCGGGCAGATCCCGCAGATCCGGGCAGTAATATCCGGAACCTCCTGGAAGTGCCTGCCCTGCAGGAAACCTTCATAAAATCGGGGCGGCTCGTAAATATTCAGCTCAATATGCTCAATTTTGTTATCTTTAGATCGGATATACAGCGCACCTTCACCTTCAACACGTGTAAGAGCTGGTATGGATATATTTTTTGTCATTTTTGTGAACTCTCTTCTAAAATGGAATCAACTGCCTTCCTGAACTGAGGGGCGTATCCAGCAAAATTACGAAGCAGGTGGATTGTTTCATTGTGATATTGTTCCCGTTTTTGCATCATCGGAATCATGGCTTCCATTTCTGCTTCGGGAGCTGGGCCAAAACAACCATAACATCCTCTGCCGCTTGCAGGGCACAGTGCACCGCAGCCTGTTCTGGTCACGGGGCCTGCGCAGGGAATTCCCTGGGCTACCATGACACAGACTGTCCCGTTCCGTTTGCAGTCCAGGCAGACACTATGTGTTGGTAGATTGGGGGTTCGCTGCTGCAGCAGAGCGATTATAGCTTCCAAGATCTGGTATTTGTTCACCGGGCACCCCGGGATGGTCAGGTCAACGCTAACGTGGTCGGAGATGGGGGTGGCTTTTTCCAGGTAGTTGAGATATTCCGGGTGGTCGTAGGAAGCCTGGGCCAGTTTGGTATGGTCTGCAAAGTTGCGCAGGGATTGGATGCCACCCGAGACTGCACAGGCACCAATCGCTATTAACACACCCGATTCTACCCTGATCTTCTGGATGCTTTCTCTTTCGTGTTCAGTGGAGACTGAGCCTTCCACCAGTGCGATATCATAGGGTCCTGGTTGAATGGTGCTGGTGGCTTCCAGGAAATAAGCAATTTCGATTGCATCGACCAGGTCAAGAAGCTCCTCTTCCAGATTTAAGATACCCAGCTGGCAGCCATCGCATGATGAAAATTTGTGTACTGCTAATCTTGGCCTACTCATTAATAATCCTCCACTTCAAGATATCGACCAATTTGTTCATAACTGAAAACGGGTCCATCTTTACATACAAAATAAGGGCCAAGCTGACAATGTCCACAGGATCCAAACCCACATTTCATATTCTTTTCCAGTGATACAAATATCCGATCTCTTGGTATGCGGCGGGCAATGGCTTCATAGGCCGCAAAATGGATCATGATCTCTGGCCCACAAGTCAGCAAGGCGCTTTTCTTAGGATCGATCCTCAAACTGTAAAACAGCATAGGCACAACACCAACCAAACCTGTCCAGGTATCATCGCAGGAATCCACGCAGACCATCATTTCGATGTCTTCGGCTTCCCAGGCTTCGTATTCAGCTGTATATTGGAGATGTTCGGGTGTTCTGGCTCCGTAGATTAGAACTACTTTACCGTAATCCTCCCGATTATCCATGATCTGATAAATGACTGGCCTCAGAGGTGGTAGGCCGATGCCGCCCGCAGCTATGTATATATCCTTGCCTTTGAGCTGTTCAACCGGCCAGGCAGACCCAAACGGTCCCCGTATTCCCAGTTTTCCTCCAACTCCCAGACGGTCTATTGCATTGGTAACATTGCCGGCTAAGCGAATGGTATGTCCAATAACTTCTTTATTATTGGGATGGGAACTGATAGATATGGCAGCTTCTCCATATCCGGGAACGGTCAGTAGATTAAATTGTCCTGCTTTGAAAGAATAATTCTCCTGAATCTTTGGGTCAGTGAATTTGAGCCAGTAGGTGTTAACTCCGGGAGCTTCGCCCTCAATTTTAAGGATCTCTGCCCAATTTGGCAGCATGGGATCCGGGATGCAGACGGTGATTGGTTTTGTGGTTGTTAAGACAGTCACGAAAGCTCTCCTTCACGGATGGCAGCGATCTCTTCAAGATGATTTATATCTGCCGGGCACCAGGTTATGCAGCGTCCGCAGCCGACACAACCAGAAGTGCCATTTTGTTCGTACCAGCTGGCAAATTTATGGGTAAGCCACTGGCGGTAACGGGCTCTAGTATTGGGGCGGGTATTTCCGTGGGCAACATAGGAATAATCAGGATTGAAGCAGCTGTCCCAAACCCGTTCTCGAATGATCATGTTTCCGGGAAGCAGAGTCTTATCAGCCGAGTCCCAGCAGAAGCAGGTTGGGCAAACCTGGGTGCAGCTTCCGCAGCTCAGGCACCTGCTGGCAACATCATCCCAATGGGAGTGATCCAGATTTTCTAATAGTTCTGTTTGTAGTTTTTCAGGTGATGGTAAATTAAGATCAATTTTCCGAATTGAATTATTTATTACCCAATCAGCTTTTTTCAACTGATCATCTGAAGCAATTTGCCATTCCAATCCAGCCAGAGCTTGTTGACCTTTTTCTGAACCGACCTCAATCAGGAAATGATCTTCTATTTCAGTTAAAGCCAGGTCAAAACCATTTTCTGCTTTTGGTCCTGTTCCCATGGAGGTGCAAAAACAGGTCCCGCAGGGCTCGCTGCAGTTGGTCACCACGATCAGGGCATTCTCTCTTCGCTCCTGGTAAATGGGGTCACAACGTTCACCTTCCAGGAATATTTTGTCCTGGATTTGAATGCCTGCCAGATCACAGGGCCTGACACCGATCAAGGCATACCGGGGAACCTCACCCGCGCTGCTCTCAGTGATCCAACTGTTTGGATGATCCGGATCCTTCCGGAAAACCATTTGCTGAACTTTGGGAGGGAAGAAGTATTTCTTCCAAGTATGTGGTCCGGAGGTAACATTAAAGTAATTCTCCTGGCTATTGGAAGAAAGGGTGTATTTCCCCGGTTCTTCCTGGCTGGAATATCCTCTCGGAAGATCAGCCCTGTTTTCAATGGGACCCAAAACAACTGTATAGTCCTGGACTTGGGGACCTTCCAGTTGGTAATCCAGGCCGCTGAGGGTGGCGAAGATGGTATCTAAGTGGGGTTTTGAAATGGCGCTGATTGCCCCGATTGCCGGGCTTCTCTTAGGCATTCTTTCCTTCCTTGCTTGAATGTGCGAACATATCAAGTAGCAACAGACGGGTGACTAAAAGCCGACTGGCAGCCACATTGGCGATTCTACGCATTACCAGATATCCAAAAGAATGATCTTGTTCACATAATTTTTGAAGTTCTGCTGCTTTCATTCGAACCAGCATACTGGGTAAGACTGCCACTGCGCTACCAGTGCGCTGGCGAACTACCGGTGTAACGCTGGACCAGCCCAGCAATTCCATCGGCTCGACGGTGGAAATCCTGGTCCTTCCTTTTCCGGGGACAGCAATTTCTATGGCAATTCTGCCTTTGATGATGATATACAGGTAATCCTGTTTATCTCCTTGGTAGAATAGGTCTGTCCCGGCATCTACTTCAATCACATCGGAAATTCCTGCCAGTTTGTCGAAATGTTCCTGGCTGATTTCCTGGAACCAGGGGATGGTTTGTAAGGTACTGACGAGTTCCTGTTTCGGGGTCATTCAGTTCTCCTTTATGGTTCCGGAAGGGTAAATTGATAACGACGATCCGGAAGAAATTCACCAAATTTCATTTGAGAAAAATTTCACATGAAATCAAACACAAATTCTAATACAAGTTGGATTCATTTGCAAGAGTTAGGAATGTCATGTTTTATCATAAGTAAAACCTATAATTCTTATCATCTAGATCAAGTAGTCTTTGCCGATTAAGCAGTCTGTTCATTCAAGAATAATAGTTATAATATGCGGTAGAATTATGTTTTCCTGACTTATCTATGTGAGGTATCATGCCAGATTTTGATGATTATCTTTTTCGGGGTGAAATCGGTGAAATCGCACCCTTTGTTTCCGATTTAATCCGCTGGGAAGATGAACGCCAGGCTAGAAAATTGATCTTTATTCCATCCCAATCCTATGTTCCCCAGGCAGTTCGAGCAGCTCTCAGTTCACGCTTTCAAAATCTTTATGCGGAAGGATATCCTCCTGCCCAATTGACCGGGCAATCTGAAGCGGGACTGGAGGATATTGCCTGGCACCTGGCAAATTACCGCAGGTATGCTGACCGCAGGTTCTACAAAGGCAAAGAATACGCCAATATTTTGGAGAGCCTGGCTCAGCGAAAAGCTGCCCGGCTTTTCGCCGGGGGGGGTATTTCTCCGGAAGAGATTTTCGTTAATATTCAATCTTTATCAGGCACACCAGCAAATCTGGGTGTCTACTGGTCTCTGATGGAGCCCGGAGACACCTTCATGGGCCTGGATCTTTACCAGGGTGGACATCTTTCCCACGGATCCGAATTTAATGTCTCCGGTCAGCGCTACCAGGTGGTTTCTTATGGTGTTGATCCTGAGACTGAAAGGCTGAATTATGAGCTGATCCGGGAGATAGCCCTGACTCATAAACCTAAGATCATTGTAGCAGGTTATACCTCCTATCCCTGGGCACCTGATTGGGATGAATTCAGAAAAATTGCCGATGAGAGTGGATCCTATCTGATGGCAGATATATCCCATGTGGCCGGAATGGCTGCAGCAGGTGTATACCCAAATCCTGTTGGTATCGCGGATGTAGTTACATTTACAACGCATAAAACCATGATGGGTCCGCGTGGGGCGGTGATCTTAACCACAAATGAAGAACTCGCCGGCAAGATCGACCTGGCGATTTTCCCGGGAGAGCAGGGAGGTCCCCATGTTAATAAGTTTGCCGCCATGGCGGTTGCTTTTGAACTGGCAGGGACCGATCAATTCAAATCTCTTCAGAAGCAGATTGTTAAGAATGCCAGTGCCCTGGCTGATGGATTAACCCGGCGGGGCCTGCGCCTGGCATACGGAGGCACAGACACCCATTTACTTCTCTTAGATTTGAAGTCCATTGCCCAAGATCCAGCGGATCCCACAGAGATTTCCTATCCCCTGTGGGGGGAACCGGCAGTCAGGATCCTGGACCTGGCAGGTATGGTTGCCAATAAAAATACCATTCCTGGTGACCTGGAGACATCCCTGGCGACTGGTATTCGTCTGGGCACGCCCTGGTTGACCCAGAGAGGACTTGATGAGGGGGATATGGATATCCTGGCGGGGTTAATACACAGGCTGCTCAGTAACCTGAAACCCTTTGCCTATAATGGATTGATCGGAGTGCTGCCGCGGGCTAAGGGAGATTTGAGTGTCCTGGAAGAAGTCAGGGCTGAAACTGCCAATATTGCCGCAAAAGCCGGGATTGATTTCCTTTTTGAGAAGAGCACGTATCCCCATTATCCCACCAGCGGAGAACTTTCAAAGGGGCAGGCGAGCGCGATTCTCATCACCGGATATCGGGCAAAACAATTTCTCAACCAGGTAACAACCTCAAATCTAACTCAACTTCAGGTTGGGGAGAGAATTAACACGTATTTGCTGGACCCCGTCGGATTGTTATTGAGTGAAGTGGGCATAGAAAGGGTGGAGCCGGATCAAAAAATGAGGGATCGATATCAGCTGATCGCTCCTGCTGAACAGGAAACTTCTCTTTTGGCCTGGCTGCGAAATTTGAGTGATGGTTATACCCTGTTTGACAATTCAGACATTTACAGGAAAGTTGAAGGCCCTGTAATTGTGGAAGAGGTCGATTATGGTGGTGATAGTTTTGACCCATCAGCCCCTCCGGGGGTAGATGCATCCGAACTGTACCGTGACCATCCAGACAAAATCGATCTGACAAAACCCTATTTTATCGGACAGGCTTCCATCCCAACTGAGATAGCTGTTGGTGGGAATAAAGAATGGAATTGGCAAAGCCCCGATGCTGAACTAAAACAAACCGAGTTATACTCAATTCACCAGAGTGCAGGCGGAAAAATGGTCCCGTTCGCGGGGTGGGAAATGCCGGTTCGTTACAGCTCGGTTCTTGAGGAGCATCGAGCTGTGCGGGAATCTGCCGGCCTGTTTGATGTTTCTCACATGGGAATATTTGAAATATCCGGTCCCAACGCCACAACATTGATCGATACCGTGTTTTCAAATTACGCGGCCTGGCTTGAAGACGGGCAGTCGCTGTATGGTTATTTCCTGGATCCAGATGGGGGCGTGATCGATGACGGTATCATTTACCGGATCAGGTCTGATTTTTATTACCTGGTAATAAACGCTTCCAATGAGGGTAAAGATTGGGATTGGTTGAATGCCGTCAATGAAGGACGGGTGATCATTGACCGCGATCGCCCCTGGGTCAAAATTGATGCTCCGGCACTCTTGAGGAACCTCAAAGATCCCAATGCCGGTAAAGACCAGAAACGGGATCTGGCCCTTCAAGGACCAGCTTCGCTGAAGATCCTGCAGTCCTTGACAGATGACCCTGAATTAAAAAAGAAACTTGGCAGGGTTCGCAGGACCGAATTGATCAGCTGTGAGTTATTAAAAATCCCCCTGGTGATTGCCCGGACTGGTTATACCGGAGAAAACTGGGGATTTGAAATGCTGGTTCATCCAGATCAGATTGAAAAACTCTGGAAGGCGATCTTAAAAGCCGGAAAACCCTTTGCTATCAAGCCTGCAGGTCTGGCCTGCCGGGATTCAACCAGAATAGAAGCCGGGCTGCCCCTGTATGGCAGTGAACTGGCTGGACCGATGGACATTTCACCCGTAGAAGCAGGTTTTCCCGGTTATGTGAAATATCACAAACCCTTTTTCATTGGTCGAGATATGCTTTTAAAGAAGGAGAAAGAACGCCAGCGGGAATTAATACGCTTCCGCTGTACCCAGAAACGCTCCCGAAAACCCGACCAGAGTGATCCGGTTGTGAATCCTCAGGGTGAGGAGATCGGGCTGATCACCAGCTGTTCTGTAGGTGCGGAGGGATGTTTGGTAGGGCTTGCTATTCTGGATAAAAATTGGGCAGACCCTGGAACAGAGCTGCAGGTGTTGTCCCTGCGCGGCAAAAGCCTGCAGGATGATTTGGGTGAAAAGGCAAAAGTTACCACCCTGATAGACATTACCCTCTTAAACAGGTTTCCGGAAAAAACCGGGCAGCTGCCGCCCTGGCTCCTGGGTGGTGATTGATTCCGGGTTTTGTAATCTAATTGATAACCGCGAGTATCCAGTATGGTAAGATATTCGCGGTTATTTTATTCTAAATAATGACCCAATTGAATAATACAGGAGGAGAATATGGATCCAATTATATTTACTATTCCGGGCACAAATTTTTCACTGCACTGGTATGGAGTCATCATGGCAGTGGGAATAATCCTGGCCGGTTTGGTTGCCGAATGGGGTGTCAAGCAGCGGGGTGAAAACGGAGAACAGATCTGGGAACTGCTGATCTGGGGAGTCCCATTTGGAATTGTCGGCGCCCGGCTCTGGTATGTAGCTAACGATATCCTTGGCGGCGGTCGATATTACCTTGACAACCCGATACAGATCATCAACCTTCCTGAAGGAGGACTGCATTTTTACGGGGCTGTTTTATTTGGCGCTCTAGGTGCTTTAATTTATGTAAAAAGAGCTAAATTGGATTTCCGAATCTTTTTGGACGCAGCTGCCCCGGCTCTTTTGATCGGGCAGGCATTGGTCCGCCCGGCCAACTTTATCAACCAGGAACTCTATGGTCATCCCACCGATTTACCCTGGGGAATTGCCATAGACGCAGCTCACAGAATTGCCCCCTGGAAGAATATGTATGAATTCCCATTCGAAACAACCCGCTTCCACCCGGCATTTGCCTATGAAATGCTTTGGAATTTCCTGGCAGCAGGTGTTTTATTGTGGATTGCCCTGGAATTAAAAAATAAAATCAAACCGGCTTCGATATTTGCCGGCTGGCTGGTTCTGGAAGGTGTTGGGAGGGAGATCATTGAATTCTTCCGTCCTGATCAACCCCGTTTGGGAGCCACAGATATCAGCTACTCCCGCATTGCGGCTGGGATCATGATCCTGGTAGGAATTGTCTGGTTTTTGATCCAATATGAGGTCATTAAACTTCACTTTATAAAACCCGGTCCTGATAAATATCAACTTTCTTCCAAAGCAGGTCGCCGGAAGAAATAAATTTCTGATAGCAAGGGACTAAGTCCTTATTTAAGGACTTAGTCCCTTCTTTTTTGTTTCTAGCCAGCATTGGATAATATTATTCTGAACAGAGGCAGTAGGGATCGGTTGCGGACGATGCAAGTTGTTTCCAGGTACCGCCAGTCGCTTCACATTGATCCTTATCAGGTAGGTCCCTTGTGCATGGGATCGGTGTGGGAGTTGGTGGCACCTTTGGTGATTTCTTGATTTCCAGCAAATCCTCATTCAAACCTGGACAATCCAGTAAGTATTTGGCTATCCAACCTTTGATTAATGCTTCATCCTGGCCATAATAATACCCGGGTCGATCCGGTCC
>SDBT01015596.1_pt1 | contig 12073 bp, 7 predicted proteins | sample 2277101 | NCBI WGS metagenome assembly SDBT01 (sample SAMN10404973, study PRJNA504765) | marine sediment metagenome | isolation source: marine sediment core GS10_PC15, 103 cmbsf | place: Arctic Ocean: Southern Knipovich Ridge | collected 2010
TGCACCAGTAGTCGAGACATCCCAACTTGTAGTTGCGATCTCTACCGTATTAGAACCTCCACCAATAGTTACTGCGGCATCGGTTGAACCTGTACCTATATTGGTGACGAAGTTCGAACTTGCATTCAAGTTAACTGCGGCACCGGTCACTGTTGCACCGGCCGAACCGGTTAACAGTCCGTCAGAAGTAACGGTAGCAGCATTTAAGTATCCATCCGCGGTTACATTCCAATCGTTACTATCTACAACAAAGTCACTTGAACCGGTTGTGATAGTGAATATGGCATTACTTGTTACCAGGTTGTTACCTGCATCAGTAGCGTACACACTTTCAAAGTCCTGTGCAGCTGCATCAACTGACGTCCAGGTAGCTCCACCCGCTCCACCTGTTCCAGCACAATATTGTAGTTCATTGGATGTAGTATCCCAGATTAATTCATCCAACGTTGTACAAGCTGAATTGGTAGCAGGATCAGAGTTTTCTCTGATACGGAATTCACCCGCACCGGAAAAGTTCAATATCCCGGTAGAAGTAATTCCCGTAACGCCAGTGAATGCACCAGTGGTCGAGACATCCCAACTTGTAGTTGCGATCTGTACCGTATTTGAACCTCCACCAATAGTTACTGCGGCATCGGTTGAACCTGTACCTATATTAGTGACGAAGTTAGAACTCGCATTCAAGTTAACTGCGGCACCGGTCACTGTTGCACCAGCTGTACCGGTTAACAGTCCGCTACCGGTAATAGCTGCACCACCAATTGCTCCTGTGGTGGTTATGTTGTCATCACTGAAAGAGAAATCTCCTCCAGGAGTTGCGAGGGTTACGTTTCCTGTGTCTCCAGCATAGTTTATGGTTGCATCCGTTGCGTCGTTACCAAATTGTAACGATATATTCGCGGCGGTTGAACCTATATCATTGTTGAAGTCCAGGATTATACCCTCAGAATTGACATTGAAGAAGGTGTCGTCTTCAAACAGGATTCTGGCCGAAGCCTGGCCTGTGAAGCCTAGCATCATCACCACAGCGGTCGTAAGACCTGCGATGCGACGCAACCATCTTCTCAATCTTGAGTGTTTGGTTTTCATTGTATGAAAATAAGTTAATAAATTTTTGAGCTCTTAGGGGTGAGCTCAGTCTCCCCGTTAAATCCCATTGGCGAGGGATTCCACTCCTTCCACTGGTTATCTCTGATTAAGCTTTTATGCCCGTTAGGGCGAGGTAAGCAGAGGAAGAAGGATGTTGGTTAATAATTTGTTTACATAGGCGTTTAGTTAATTAATATTATTTTCGTTGGGTCTTCTCTAGGTTTGAACCGAGAGAACTTATGGACCCAATGGTGACCCCGATGATAGAATGATCTTGACTTTTCACTCGTCTGCCGATCGAATGAAGGTCTTCTATCTCAGGATCACCATTGAATCCACAATGGCTCGCTGAAAAGCGAACACTTATGTGCCGTTGTAGTTAAAGATCACATCGGAAACGCGAGCGAATCCGGTGTTAGTTGAAGATAACTTGATAACAAGCGTCACTACATCACCGGCAGTGAAGGTTGGACTGCCGCCGAATGTAATACCTGCTGTTGTCCATGCTGCCGTCGCCAGTCCTGTTCCTCCTGTTAGCGATACCGCGGTTCCTGTCGTGTCATAAAGTGAAACATCTACTTTGTTGGTTATAGTGACTACATCACTGGTCTGATACAAAATACTAAGAGGTGTACTCGTGAAGCTCTGAAAATCATCCGGAAGTCTGAAAGATATAGTTATATCTGAATCCTGCATTACCGCATTTTGAGTGGTCCAATCGTAGTAGTTATATTTGCTGGTACCTCCACCGTCCGCAAAATAAGAACTCAAAAGTCCTTTGTTATTGCCTCCATCCCCCTGAATTGTGGAATTTGAGTATTCAGCATGGAATACAGCTGATTTTTCTACCTGGCCGCCAAATTGTAGCCAACCGGTGTTTGTAGTAGTACCTGAATTTTTGATATAAGCATCTCCACCTGTTCCATCAATAGCTATATCGCCGATTGAGCCGGTTATCGCTCCTTCCGGTGTCAGATCTGTTCTGAATAATTGAAATTTTCCTGCCGTATTCTCGTAGGTAGTTATGGCTGTTGTATTGGCTGCATTCGAGTCAACATGAAAGATACTATCTGGAACGTCATTACCTAGTCCAAATAAACCACCATCTGTGAAGATGGCGAATGTAGTGCCGGCATCCTGAATAACAAGATCACCCGTACTCTGAAGATCAAACATAATATTGCCGGCAACGGTGGATTCAAACTCCAGTCCTGCGGCATTATTCACACCCATTTTTTTATTTGCATCCGCTCCATAAACTGCGTCTAAATCGTCTACACCGGTGGCACCGGCGGCAGTAATGTCATCCCACGCTGCTCCGTTCCAAACGTAAGTATTGTTATTCGCAGTATTGTAATAAATCTGACCCTCTACAGGAGTACCAGGGGCAACGGCCAGATTATCAATGGCAACATTTTTAATCTCATTTTGGTTTAAGCTAAGATCATTGCTGAATTCAAACCAGTCATCATCTATGTCGAAAGACAGTGACTCAGACAGAGTTGTTCCAAATATCAGATCGATTATTCCTCCGGCACCAATGGTGTCGTCCACATCGATGGTCCATGAATCAGCATTTGTTCCGGCTGGCATTAAATCAATATCCCACAAACCGCCAGCACTCAATGTGGCTATGTCACCAACTGAGGTTCCAAGTTCCGCATTGTCGATAAAGTCCGCATTGTTCGTGTATGGTGTGGATCCAATTGTTTGACGGTCATCGGTATCTGCTCCTACATCTCCTGTGGGGTCCATTAGCTCGTAACTTGTGTCAGGAGAAGCTGAAGTCTTTACTTCTACTTGCATGTGCTTGTGAAGCGAGAAGTCCATATCAGGAAGGGGAACAATGCTTCCTAGCTCAAGGAAGAAAGTTCCATCAGTGTTGGGAGTGACTGTGTGTGTTTCCAGCCAGCCACCGTATGTAGGTTGGGTTACGTTGATTGCTCCCGAACCGAGTATGTCACCTGCTACAAGGTCATCGGATGACCAGAGAGATAGTCGGAATGTCTGAGGAGTAATGATTGGTTCATCGGTGGAATCAAGCAGTTTTCCTTCATAAATGAAAACGGCTGGTGTTGTACTTACAGCTTGTACGGGGATTGACGCTGAGGCGATTATGCAAAGAGCTATCAGAATGGTAAGCATTCTTTTTCGCCCTCCAGATTTTTTGCTGTTATTTTTTGGTTTTGAATACTTTTTTAATTTCTTCGTCTGACCCAAAAGTGCTATCAGGCCAATGAAGATAAGTATCCAGATGTTTGATATTTTTTTGTCTCGCTCAATGTTAAAGCTGTAGCGTTTATTTTTTGAAACTTTTCCATCTTCATATACCTGAACAACATGCATGCTATAAGCACCTTCCTTTAGGTTTTCCGGTAGCTCAATCTGGTAGTTTCCGTCTTCATTGGCATCTGTTCGAATGTAGTCGATGTTACCCGTTTTTTTCTTAAAATTTTCTAGCTTCTGAAGGTATGAGTAGTATTTGGCTTTGGATTTTCCGATTCCGGAAATACTATCTGCATCCTTAAAAGTTCCAAGGTTGATATATTCACGATTTAATTCACCATTTACGAATAGGTTGTCATAAGTTCGGTATTGCCTGTCTTCGATGGTGATGAACCAGTTTTTGAATACATTCTGTTCGATATCCAGAAGGGCAATCCTGTAATTTTCGTAGTTCAGGAATGGTATCGATTCAAACATCAGAATGCCTTCCGGGCTGCTCTGTACACCTTGTCTGACGATCTGGTTATTGTCTTTGTCGAAAATGACCATCTCGTAAAGCTCGTTTGCTGGAGCTGCAGTAACGATGAAGACAATCTCATCCAAAACGGTGACTATATCGTCTTCTTCATGGTGTTCGAAGTGATAGTCGAAGTGTTCAGGTGCAACAGGCTTGAGAGGCGGTAAAACTGGTTCATCTTCCTGTTCCTGCTCCTGTTCATCTTCCTCCTCCTGTTCCTGTGCGACAGGCTTTAATACTGGCACTTCCGGTTCAGGGAAAGGAAAAATCAAATCTGGATCGTAGACTGGTCCATAAACAAGTTCTGGAGGTTCTTCAGGCTCTGCGGGTGGCTCTTCAGGCTCTGCGGGGGGGGGGGCTCTCTTCAGCTTCGAGCAGACACATTGGGGTGCATCCATCTCCATAATCGATATTTCCGTCATCACATTGTTCTCCAATGTTCTTTATGCCATTGCCACAATCTGGGTATTCAATGCGGCATCCAGCGCTACATCCATCACCATTGAGAATATTCCCGTCATCACATTGTTCACCAGCTTCTCTTGTTCCATTGCCACATGCCAATGCCATACCTCCACCACCTCCACCTCCGGCGTTGAAGCAGCCGGTGGTTACGATTAGACAGCTGATGCATTGCAGGTCTCCACTGTTAAAGCCGTAATCACTGCAAATAGAACCATTAAAATCTGCTCCATCACATTGCTCTCCTGTTTCGATTATGCTGTTGCCACAGTTTGCTCCGGTGCCTGAGTAAAGGTTTCGTAGGTTGTAGTTTGCAGAAGATCCCTCTACGCTTATATCCGAAACTGAATCAACGAGGGTGTAGCTGGAGCTTGTCTTGATATCCGAGTCACTGGTAAATCTTGCGTAATCCAGCTGGTAGCTGGTACTGGTACTGCTCTCGGCCAAAGCTCCTGCAGCAAAAGTCATGCTCAGAAGCACTAGCATAAAAACAACACTCGCGCGTATACGTGTATATATACTTGCGCGCGTATATAAAAACAGCCTTACACCAAAAACACGCAAAAACCAGGACACAATGTTCCCAATTTTTTCGATTATGAATCGATTTTGTTTAGGTTTGGCAGCAAACCTATCCCCGGTAGATGAGGGTTTGGCAGATAACACTTTAGGCAGTTTGGTGTTAGTTTTTGTTCACGTGTCGGCAAGACACGGGAGACTAATTTCTACTGTGACGGCAGTTCACAGAGATGTACTTACTACGTCGGCAGTACGCAGCGAATTCTTGTGATACTTCTGTGACGGCAGTTCACAGCGGCAGGAACGTATCTGAATTCTCTTGTTATGATGTGATGATTTATTAAGAATAAATCTAATAATTATAGCAGAAAGCGAGGAAGAAGTCTAGGGAGTAGCCTTGTCAAAAGTGTAATAATGTGGTGTAGCAATAAACCTTGTTTTTGGTGTAAATAAGCCAAATTGTACGAATTACAGAAAAAGATTTGACAAGTGCATATTATTGTCCTATGGTTTTATCCAATAAGTCTGTTTTTTATATGAATGAACAAGGTAATGTAATCAATCTTAGGTATTATGAGGGTCTTTGGGGTATGTATGCTGCACAATATGAGTTGGCTACTTACAAAAAGAGTTTTCGCGATGGCGAAATTGCTCATGATACAAGGACTCGTTTAGGTCAGATAATAAATGATTTTTGTAATTCAAGTTCTAGGATCATGGAGTTTCTTGGTGTAACTGACGATCAATTTCCGGATTTTTTAACAGGCTCAATTCCTGAACCTGTCCTTAAAAAGCTTGAAGAATTAATAGAAATAACCAGAGATCATTCCAATGCTTGTTTACGAAGCTAAGTTTTGAGCAGGGGCTTTCTCCTCTTCGTCTAATTCAGCAATCATTGACTCTAGTGCTGCCCTTTGCTCCCTTGGTGATGTATCCTTCAGTATATTTTTTAGTTTTGCTATAGTTTCTTGGAGTGAGGAGCTTTTTTTGGTTATATCGATTGTTTCTTCAACCAACTCTTTTTTCTCAGTTTCTTCCCCATATACACATACCTTATTACGCCCTGCATTCTTTGCATTATACATTGCTCTATCAGCTTCTAAAGTTACGACAGTGGCAATTGTTTTTGGATTTTGTTGGTTTCTTTCCGTTGAATTTTTGTAACTACTGACCCCAATAGATGCAGTACACATCTGTTTATCAATCGCTTTAACAAGTTCTTCTTCATTAAGTTTTTTTTCGCCTTCTTCTTTTTCTTCTTCTACTTTTTTAAGATATTCAAGCAGACCAGGTCTTAGACCTTTCTCAATTGCTACACGAAGCTTTTCTGCAGCCTTTTGTGCTTGATTTCTATTTATTTCTGGCAGAATAATTACCAACTCTTCACCACCATAACGACACTTTATGTCTTCTGTTCGAAAATTATCATTTATGATTTTCCCTGTTATTCTCAATGCTTCGTCACCAGCCAAATGACCTAAGTCATCGTTTATATTTTTGAATTTGTCTAAATCTACAAAAATAAGGCTAAAGTCTGTACCCTTTCTTGTAGATATAGATGATTCTGCGTAAATACTCTCCTGAAAATATTCTTTTGTTTTTAAGCCAGTTAGTTCGTCGAAAATGGCTATTTCTTTAAGATTCTCCTTTTCCGCGTTTGTGACTTTCAGTTCAGCCTTAAGTCTTGCTATTGTTTCTGGGGGAGTTTCATCTTTGTCTAGTGTTTCGGTAATGGCTAGGTCCTGAAGTTTTTCGCGGTCAGTCTCATGCTTTTTATCCTTGGCTGCCAGTTCTGCTTCGTATTCTTCATCCATGGCTGCCAGTTCTGCTTCGTATTCTTCAGCCATGTCTGCCAGTTCTGCTTCAAGCCTTGCCACCTTTTCTTCAAGAGTTTCCGCAACTGCGCTTCTGACATCAGTTGCTGTCTGTTTTTTAGCTTGCGTTCCACTTTCCTGTATCGGCTCTTCTTTACTTACAGGACTTCGCTGTGTTACTGGAATGGGATCTGCTGGATCTTTCTCAGGTGCTGGATCTTTCTCAGGTGCGGGATCTTCCTCATGTAATATTGGGACTCTTACTGTTTCCGCCATTTGATCAACATCGTTGTCAGTAGGTTCCTTCTCGTATTGTGATTGTGTTGGGACTCTCAGTGTATCCTCTCCTTCTATGTTCTCGTCCTCAGCCTCTGTACTGACATGCTCAAATACTCTGCGTGAAGGCGCAAAGGGATTATCTTGAAACCATCGGTGGGACTGGCAATTTTGTTTCACTTTCTTTTATTTAATCCTTTTATTATACATGATTTCTCTTGAAAACGCAATCGTCTCTTGTCTTTTTTTGGCCATTCTGTATACTTCTCAAGCAATTTTTGTATCACTAATTTCTTAAATACTTAAAGCGATGGCAGACTACATGGAGGCTCTAAAAAACGTACGTAACTTTGGCATCATTGCCCACATCGATGCGGGAAAGACAACTGTTAGTGAGCGTGTTTTGTATTACACGGGCAAGAGTTATAAAATTGGTGAAGTGCACGAAGGTGAGGCTGTCATGGATTGGATGGAGCAGGAACAGGAACGTGGTATTACGATTACGGCTGCGGCTACCACTTGTTTCTGGAAGAACCACCAGTACAACATAATCGACACCCCAGGACATGTGGATTTTACGGCTGAAGTGGAACGTTCTATGCGTGTTTTGGATGGCGGGGTCGTAGTTTTTGATGGTGTAGCCGGTGTGGAACCTCAGTCCGAAACGGTTTGGCGTCAGGCCGATAAATACAATGTTCCTCGCATGTGCTTTATCAACAAGCTTGATCGCACCGGAGCCAGTTTTGAAAAGTCATTCCAAAGTATTTTAGACAGGCTGACCAAAAAGGCTTCTCCCATTCAACTTCCAATCGGTATTGAAGGTGGGTTTAAGGGGCTTGTAGATTTAGTTGAGATGAAGGCCACTATATATAAAGATGATATGGGGGAAGAGATGGAGGAGATCGAGATTCCAGATGATTTGAAAGCTTCGGCGGAGGAATGGCGAGGTAAGATGCTTGAAAAGGTAGCGGAAAATGATGAGGAATTTATGGAGAAGTATTTGGATGGTGAGAAATTTACAACTGAAGACCTTAAAGCGGCTATTCGCAGAACTGTAATAGCTAACGAATTTATTCCCGTTCTTACAGGTACGGCACTTAAAAATAAAGGAGTTCAATTATTGCTTGATGCGGTAAATGATTACTTGCCTTCTCCACTCGACATTCCACCTATTAGGGGGCATATGGCTGACAATGAAGAGGAACTTGTGGAACGTCACACTGATCCTACTGAGCCTTTGAGTGCTCTTATTTTTAAGATTGCCACTGATCCATTCGTTGGACGTCTTTGTTTTGTTCGCGTCTATTCAGGCATTCTTAAGTCAGGCTCTTATGTGTATAACTCTTCACAAGGTCAAAAGGAGCGTATTGGACGTCTTGTTGAGATGCATGCCAATGATCGTAAAGAGATTCAGGAAATCTCTGCCGGTAATATTGGCGCTGTTATCGGTCTAAAATCAGTTCGCACGGGTAGTACTTTGGTGGGAGATGGTGAACCTAAAGTAGTTCTTGAATCAATCACCTTTCCAGATCCCGTTATTTCTATTGCTATCGAGCCTAAGACCAAAGCAGATCAGGAAAAAATGGGACTTGCTCTCCAGAAGTTAGCCGAAGAAGATCCTACTTTTCAGGTTCGCAGTGATGAAGAAACCAATCAAACCATTATCTCCGGAATGGGTGAGCTTCATCTGGAAGTGCTCGTCGATCGTATGAAGCGCGAGTTTAAAGTAGAGGCTAATGTTGGTCGACCTCAAGTTGCTTATCGAGAGACTGTTCAAAAAGAGGTTGAGGAAGAAGAAAAGTACTCCAAGCAAACCGGTGGACGTGGTCAGTATGGACATGTACTTATCCGTATTTCTCCAAATGAGGCTGGAAAGGGATATGAATTCATTGATTCTGTTGTAGGAGGACGCATTCCAAAGGAATTTATCCCCGGTGTTCAGAAAGGGCTTAAAGAAGCTTTGACTCGTGGAGTGATTGCCGGGTATCCGGTGGTGGATGTAAAGGTAGAGCTTTACGATGGTTCTTACCATGATGTGGATTCTTCTGAAATTGCCTTTAAAATGGCCGCTTCTATTGCCTTCCAACGTGGTGCTAAAAAGGCTAGTCCGGTTCTTCTGGAGCCAATGATGAAGGTCGAAGTGGTGACTCCCGAAGAGTTTATGGGTGATGTGATGGGTAACTTAAATTCGAAGCGTGGACAGATTGATTCGATGGGGGATCGTGGAGAGGCTAAAACGGTTGATGCAAAGGTTCCACTATCCGAAATGTTTGGTTATTCCACAGATTTGCGCTCTATGACTCAGGGGCGTGCCAGCTACACTATGGAATTTTCGCACTATGCGAAAGTTCCGAAGAATGTTGAAGAAAAGATTAAAGAGGAACGTGGCATAAAATAACCAAATAAAGCCTATATTTAGTATTCAATATAATACGGTTTTTACAAGTTGAAAGTGGCTGTCTGTTTGTGGTAGATAGTGCCTTTTGATATACTCCTTAGTAAAGTATTTACAAAAATAAAAAATGATGAAAAAGAATCGTATTAAGAATTTTTCTAAATCGCTTATATCAGCTTCCCTAAGGGGTTTGGCGATTTTTGCCATATTTGGCGCCGCGCTTTTCGTTTATGCTGAGGTTAATTACCCGGCTACTGCGCCTGGTCCTGTTTCCGGAATTGTGGGGCTTTATGTGGGGCAGACTGGTGGCACATATGATGGAAGTGTTGGTAGTTATCAGGTAGCTAATGACGCATGTGCGTTAGGTGCAGGTGATTTGGAAGATAGTCACATTTGTACTTCAATGGAGATTATGAACACCTATAACCATAATCCTTCTATACTCGTTGGCCTGACTGGTGCAATGTGGATTAATAGTGGTCCTCCGGCTTATACAACTGCTGCGCCAAATGATTGTAACGGCTGGACGAACAGTACGAACGAGTTCTTTGCGACGTCTTGGAACTTTGATATTAACTTTGGTACGGCTAGTTCATGTAACTTGGTGCAGACTTTTGCTTGTTGTAAATAAAAAAACATAATTATTATTATGAAAAATATTATAAGAATATTCTCTATTACGTCTGGTCTGCTTGTCACTTTTGTGCTGATGGCACCTTCCAGTTACGCGGCTGTTGACAACGGTGGACTTAGTGGACCCTGTAATACCATTACTGATTGTGGTGTTCAGGATTTTTTCAATGGGGAATGTCGTGATCACATCGAAACCGTAGCTGACTGTAATATTGGCGGATGGACCAATTATAATTTTAGTTGCACATCAGGTTGTTCCGGCTCTTGCGGAACCGGAGAAATACGCTGTGGTTCTGCATGTGTGGCACCTCAAGTGGACGATGGTGATCCTGATGGTGTAAATGATGGTCTGAATTGTGCTAATGCCGGTTATGGTTTTGATCAATGTACCGGTCAGTGTACTTCCTGTACCGGTGGTTACACTGTGGTAGATGGAAAGTGTCTCAAGCCACTTGAGGTAGTTGATGACATGATTGATGCGCGTAGTGTTGGTAATTCTGCTTATAAGATTTGGGATGGAACGGATTTAACAGAGGTGGTTCACTTAAATAACACTGGTTGTGCAGATGAGCAAATTGCTGTCAGTGATGTTGCTGAAGCAACGGGTTGGAAGTGTGAGGACAAGCCAGTAATTACTGCTTCTTTAAGAGATTCTGTTGATGGAATCATCGATTTTTTAGAAACTCTGATGACTGAATTGGGTGTGAATGTTCCTAATATTACGGATATTGTTACAGCTTTGACGAATTTAGCCGATGGTGGAACGCCTGTTCAGATTGCTCAATATAAAGCTGATCTTGTTACGGCTTTGACCGCTTTTGCACTTCCGCCTCCAGTTAGTGATGGTTATTTTGGAGTGTATACGGGATCGACAGCTTCCACTTATAATGGTAACCAGGGAAGTTATGAGGCTGCTAACGCATTTTGTGATGCGGATCATTCCGGTAGTCATATTTGTACTGCATTGGAGATGGTAAACAGCTATAACAACCTTCCTGGGGCTATTACAGGATTAGCTGAGAGTGTTTGGGTTAACAACGGGCCTCCCGGATACATCTCTAATGTGACAAATGATTGTAGCGGATGGAAATCTAATGGAAGTACGATATTCGGTTATGTTTGGGATGGTACTCAGGATGCTAGTTTTGTAACTCCATGTAATTTGATGCGAAAATTTGCCTGCTGTATGTAGATTGTTAATTTTATTTTGAAATGAGAAAAATATTTCGTACACTACCGATTTTACTTCTTGTCTTTGTGGCGGCGCCTTATGCTTATGCGGGACTTTCTGAAAGTTGTTATCCCGCCGTGCAATGTGATTCTGGCCAGGATTATTACGGATCAAGTTGTCAAAGTCATATCGAAACTCTGTCGGGTACTACGCCTTCTTGTTTGAGTGTGGAAGGTGCTCCGGCATCCGGGAAGCAATGGGCTTTTAATTGTACTAGTGGTTGTTATCAAAGCAGTATTCCTGTCCCATCTGTTTGTCCGGGGGGAATTATGGTAGGTGGTGATTGTCTTACTAAATTGACTGTTTTGGATGATGATATTCACCCCTCAAATAAGGCGTACAAAGTTTATGATGGAACTTATCTTACGGAAATAGTACATATCGATACAGCTGGTTGTGCTGATGATGAAATTGCTATCAGTGATACCTCTGAGCCGACAGGATGGAAGTGTGGTCCTGGCAGTAGTCTTTGGACCGAAAATGGAAGTGATATATATTTTAATACTGGGAAGGTGGGGATTGGTACCAACATACCTACTTCAACTCTTGATGTGGTAGTTGGAATTGATACTCCTGGAGCGTCGATTGGACAAGGTACTGCGGCTACTGGCGCTTTTGCTGTGGCTATGGGTCTTAATGTTACCGCGCAGCCTTATTCTTCAACTGTTATTGGTAGATACAATGTGGTATCCGGTAATGGGACAAGTTGGGTAATGACTGATCCATTGTTTGTTGTAGGTAACGGAACCGGTGATTTAGATCGTAGTAATGCTATGACCATCCTCAAGAATGGGAATGTGGGAATTGATGTAGATAATCCAACTGTTCCGCTGCATGTTGGCGATGGGCCAGATTGTACATTGGCTTCAGGCGGAATTATTCTTACGAATATGATTGATTCCAGTAATCTT
>SDBT01015597.1_pt1 | contig 12073 bp, 12 predicted proteins | sample 2277101 | NCBI WGS metagenome assembly SDBT01 (sample SAMN10404973, study PRJNA504765) | marine sediment metagenome | isolation source: marine sediment core GS10_PC15, 103 cmbsf | place: Arctic Ocean: Southern Knipovich Ridge | collected 2010
AGGGTAGACTGTCCGATTGTATTTTAAGGTTAGGGCTTTTTGAGTTTGCGAGAGAAATTATGGCGGAATTCAAGATTCAGCCGGCACAAAGGATAACGCGTCTGCCGCCCTATCTGTTCGGGCGACTAAACGCACTGAAGCTCGCCAAGCGCCAGGCCGGCGCAGACATTATCGACCTGGGCATGGGCAACCCCTCCGACCCGGCACCGCAAATCGTCATAGACAAACTATGCGAAGCTGCCCGGGACCCGCGCAACCACCGCTACAGTGCATCGAGAGGTATCAAGGGCCTGCGAAAAGAAATAGCAACCAAATACGCCAAACTCTGGAACGTCCAGCTCGACCCGGATACCGAGGTCCTTGCCTGCATAGGCTCGAAGGAAGGTTTCAGCCATCTGGTCCTGGCAATGATGGGCCTGGGTGATACAGCGATTGTCCCGGACCCGGCTTTTCCCATACATAATTACTCCGTGGCACTGGCCGGGGCAAACGTAGTCTCCGTGCCACTTGGCAACGATGAAAAATTCCTCAGTAACGTCGCAATGGTAATCGAGAATTTGTATCCAAGGCCCAAACTGCTGATTCTCAATTACCCTCATAACCCCACCGCGATGACCGTCGACGAGGGCTTTTTTGAACCGGTTGTAGACCTGGCAAAACGGTTCGGGGTGGCGGTCATCCATGATTTTGCCTACGGCGAAACCTGCTTTGACGGTTATAAAGCACCGAGTTTTCTCTCGGTCAAAGGCGCAAAAGATGTCGGCGTCGAGTTTATCACGATGAGCAAGCCGTACAACATGGCCGGCTTCAGAGTCGGCTTCGCCGCCGGCAACAAAGATATGCTCGACTACGTTGCCACGATTAAGGGCTACTACGATTACGGTATCTTCCAGGCGGTCCAGATTGCAAGTATTATCGCATTACGCCACTGCGACCAGGACATAATCGACCAGAACAAGCTATACCAGTCCAGGCGGGATGTCGTCTGCGATGCCCTGGCCAGAATCGGCTGGGTGGTCGAAAAACCCCGGGCCTCGATGTTCGTCTGGGCGAAAGTGCCCGCCGAGCACCTCAATGGCAAGGGCACTATCGATTATGCGATGGACCTGATGGAGCATGCCGAGGTCGCAATCGCTCCGGGGAGGGCATTCGGTGAAAACGGCGAAGGCTATATGCGCATCGCCCTGGTCGAAAACGAGCAGCGCCTCCGCCAGGCTGTCCGCAACATCAGCCGATTCGCCCAGCAAAAGCCGATAAGAAAAACAAAGCCAAACGACAAAAGCTGACCGCCAACCAACCTAAATCGGCCGCCCCCCGCCCTGGCCGGGAGTCCTATCCCTAACTCGATTGCGAAAAGAAATACCCCCATCACAAGCCACGTCTTTAGATTTGCTATGCTGTCCATTTTTGTCCTCCTGTCCTCCTAAATTTCCGCCCTGGCGTTCTAATGCCGTGTTTTGGGCGTAAAAACCGGCATTTTTAGCGGGGAAAGTAAGGTAAAAAAGGCACAAATGTACTTTCTCGCCGCTCCTTATCGGCCTATATCACATTAGAACCATTTTATATAGATGACTGGAAATGTCAAGGAAATTATAGGACGCTCTACCCCCCGCCTTGCCGAAATATCGCAAAATCTCGCCCAGAAGTACCAATGACAAATCGCAGCACAAAACAATAAGCAGCAGGCGGTTTTCGGCTGTGCAAAGCGACTCCCAAAGAATTTTTCAATATATCCGGTGCTATCAAATTCTCCGTTGCAGCTGCTTTGGGCGGTATCTGTGAGCCTGTCTGAAGGTTTTTTGCACAAAGCGCCAAAAATCCAAAAAAAAGACTTGACTTTCGAAAGCAAATTTGGTTTAATACACACAATCAGCTTGGGGGCTGAAAGAAAACTCACCAGTAAAGTAATCTGTATATTGCTTTTTAGTGACTTTTGCTTTACGTACAAAAAATTTGTGTACGGAAGCACGTCAATAAATGGGGTGGAGAAAGCTCAGAAATGTAGGTGATTTTTAAGTGTATTACGTAGGCAGTCGACGCAAAGGCGTCGGTGCCGAATTCTGGGTGACAGAAAACTCCGCAGGTTGAGGAAACTCAGGGTCTATGTGCGCGAAAGGTCTGCGCGTATAGAGAAGAACGAGTGAGTGTTTTAGCCATTTGAAAACAAGGCAAAGGATGAAATCAAGCAAAGCAATTTGGCTTGCAGCTATCTGCATAATTCTTGCCCATACAGCCTGGGCGCATGCTGGAACGATGACCATCGCGACGTTCGACGACCCGACCGTTGACGGCAGCACACCTCTGTTCGAAATCAATCTGACTTCCAACACTATTACAGGCGGGTGGGACGATTCGCAAACCGGTCTTGATTTGGACGTTGTTTGCAGCAGCCGTATTTTCAATGATGCCTTCTTCACAATGACCCCCCTCAGCTACACCGGCGACATCAGCGGCGGGGTCACGGGCAGCGGAATTATCCAGTTCAGGAGCGACGGAGAAGGCAGCGGCACCGCTCCCATAGACCCTCTGATTCGAATCGAATTTAATTCGGCTAACATCTCACTCAACGGTTTTGGTGCGGTGGAACTCTTCAAGGCCGGCAATGTGACCATTACAGGGCGGGAAATTACCGGCCTGTTGACCAACGAATCCTTCTCATTCAGTTTTGCCAACCACACACTGCTGCCCGTTGATGACGGTTACACGGTAACTGCGGCCTTTACGTCATCGGCGGTGCCGGAACCAGCCACCATCCTGTTGTTCGGAATGGGCGGATTAATAACGGTCTTTGCGAGGAAAAGACGGCCTGTCACTGTATCCAAAACAGGCCGGCCTTGCCGTGATAGACGTAACGGGTGAAATGATGATATTGATGGGAAAATTTAGGTTTTTAGTTTTGCTGCTTCTCGCAATACTGCTTGCGCAAAATGCCGGCGCAACCGTTATCGACTTTGAGGATACGACGCCCGGCGCAATCTATAACGTCGGCGGCAGCTTTACTACATCCGGCGTGGTCATTACCGCCGGAGAATTCTTTTACCTGCCCAGCGGCTCGACGACCAGCGGTTATGCAGAGATTCAGAGCGGTAGTAGGGCAGGCGGCACAGGCTATGAAGTCTGGACCAGCAACATCAACCTCAGCTTCGATTTCGGCCTGCCCTGTGAAGGCTTGTCGCTGCAGTACGGCGATTATGTCGGCAACATCAATTTACAAATCAATGGTAGTTTGGCTAATGTCGAAGACTTCGCACTCCTCCCAGCTACTCTTGGCGGAACCTCCATCTTCACAACTCCAGGCAACCTCGGCGCAATGTTCGTCATCGGTACCATAAATTCGTTCGAGATTGGAGGTCAGGAGCTTGCGATAGACAATGTGGTGGCCTCCCTTGTCCCCGAGCCAGCTACATTAATGCTGCTCGGTACGGGAGCGTTGTGGGTTTTAACTCGCAAAAGGGGGAAATTATGGAAGGAGTCTCTATGAGAACCATGCCCCTGACAATTGAACACGCACGTGATGTTGCCGCACTCCATATTCAGGGCATCAATACTGGTTTTATAAGTTCGCTCGGAATCGATTTTGTTACCGCCTTATATGAGGCCATTGCAGAAAGTGCCTCGAGCTTCGGTTATGCCGTCGAGGATAATGACAACGTACTCGGCTTCGTGACATTTACTACGAATCTAAACAGGCTTTATAAATCAATCATAGCTAAAAAGGGCTGGCGATTCGCACTGTTGCTGGCCGGAAAAATGTTTTCGCTCCAAAGAATTAAAAAAATCTTCGAGACACTGTTCTACCCCTCCCGGTTAAAGAAGATGGACCTGCCGGAAGCCGAGCTGCTTTCAATCGCAGTCGACCCCGAAAAATACCACAAGGGGCTGGCTACGGAATTAGTCCAAAAAAGCCTCGAGCATTGCAGAAAAATAGGTCTTGACAGGGTCAAGGTCCTTGTCTCAGCCGGCAACGAACCTGCCAACAGACTATATCAAAAGTGCGGATTTAGGCTGGTCCGCCAAATCAACAGCCACGGGATAAAGAGCAACATCTACGAAGCTCAAACCACCGAGGCATTGAAGAAAAACCTCGACGACCCACAACTGTCACACATGCCTGTGGCACCAGGCCCCGGTCAAAAGCAAGGCTCCTGTATGCCGATGCCGGAACCACTGACCAGTGCCATGCTTGGGACAAGCGGTTTAATGACTGTTACTCGGAAAAGACGGTCCGCCGCGATAAGGCGGTGTGCTTAGCCGCTCCGCGGTCAATCAAATGGTGATATGAATAGTTTTGAACAAAACAAGAAAGGTAACGGATGAGAGCGATGAGAAAAATCGAATCTCTTGGTGTGTTGGTTGTTGCGATATTTTTCGTACAGAACGCATCGGCAACACTGACGAGTTCATACTACGATGGCTCTACCTATTACAGCACAACTGAGGGCCTCTACGGGCGAATAGATTTTGCCGTTTATGACGACCGCGACGAGTACAAATCCGTGACCGGTTGGGATGCACCCGGCACAGGCGACTACATCTTTGCGTATCAGATCTTTCACAATGCCGCTAATAATCAGCCGCTCGCATATTTTGCAATATTGGGCATCGGAGGTGCCCCCGTCGATACCATCGACTCGCAGGATGACCAGGCCGGCGGAATTGAGCCGAGCGGCGAATACCTTAACACATCGGAAGGCAAAGGAATTTGGGAGTTTGAAAACGAGCAGGGAAGTGGAATCTTACTGGCTGCTGACAATTCTTGGTTCCTGGTGCTGAGCAGCGAAACCAGCTGGCGCCCGGGTGAGTACGAGATAAAACCGGCTGAGCCCTTTGTGCCAGTTCCCGATGTCCCAGAACCGGGGACGCTCGCATTGCTGTGTGTCGGTGCCGCGACGTTGTTTGTGAGGCGAAGCAAGTCCAGCCCCAAAAATGGGGATTGTTAGTAACGTTAGAGGAGTTTGTGGAGGATGATGAGGCACAAAGGCTCAAAATTTGTTAGACCGGACATAGTAATATTAGTCCTGGTGTTGATTTGCGCCGGTGCAGCCGAGCCCCTAAATGCTCAAATAGATGGCACTGTCCTGCTGCTTCAACAGACACCGGCTGAGGGCGGTATAGTAACGCCGGGCGTCGGCGTCCACCAGCTCCAGCCGGGCACCGATATTACCTTGACCGCAGTGCCAAAACCAGGTTACCAGTTTGTTTACTGGATGGGTGACGTGGCCGACCCGACGGCAAACACAACTACTGTATATCTCGATACACCTAAAATCGTCATAGCCGTGTTTGAGCGGGCTCAGTATGACTTCGTGTTTAGCGAAGTGGCCTCAGACATCGCACCTGGTGGCGGCATGGTACGCAGTCCTGTTGAGACCCCGCAGAGCGGGTTTGGCGGCCCAGGCGGCAAAAGACCGCATAAATTAACATGGCCGAGACAAAGAATACCTTCGGAATCACCTGAACCCCCGGAACCGCCCGAAGAACCGGAAGATTTCCCGGTCCCGGGAGATTTCCCGGTTCCGGAGATACCTGAACCGGCGACCGTTATATTGTTGGCAATTGGGAGCTTGGGGTTGTTGAGAAAACCACAGGGCAAAAAGAAAGATTTGTAAATCTGCAGCCGTTGAAATTTGCCCCCCCGTCTTTAGCCTATGCCATGGCAAGGCTAAAGAAAGGCCGGAAGGTAAGCTTACCTTCCGGCCCTTTTTAATTGTACCCTATCTCGATTTCATCCATCTACCCGTTTGGATAACGGGCAGGGCTTAAATGAGCTGCCCGCTTCGGCCAGCCAGACGCTCCACGCACCGCTGTCCTTGCCGCAATCCTCGCCTGTTATCGCTGTCAGGCTCGTATGGGCGAATTCCGCAAGCAGCGCTCGATTGTCGTCAAGATACGATATCAGTATCTTCAGTCCCTCGCTGCTGCCGCACCTGGCCAGTGCCCTGCCAATGCTCAATTCCAGGAACGCCCGCCGCTCATGGAAATAGTCCGGCTCAAACTTGCCCGTAACGACCAGGTCCCGCAAAGTCGCATATGCATGTATCTTACTTAAAACAGGGACCGCTTCCGGTTCGCCAAGCAGCTCAGCTCCATAGCAAACCGCATCAACATAATAAAAGGTGCCCTTATAACGGTCCCTGAAATCTTCCTCTGCAGGTGACAACAGCGCCGCTACCTTGTCCCAAACTCTACAACTTCGCTTATCACGAGTCATACCTAACGAGTACAGCAGATACGCGACATCGGGCATAGCCCCCTGGTCCGGTGGAATTCCCCCGTGGCGAACCCGTGAAGTCCGCGGCGCAAGCACCCCCGCTTCCAGCTGCCTTTCAATCTCCTCAATCAACACCGCTGCTCCCGCCGAAGAGCGACACAACGCTAGCGCCTGAGCCAACCGAACCCCAAGCTTGCGGTCGGCACCTGCAAGAACCTCTTCCATAATTGCTGCCGCCCTGTCGCAATTGCCCCCACATACCTCAACAATAGGAATCTTGTCGCGATAAACCTGACCCATCTCCATATCGGAATAGGCGTGAAGGGGCCTACTCGGATCAAAAGATTTCACCAGAGCCTTCAGCTCAGCGTCACTATACTGCGCCTCTTCTATTTTGCGCCCAAGCACATCCTTCGGCAAAAGCCCAATATTTGCCAGTCTTTTTTGAAGCCTGCCGAGGTCGATTTCTCGCGGCGCCACTGCTTGTTTTATCGCCTGGGCCGCCGCCAGCGCCACCACACCGCCTAAATTCTCCAAATCGGCTTGCATACGAATCGCCGGCAGCGCATCATGCGTGGCCGATATCGCCTTGCCCGCTACCAAAATGTTCTCAAGCCCCTCAGGCAGCAGCGCTCGATAAGGAATCTCTATCTCCATGTGCGGCGGAATAAGCCCTGCCCGGAACCAGTCCGAGGCGGTCTTACCCTTCAGGTCACAATTGCTGTAGTGAACATTAACCACATCGGGCCATTGTCTTCGCCGAAGCTGGTCCGTCAAAGTCAGCACCACACCCCCCTTTATCTGCCGCGTCTCGCGCGAGGCGACGTATATCCCGTGGTCGTGCAAAGCACCGCCACGCCGACGGCCCACAATAATAGCACGCGTGTAATCTTCTATGTTCGATACATCCACCATGCTCGTAAAATTATTCCGCGTTCGTCCCGGCTTGGTGAACTGAGCCAGAGAGTACCACATTACCGCATGCTCGCGAGCTGAACCATACGTATATTTCGCTCCCGCAAAAGCAGCTACGTCGCCGTCGCCGGTTGCGTCAATCACAACCTTAGCCAGGACAGCGAACGGCCCGAATTTGCCCGCCGCAACAACGCCGCGAACTTTACTGCCTTCCATCACCGTCCCGATTGTGACGGCGTTCAAAAACACCTCGACCCCCACCTCTTTGGCCTCACACAACAAAGCATGCATCTTGGCCTCGATGTTCCACAAATCTCCGTATAATGCCAGCCTGCGCTCGGCCTCGTGGCCCCAACTCTTCGCTTCGAGGTTCCAGAGTTCCGGGCGGTGCCCGATGGTCTTTTGCACCTGCTCGACCATAGTTGAGACGCGAGATGAAAAACAGACATGTCGCCCGAACCAGTAACTGTTAACTCCGCCAAACGTACCCGTGCCACCCAATCCGGGATTAAGCTCCAGCAGCACTGTCCGCATCCCTTCACGAGCACTGGTTATAGACGCTGTCGCCCCGCTTGTCCCTCCACCAACAACAAGAACATCGCAATTGGTGATAACGGGCACGTCCATCGGGCCAACCAGCTGCCGCTGGTAATTGCGCCCGCGCTGCGGACTGTCCTGCTCCTTCACCTCCGCCTCAAAACTTGCACCCTTCGAACTGCACGCGGATTTCCCCGATGCACTCAAGCCTTCTATCCGCTCCCACTGAGCAACCAAACTTTTCCCAAAGGCCCGGCCTAAAACAGCAGCCGACACCGGGTCGCCAAAAAGCTTCATCTCCGACCGCTTCAGCCGGGCTGCCTCCTGAAGACACCAGAGGTTCCGCAACTTTGCACCAAAACTTGACGTAGACAACCGAATATTTTTCAGCTTTCTGTCGCTAAAAGCGACACCCACCGAATCAAACTTCAGAGCCCACTTCGGCGAAGCTCCCGCCATACGTGCTGTATGCCGGCCATGCAGCTCATACGAACCTGCCGCCCAATAGGCTTTCTTAAACGCAGGCACTTCCTTCGATAAGTACGAAACCACACGCACGCTTCGCCGCCTCGCCTCAATCTCCTTGGCCATCAGACCTTCCAAGCTAACCCGTTCACCTTGCGCAGACTCCCGGTGCAAATCCATTGGACATTCAACGTAAATATGACCATTACCGCGACAGCCGCGATGGCACCAGACCTTATCGCCTGCTAACCCAATATCCCCAGGAACTGACAGAGTCTTCTGAGCCAGCCCCTCGACACTGTCAAACTCAAGCGTCCGCTTGAAACCAAACATCTCTGAATCAGGCGGCTCAAAGCTGACCCCGGCAACTCGTGCCACCGTTGCCGTCTCCGTCGCATCTATTACGACCTTGCCGACAACAGCCTGCCTGCCCGACTTGTTACCTATCACAATACCAGAAATGGCCCCACCCTCCTGGACAACACCAATCGGTTGGCTGGCATAAAGAAGCTCCACCCCATTGTTCAAAAGAACGTCCTCCAAAGCTCGCTTGACGGAATCTGGTTGGAGGGCAACCTCACCCGCAATCGGCTCGACAGCCGCCGCCTGCAAACAACTCGCAATCGGCTCCGGCAGATGCCCCTCACCCACAAGCTGCCCCAGGTTTATCCAGGGCCGAAGCGTCGCAGTCATTTCCCTGCCAAGATAGGTTCGTTGCTCGACAACAACTACCTTTTTCCCGGCCCTGGCAAATTCCAGCGCCGCTGCAATGGCCGCAAAAGACCCACCCACAATAACAACATCGCCCTCACGCAAAATTGGCACGTCCCGACGGCAAAAACGAACCTTCTGCACCGTCTTTGGTTTCCTTTGTAGCTGACCAAGACCTGCCGCTGAATCGCCCAGAACCAGCGTCGCCACGGAACCGCCCACCACCCCTTGCAGAAAATCTCGACGGGACATACCGCAGTGCCGCTCGTCTTTTTTCTGCATACTCAGCTCCTGCCCAGCAGAATAACACCTGCAAAATACTGTAGCTCTTCAATATACTAACGCAGAAGGTCTTGATTGCAACCAAATATGCTTCAGAATCGCGTTTGATAATCTTTGCGATTTCTCTTGAGGACCTCTGACCTGGTGAGCACGTGTTCAGGATTTTCTAAAGACCGCTACGACGTTCTCGACATCTACGACAAACAGACGATTATCACCTTCGAAATCGACCGGTATGGCACCTTTGGGATTGAACAACACCTTATCATATTGCCGCAGCGGCAATTCCGGCGCGCTCTCAACCTCCGCTGATATTGCCACGATTCGACCCGTTATAGTAGGTATCTCTATATTGTCGGGCAGCTTAATCCCGCCCCTCGTCTCTTTCTTGTCCTCATCCTTGCGAATAAGGACACGCTTTCCTACCGGCTCAACCGTCTCGAGCGCTTTGACTTGCGTTTCTTCTTTCTTATCCATTTCGCTGTACTTCCCGCAATTACTACCTATTGTACCAAATACTAATACCCGCCGAAAAGCAATTTTGTTTGAATGTCCTCGATTTCTACAGGGCTGATAAAAGCCCGGCCCCGCCTCCCCTCCAAACCCCTCAATGGGGCCAAGCGGATAGCAGGCTCGAAGGATTACCATTTCCGATTTGTTCTACCCTTGCCTTTTGGACGAGGATAGATTCAGCGATGCATAATCTCCGAACAGTTCCTTTGCCTTGGCATCATAAGCCATCGCTGCCGCCGCCTCATCGTCAAAATAACCAAGGAATATCCACCTGCCGTTCCATGTTATCCTCGTCCGCCACTTTTTCCTGCTCTTTGACCAGACAACGCCTTTGTATCGTGAGCTGTAATTGCCTCTGTTCTTGCGTTTATTCCAGCTGTTCTGCTGCATCGTAACAAAACGAAGGTTCGCCCTGCGGTTATCAAGCCCGTTATGGTTTATATGGTCGATGACTTTCCCTTCCGCAGAGCCCATTATTACCTGGTGCATACCTACAGATTTTTGCTTGACCCCGCAGCCTTCCTTTGTCCAGAACTTTCGCACTGCATATATTCCGTGCTTGCTCCGCGATGCATGCCACTTATACCGAGCAAGCTGCTCATAATCTTCCGGCTCCACGACCGTGTATTTTCCCTGCGTAAGACCGATTTTGCGGAATGCGTACCCGTACCGCAGCCGGCGATAACGCAACAAAAACCATACGCGAAGCCGGAAAACCCACTCCGGCAGATATATCTTGACATGGACCGCTCGCACCAGCCCTCCACGGCAAAACAGGTTCGTCATTCCGCACTTGATGCGGAATCCAGAATACTTAGACCCGCAATTTATTGCGGGATTCTGTTATCAAGTTTTGATATTTGATTTTCTGGCTTGGACGACTTGTCCGGTGACTTGCGCTTCTCCGCTGCCTGCCCCGCTCCACTCTCTGTCCTCTGTCGAACCGCCATCTCTATGGCTGTTTGCATTATACCAAACTCCACCGTATGTTCAATAAAATTCTAACCTTTTTATTGATATTTCCCCCTTTCCCATGAATTCCGTTAACTTCTTATAATTCCCAATAGGATCTATAACTTTCACAAATCACCTTCAAAATAAAAACAAAATACGTTTGACTAAGCAGTAACACAACAATATAGTTGTGTATGTGATACCAGATTTCGTAGATATTGGCGGCTTATGGGAGGTTTTGCCTTCTGGGGTGCATGATGCAACGCTTGAGGAGGTCGAAGCTCGCTTTGCATCATCTGATCATCGGAAACGCTTATTTGCTGGATTTAAAGAAGGCGTCATAGCTTTGCGTAAAGCTGGATGCCAAAAAATCTTTCTTGACGGCAGTTTTATTACGGGAAAACCCATCCCCTGTGATTTTGATGTATGCTGGGACCCCATAGGAGTAGACGATACAAAGCTGGATCCTGTTTTCAGTGACTTTAATGATAAACGGAAGAAACAAAGAGAACGCTTCCACGGGGAATTTTTCCCAACTCATTTGCTTGCAGATGGGAAGCACCTATTTTTTGATTTTTTCCAAATCGACAAAGACACGGAAAATGCTAAAGGTATTATCTGTATAAAATTCCAAAAGAGTTGACGAAAAGGGGTGTTGACGATGATAACTAACGAACGACAATATCGAATCACGAGTGCTCAATTAGAAAAATTTCGAAAAGCAATGGACGATTTTGATATCAAAGCCGTTATTAAACAAACAAAGTCTAAAGTTCTGGCAAAGGCAGAACTAGACGCACTGCGTAGTGAATATGAAAATCTTTCAATGCAACTTCACGAATACGAAACACTGAAATCCGGAACTGTTGAAATTCTAAAGGCATCGAACTTGGAAGAGTTGCCAAGTATTCTTATCAGAGCTCGTATTGCCAAAGGGCTTTCACAACGTCAACTTGCGGATACTATTGGCTTGAAAGAACAGCAAATCCAGCGGTATGAAGCAGAGGAATACGCTTCTGCGAATTTGCGTCGGGTTGCGGATATTGCAAATGCACTTGGCCTAAACATAAGTGAGGTTGCTGAATTCAGAGCGACACCGCCAAGACCTGTTAATGTAGACAAAGATGATTTAGCATGGGACCAGTTCCCGATTAAGGAGATGTACCGCCGCAAATGGTTTGAGGAATCTCCCGGTTCTTTGGAGGCGGCCATAGCAAATGCCGAGGAACTTGTCAAGAAATTCGTGACAGATTCTCTTGATAGTCCGGTCCAAGCGTTTGCACGTCAACGTGTGCGTTTAGGAGGTGTCGTAAATTGGTATGCTCTTCTTGCTTGGCAATGTCGAATTATAAACCTCGCTGGAAAAAAGGGAAAGGAAGTGGTAAGAAAATACAAACAAAAGGCAATTACTAATGAATGGCTGAATGAACTTGCCCATATAAGTATCGAAAAAGATGGTCCTCAAAAAGCCGTTAACTACTTGCA
>SDBT01015598.1_pt1 | contig 12072 bp, 6 predicted proteins | sample 2277101 | NCBI WGS metagenome assembly SDBT01 (sample SAMN10404973, study PRJNA504765) | marine sediment metagenome | isolation source: marine sediment core GS10_PC15, 103 cmbsf | place: Arctic Ocean: Southern Knipovich Ridge | collected 2010
AGGAAGCATGTCAAAGGCGATATATTCGTCAATGGTTGCAAAACCTCGAGCCTTCAAGAACTCATCATAGTAATCGTTCATTTGGCTAAAACTTAGACCCCAGTCAAGGAGTACGCGTGTTTGCTGATCCTCCAGGAGAATCTTGTTTCCACCAATCTCATGCACTCCACCATAGAAAGTAAGCTTAACCATAATACATTCCCCTGTTTCTCGTTAGTATCAAGTATTTGCGAGCTGGTATATAACACAATTTGCAGATTAAAACATTGTAATCCGCTTGCTGTAGATAAATCATGCTCATTACATATAACAAGCAGCATCGCCAGTGCCCGTGCTTCATTATACATTACCCGTTAATGCATATCTCTTATTTGCTCGGAAATTACGAGTATACTGACTTTCCATTGAATCGTGGCTTGAATAAAAAATACTGATTAGAAAAACCAATCCAATAAAACCTAGTTTCCGCACTTTCGTCCTAGGACGATGTATTCCACAGGATATGCAACAGAGGTTGCCTTAGGTGATGAAGCAAATCGCCCAGTCTTCTTATCTCTGGTCTGAGGAAGTATCTTCGAAGGAATCTCTCTCTTTACAATTCTGTCCAGTGTAAATCCTGAGCTCTGAATACTCTCGGCGAATACCTGCGCATTCAAGATGTCAACACCCTTCAGTGACGTGTTACCAATCACGAAACAACATCTTCCCCCGGTCTTCAAAATCCTGTAACTCTCCTCGAAGACTTGTCCCATGTCCAAGAAGAAGGAACCAATCTCCTGTGAGAGTTTCTTACTCTTGTCCTTCATTTGCAAAACAACCTCATTCGCAATCTCACTTCTCAGCACAAGAAGCTTCTCTGGTCGCGAAGAAGATCCGATGAATCTCGTACGATACTGCTTCAAATCTTTAGTGAAATCCAACCATATGGTTGAAAGTTGATGTAAGTCCGCATATTCATAACTCGTTACATATGGACTCGAACTGACAATCAAATCCACACTATTGTCCTCGGCAGATTGATTCCGAGCATCACCCAGTGCAATCTTGAGATACTCCCCAAGAGATGACCTGACATCAGCTGGAACAGTTTTGTAGAAGGACTCGTTTCCCCTCAGCATCTTGTTGAGATGCAACCTCAGAGTATTGTATGGATTCCTAGGTACCTTCTGCTTGTCACGAGTAGGTTTCGTACTCCTCTGAAGCCAGATTGAGCAACTCTTGAGAATGTGACTGAATCCAACCAGTAGAAAGTCACGTACATTCGTATCGGACTCTTCCCTAATCATACGAAGAATCTTTCCGAGTTCCAACTTCGTGGGCTCATCAAACCAGTAATCGATTCTCTCAAGGTGTTGCTGTGGAATTTCTGGAACGATATCTTTCATTTCCTTGATTCTGATTAGGAACCTGTCCACCTTCTCCTTGAGATATGCGGGTTCAATCGGAGTCGACTTGACCTTCGTCATTAGATGGGCTATTCCATTGATGTCAGTCCCACTTGCTCTATACCCCCGTGCGATGGCACTGACGATTGTTGTTCCGCTTCCAAAGAATGGGTCATTGATATGCGCGCTACTATCTGTGACATATTCATCAAAGAGCCGCTCGACGATTTGAGGAATGAATTTGGCTGGATAGCGATGATACCCATGAGTCCACTTGCTGGTTTCCTTTCTCCCACATTCAGCAAAGGACCAACTATCATCAACCTGAGTCTTATCGAAGAGCTTGAGCACTGATTTGGCTACATCACTGAACTCAGACTTCTCAGGCATGGTATCACTATGGCAATAGTCACTGTAGTCCTTATGACTCCACCGGAAAATCGTACCCTGATATATTGAATATACGCTCATCTCTTCTAAATGCCTAAACGAGCTTTCCTGTTCGCTGCGCGAGCTTCGGGAGCTTCCACACAAAGACAAAGGACCAGTAGTAACATCATCACGAAGAAGAGTGCAAGACCATTCATGATGAGATCCAAATAGAGCATCGAGCCACTAATGTAATTGTATGCAAAGTACAATAGAAAGACTGCAAACACGACTAGAATTAGAAGTGAACCCCTAAGAGATTTCCATAGTCTTGGAGACGTCTTCATTGGTTCGATATCTCTGAGTTGCTCTGGCTTCTCCATTATCTGGCGAACAGCATCACCGGTCCTGTTCTCTTTTCTCATCAGGTTCTCTAGAGTTGCTCTTGCAACCTCCACTTGGGTGAAGTCGTCGCCCTCACTCTCGCGTATGAGTTCAGCAAGATGCTTTTGAATGACCAAATCCTCGAGACCTAACGATTGATGATCATCCAGTATTCTCTCAGTTTTTCGATATGCCCTTCCTCTCACTGTACGGAATAGAAACCATCCATAAACTACAATCAATACCACAGCAATGACCAGTAATGGAAGCTGAAGATTTTCATAACCTACTACCAGACCAAGATACGAATATCCTAGGGCCTGGGTTACGATGAAGATGCCAAGATATATGACATAGAAATAGGACCCACGAGTGTTTGAGAGCATGTCACCCAGAGAAGCAAGCATTGACTCCTCAGCTTCTCCTTTTCTCTTCAAGCGATACTGCCTGACAGCTAACTGTCTAAGAATCGTGATGGCAATAAGTAGTATCACTAATACTATGAAGAGCAACTGTAATGAGGATAGGACTCCATTTGATTGCACGAAATTCCCCTAATCTCTCTATCACATGGAGTGATATAACGATTGGCATGAAGTTATCACTGACTGTTGTTCATCAGTTCTAGCGAAAATCTCCTTGATCAGTAATTCGGAAATTGGCTTCCGATTGCGAAGAACATCTGTCTTTTATCCTCCTTATCGAATGGTTTCTTATGAGGTATCGAGTTCTTCAGGTACTTTCAGTCGTCATCCTATTGACCCTTGTTCAAGTTGGCGCTGGCAATCCTGCTTCTTCCTATCTTCCAGCAGATTCCATCACTTACTTTCCTGATACTGGGTGGACAACCACAACACCTGAAGAACAAGGAATGAATTCTACTATTCTGGATGAGATGATTCAATTCATTGAGGATGAGGGCGCTCCTATCAAAGGACTAGTTGTCACAAGAAACGGGTACATTGTGAAAGAGGGGTACTGGATGTATAATACCGAGAACTCTACGCATCAAATCTTCTCTTGCACAAAGAGTTTCACTGGAGCAATCGTGGGAATTGCGATCAAGGAAGGTTTCATCGATAATGTGAGTCAGAAGGTCCTTGATTTCTTCCCAGAAATGACCATTGAGAATATGGATGCTCGCAAGGAAGCAATGACCATTGAGCATGTGCTCACAATGACAACAGGTCTGGATTGGAATGAATGGAACACGACCTATATTGATCCTAATAACATGTACAATCAGATGTTCGGAAGTTCAAATCCAATCCAGTTCTTTCTGAATCTACCAACTGTTTATGACCCTGGTACACACTGGGCATACTCCACAGGCGCATCACACCTACTCTCTGCTATTATTCAGGAAGCTACCAGTATGACAACACGGGAGTTTGCAGAAGAGTATCTTTTCGACCCGCTGAATATAACACTTGTAGGTTGGGCTGTAGATCTGCAGGGGGTCAACAATGGTGGATCCAATCTCTATGTAACATCCCGTGCAATGGCAAAATTGGGACTGCTCTATCTTAACAATGGTACGTGGGATGGACAAGAAATTATTACTGAAGAATACGTGACACAATCGATCTATCCCCATATTAGTATCGATGCAACTCGACACTATGGCTATCAGTGGTGGCTCAATACAAATGAAGGGTTCTATAGTGCTCGAGGTACCAATGGTCAATACATCCTTGTGGCCCCTGAGTATAATGTTGTAATTTCGATAAACGCCAATGCAGACGAGCCTGGTGAAGATATTAACTACGATATTCTCGAATATGTTCTAAATTCAATCTTAGAAGAAGATACGACCACCACAGGAACCGAAACAGGTACTGGTGACCTCCTTCTTCCAATCATCGGTGTTGCATCAGTCATCGTGGTTGCAGTCGTAGTAATCTACATTCGAAGGTCTTAATGATGTATGTGGGAAAATTGAACAGCCAGTCCAATTTTCAGCGAGAATCCAAACTAAGCTAACTAAAATGGCTATTTTTTACTTATATACTGCATAAAAAATGGCAAACACTACTGGAGTAGGATGTAGCACATACTAGGTTTCAATAACAGAGTTGTGTGAGGATTCCAAAATGAACAAAGCTATGAGAAAACCACTGGGTTCAATCCTACTCATCATCGGAGTTCTCTCTCTATGTCCATTCCTGAACATTGGAAACCTCTCAGTTGCATCAAGTCCCTCGATTGACGCAACCAATTTCCAACCCGGACCAGGCTTCCAATTAGCAGCCGGACCCACAAGAACCGGAGTACTCCCTGCGATTGAATACACTCAAAGTGGGACAAACACTGATACAACTGGTCTTATCTCTGCGAGGACTGATGAAAACCCCTCAGTTGTATCAAATCTGACACTTGATACTGCCAATGGTTGGAAGAGTGATCAAATTGAACTCAACATCACAGAACTGAGAAAGCTCTTCGTCTTGAACGGCACCTTCTTGGACGGATATACTGGAACCAATGTGGCACCATCCGGTAGCGTGTCCTACTATCCGTTGGGTTGGGACGCAGACTCGACCAATGTTGAACTTTCGAAGCAGACCTTCCGGGCAAGATACACAGACACCTCACCAAAGTACATCGAGCTCGAGCTCGAGGGAGAAAACATAGGATCAAACGAGTATAATATCTACAAGGACTCAGAGGTCTACTGGTATCAGGATGCGACCCACCTGGTCTCTGAAACCAGCATGCTTCTTGAGTTTGACCTGCTGTACGACAATGGTCCGATTGGGACTAACTACCTCGGTGACTTGGAGATCAGGATTGAGGCTGGCAGTTCGACACTCTGGAGCATGGACCCTGTGACCCTCACATCCAGAGACACATGGAACCACATAGGACCCCTTGCGGTTTCTCTCTCGGGTGTTCCAACATCCTTCGAGTTCCGGTTTGTATACGAGATAATGGAATCTGATACATTCGATGGAAACCATGCCGACATGGATGGTGATGTGAACAATGCCCGCTACCAACGATTCTTCATTGATGATCTCACTCTTTCGTCCTCAGACTTCTATGACCCACAGGATGTGAACATGAGAGTAGAGGTTTCTCCACTGGGTTCGACTACAATATCTGGTTCGAACGGTGCTGCTCATGTATTGCTTAACAATTCTTACTGGGAGTCCAGTCCCGTACCCATCACTATTCTCGCAGACGATGCTGTTTCATTCGACTATGAAGCCCGGTTCTCACAATTGTATAGGTTTGGCAACACGAGCTGGACCACCAACCCTCTTGAACCTGGAATCGAATACTCTGTAGACTCAGGTGAGAGTCCAGCTCTGACTGCATTCTTCTATATTCCCACACACAGCAATCTGGAAGACTTCACTTTGGAACTTCCACATCCGCCAGACTATGAGAACGTGACAGTCTTTGATGCTGCGTCTACGGATGTGACCTCCTCTTGTACATTGATTGCAAACAAGATTACAATCACTGGATCTGTCTTGGACTCTCTCGGTTGGTGGGAGGTGAACCTAGACGCCCCCAACTATGCAAGGGGCATAACAACCCAGAGATATGTTTCTTCATGGAATAACCAAACTGACTACTACGCAGATGATCATGTTCGGGCACTCGTCGAGATTAGCACCCCAACGTCAAGTCCTGCGCTTCTAGAGAATCTTTCAATCGACTGGCTCCAACCAAACGGAACTCAATGGTTCGGAGAGGTCCGCGATGATGGCATCGATGGTGTTGCATATAGTCAGGAACTGAATCTGGAAGCACACAATGCTACACCAGGATTGTGGGAGATTCGAGTTTTCTGGAACAATGGGACTGAGATTGCCTATGATGATGTCTACTTTGACCTTTTCCATTCCTCAAGCCTCACACCAGTCAATGCATTCATCGAGGTAGAACCTGATACGATAGTTACATGTTCAGTGTATCTTCAGGATGCAGACACCAACGAGTATCTCCTTGATGAATCGAGTACAATTGTCGGGAACTGGTCTACTGAAACTGTGGTATTCCAGAGGAATCTAGCAAAGTCGCGGTGGGAGGGTGAATTGAACACCTCCTTGGTTGGCTTTGGTAATTTTACCATTGTGATTAATGCCACGACACTCTACTACAGTGACAGTTCCTGTATGATAACTGTAGAGATTCAGTCATACTCGGTATTTACGCACTATGGACCCGACTATGTCAATGTCGGAGTTGGGAGTACTTACGACGCCAAGTTTCGCTACAGCATATCCGATGGTACTGGGATTGAGGATGCTATGCTCGTTATCGATACAATCATCGGTCCAGTTGGTGGGCTGAGTTATGGAAGCACTATTGCAGTTTCAGGTGAACCTGGGAATTACACTATACTGTTTCAGGTTGACATTGGTGGTACCTATTTCGTTGTAGTAAGTGCATCAAAGGTGGGGCATGACACAGAAACTGTGGACTTCAACGTAATCTCAGGTGGGCTTGGTTCCAACCTTGTCTTATTGAACGGAACCTCTGACGTTATGGATCTAGGCACGAGCTACAATCTTGCCATGCATTACACGAATGGTACAGGTGCACCTCTCGATGGGGCAACTGCCACCATTGCAAATGTGGTTCCAGTCTATGGTCTATCCTTCGCATCGGCTCAGGCTGAGGGTGGAGGAATTTATACTATCCAGATTGATGCAAACACCACTGGAATCTACTCGATTTCCGTACGTGTAAGTCTGGATGGATATGACACACAGATTCGAATTTTCACACTATTTGCTTCTACAGAACCGAGCCTCCTCTCTGTGGATCCCACTGTCAGTTCAATCTCTGTGGATAATTACTATATTCTGAATATCACATTCACAGACGAGGTCTTCCAAGGGTTGGAGGGCGCAGCGGTTTCTGTGTTCTCTGTGAATCCAGGAACAGGACTTTGGGTATCAACAACAACCGAGCTGGGTTCAGGTCAATATTCCATCACTCTTGTTCCATCTGTGGTGGGAACCTACAATCTGGTCCTTAGAGGGTCATTGCAGAACTATCAAAACAGCACGGCTCTCTTCACACTGGTAGTTACAGATGTGCTCACATCTCTACAGACATCGGATGGTGCGGTTTCTGGATTCTGCTACTATACTGATTCTCTTGAAATCGTTCTTCTCTATGAGCAGGTTGACAATGATACACTGATCACTGGTGCTCTCATTGATATCTCAGCGGTTGTCGGTCTTGAATATGTCGTGTTGGAAACCCCAGGTGGATACAACATCACGATCAACCCGACATATCTGGGTCACTGGTCCCTCTTGATTACAGCTTCCAGACCTTACTTTCGAAATTCAAGTATGACCTTTGACTTCGAGGTTCGAGCAACTGAAACCGATCTCTCAGGTGATGGACCTCCCACCAACATCTACTTTGGAATAGAGTACAGTTTCACGCTGACTTTCAGTCATAACATTTCCAATGGAATAGACAATGCGACTATTATCCAGACCTACCGAGGTGTTCAGGGCAATCCTTTCTCTTGGATAGACTATCACAATGGAACCTATGGGTTCTTGTTCACTGCTGGAAACCCTGGCTCCTATGTTGCCTCAATTGAGTTCTCCAAGTATGGCTATGAATCTGTAGAAACCACGTTCTCATTCACTATACTCGAAATGTCTACAATCATCACAACTACTCATCTCCCCGATTTACTATTCGGGTCACGAATCTATCAGGTCTGTGCATACGTCACTTCTAGCGAATTGGTGCCAGTAGAAGATGCTGATGTAACATACTCCAACAGTATAAACCCCTTCGTTATTTCCGAGTCTTTTGCCAATGGCTGGTACAACATCACCTTCTCCCCAGACACTGGAAACTTCTCTGATGCAGTAATTCAGATCAAGAAACTCGGGTATAGTGAGGCAATTGTGGAGTTTCCACTCTCTGTCAGTCCAATCCCATTCACTATTCCAAGTGAATACGGCCTAGAATCTCTCTATTCGTTACGACAGGGTGAGAACCTCTTTCTCTCTATTCGTTTGGTAGCTGGTGATACTGGAGAGTTACTATTGGACGCTATAGTGTCATACACTATCCTCGAAACTGGTACACATGGAGTCTTCGAAAACAACATTGATGGGTCTTACAGTATAATGATTCCAGTTCCATTACAAGCTGGTACATACAGCCTAAGAATCTCCGTGACAAAGGCTCAATTTACTGATTTGTATATCGACATCATCCTCATATCTGAAGTCGATGAAGCAGCACTAGTACAAGGGCTCATATTTACAGGTCTTGAGATTTCAGTAATCCTATTTGGAATCTTATCTCTCGTCTACGTAAGTCGTCGTCGTCAGAAACGAATTTCCTTCAAGAAGCAGATGGAACTCCTAAATATCCGAGCACGTTTCAATGATGCAAACAACATAATTGGCTTTATTGTTCTCCAGAAGGACATTGGTCTTTCAGTCTATTCCAGAATAATCAAGGGTGGATTTGATACGTCAATGATCAGTGGGTTCATCTCAGCTATCTCAAACTTTGCATTGGAGATGCGAAGCAAAGAGAAATTATGGAAGGGTATTCCAATCTCTGAGATTGTCACTGCTGTCCAGACGAATGAACTCATCTGTGCTCTTCTAACAGTAGATTCTCCATCCGCCACATTGATTGAAAACCTCGAAATAATCTCATTTCAGATTGGCTCAAGATTCGATTCTGATCCAGAGCTGTTGAGTAAAATGACTCGCGTCATCGATATAGCTGAAGAATACAAACCCGAATTTGATACGTTCTTCGAAACCCAGTTTGATTACAAATTTCTGGTCAACTACTCCTCTTATGACTTGAGTCGAAAAGGAGAGTATCCACCGATCGAAGAAGCGATAATTTCGGGAGAAATGAACAGACTCTTCTATGTGCCTGAGCTTGTGCGATACTTGGTGACGTCTGGTGTTGAGGAAACCAGAGCTTATTCAATGGTGATAGAGGCAGCAGAATCTGATTTCTTATTATCATTACAAAATTAGGACGAATTTTGTAAGAGGATTCAAGCTGGTTTCCTCGTTGCTGACCTGATTAGAGATATTTGATGCGAAATCTAACAAGATTGAAATTGATGTGCGACTTCGAAAAATCTATGGTAGATGTTCAAATTATTCCTACAGAATTCACTTCTGAGGTCACTACAAAAACTCTACAGGTATAGAGATTTGGCGTAGAAATCAACACCTATATTGAAAGATTCTTGAAAATGACAAGGAAAGATGGTGTGAGTGTGGTAACGGAATGAACTCTTCTTGGACTTTGCTGTGTCTGGGTCTAATTGCATTCAGTTTCGTATTTATCCAACCGGTTCCCGTCCACAACAATTTTGACCAGAATGATTCAGTGTCAATTCCGACTCAACCAATGCTCCAAACGCCAGCTCAAGAGATTGGAGATAATAGATCATTCTGGGCACTAAACCTTGACACAATGGAGCACTATGTTGCGGACGCGTATCTACTTGCGATTGGAAACCACTGCTACATCTACATAGAGGACCTGGTGATTTCCATCATTGGGGAAGAAGAGGCAAATGCAAGGGCTGAGACTTATAGGGATGAGTTCGACGCGAACATCTATCCAAGAGTGATTGACCTGGCAGGAGACCCTGATGGCACACTCGGTGACATAGACGGAGACCCAAGGATATACATTCTGATAGCCGAGCATCGCCAGAGTTACTACCGTCAATCAAACGAGGGTGCAGGAGAATACTCGAACATGTGCGAGATGGTATACATCTGTTACCGTACGAGCAACCCTGTGAGGACGATAGTCCACGAGTTTCACCATCTGATCTGGTTCAACTACGAGTTTGACGAGATTCATTTCGTTCTGGAGGGTGCAGCCGAATATGCAAAGTACCACTCAGGCTACCTTCCAGCCAATAACATGACTGATTGGGTTCAAGACTTCCTCGATGACATTGACGATTCATTCATCTATTTCGAGGTTGAGGCTCAGGACTATGGTGTCTGCTATCTCTTTGCTTTCTACTTGGCCGAACAATATGGGGTGCAGTTCCTGCGCGACATGGTGCAACACGGGGATGATGGCGCTGTGGGTTTGGAAACCGCACTTGAGGCAGCAGGATATAACATCTCATTCAATGAACTATACTTGGACTGGATGACCTCTCTAACCATTGATGAACAGGGTTTCGCAGATGACCGGTATTGCCTTCAAGACATGGACGCGACCATCCAAGATTATACGACACTTGAGTCACTACCCTATCAGGATGACAGTCTATCGTTGTATTGCTACGGCTCGAAGGTGTACCAGCTGACATCACCACCGGACAGCTTCAGTGTTGAGATGAGCCAACCAGCTAATGGTGTTGCAGGGCTCTCAGTTGCGTTTAGAGATGCACAGGGTTGGCATGTTCAGCAGATGCAGAAAGAAGGCTTAGCAATCTTGGATGTGACTGGAGAGTCAATAGACACAGCTCATGTGATTGTAAGCTACTTGTTTGCTGAAACACCAGCCGCGGACATCGATTTTGGATCTGGCCCTCGTGAAACCGTCCAGGTATTGATGCATGAAATTAATGAAACGACAGACACACCGACACCTGGCCCATCCAATACTGACCAAGCGCTACTAATTATAGCTGTAAGTATACCCATCACTGCCACCATCATCGTGTTTGTTCTCTTACTCCTGAGAAGAAAGAGTGAGATTTAAAGACACCAATACTGAAATAATCCTTCGAGAATAGGAGCAAAGCATGGTGGATGTGGAAATACTCCCTACTGAGTTTACATCAGAAGGTGAAACAATCAAAGGCAATTTTGTGGTTCCTACAGGCGAGGGTACTTTTCCAGGAATCTGTAAGTATCACGGACTTCTAGGCAGTTCCGACCAAGTTCGTGGAATTGCAACAAGGCTCGCCCAAGCTGGATTTGCAGTCCTCACCTTCGACTTCAGAGGTTTCAGAAAGAGCGATGGTATCTTCACTCTGACGGGGGAAATCAAAGACGCAAAAGCAGCAGTTACACACCTCCTAGAGTCAGATTTGACAGATGATTCATGGGTAGGTATCTACGGTGCAAGCTATGGCGGTGCAGTCGCAGTCTGTTCCGTTCCAGATGACCCACGAGTCAATGCAGTGTGTTTGAGAGCACCTGTATACGATACACTCTGGTTCGGTAAGTCACCAATGATTCTGCCCTCGATTGAGTTCATCGTTGAGACCGACCCATCACAGATGCGTGGTTTAGAGGACCCTGAAATTCGTGAGGAAATTGTGAAACGAATGGTATCGGATGCAGAAGTTCACAACCCGATGAACGAGGTTTCCAAGATATCTCCCAGACCCTTATTGATAATCCATGGTAGTGATGATATTCTCATACACCTTGCGGGTGTAAAACGACTCTACGAGTTGGCTGGTGAACCGAAAAACTTGGTCGTTGTTGAGGGTGCGGACCATAATTTATCCGACCCACGTGCTTATGAAATCACAGTGGACACAATAGTTGAGTGGTTCACTAAGCAAAGGGCTCCATAATCCTCGCCGTATTCTACTGTGGTTTCAGAAAACAGAAATGTAGATACACTCTTCATGTTCGGTCAGGCCACTGGAAATTAAGATTATTCTTAACTAAGTTATTGTATAATTTAGGATAGTCATTCAGGAGGAACAAGATGTGAAGAGGAATGCAATTTGTACAATACCAATCATCTTAGTATTAATTCTTTCAATTGGAATTGTTGCTATATCGGCTGTGAAACCAATAAAGACGGTACTAGATGTAACAATGACAAGCCCCAATGATGGAGTTGTAGTAGAGAATGGTGGAACCATTGAAGTGACCGGGATTGTTGTTTCTTTGAAAGGTGATGCTGGTCAAGTGAACACATATGTCCAATATGCAATAGGAGCAGGATCTACTGACTTCAGTAATATTGGGAG
>SDBT01015599.1_pt1 | contig 12071 bp, 10 predicted proteins | sample 2277101 | NCBI WGS metagenome assembly SDBT01 (sample SAMN10404973, study PRJNA504765) | marine sediment metagenome | isolation source: marine sediment core GS10_PC15, 103 cmbsf | place: Arctic Ocean: Southern Knipovich Ridge | collected 2010
TGAGAGTCACCGTTGTTCGTGTGCCACATTCATTTTCTATGGAAAAACTTTTGGTCTCTTCGTTCAATTCAAATACTTGTTGCGTAACATCCTCTCCGCACCGTGCTCGTGCTTCCACTTTCACTGCTGCCTGAGATAGCACCGGGGCAAATAAAAGCAATAATGCTAATCTTTTCATCGAAATCCTTTCTTTTAAGATGGGGAATTGTTTCGTATTGAACCACATAATACTACTATGCGCTCACCATAACGCAAGTCACCCCAGAACACCAACATATTAAAAGCCCCTCAAAAAGGGGCTTTTAAAAACTATACAAAACGTCTCTACAAAATTTGATTATGGCAGTTTAGCTATTGATCACTTCATTGCCAACTACAGTTATACTTGGATCTGGATCAGGGCTGATAGGGTCAGGCGTTATACCAACTTCAGGCACAGAAGCAACAAACCGAACGCTCACGCCCAACTTAGAAAAGACCAAGGTAGCCTCGGAACCAAATGGTACCTTAAGTTGATTTTCGCAAAGAGTAACAAATTCTGTTGCGTCCCCATTTAAACGAGCTACAGATAGCTGAAACACTGAAGCCTCATTATTTCCCACATCCAAAACATAAAGCTCTATACCATTACCGAGAGAAATGGTACGAGAAGTCCCTGCCGTTAACTCATGCGTTTGCCGAATTGATTGTTCAACAAAAATTGTAGAAGCACACAGAGCCGCAGGAGCAAGAAGCCCTGCTAATAAGAGTAGTTTTTTCATACGGTATCCTTTTTAAAATAAGAGTGCGGTTTATATAGCAGGCACGAGCATACCCAAGTACAATAAAAATACAAAGTGTTTTTAGATTGCTACCGTACTACAAAGTTAATCAGCCGATCTGGTACAAAGATTACCTTGATCGCTTCCTTGCCTTCCAACCATTTAAGAGCAGCATCACGTGCCAATGGCTCAACGGTTTTTTGATCGACACCACGATCCACCGTAATATCTGCCCGCATTTTTCCGTTTACCTGAATAACCATCGTCACCGTATCTTCATGGGCAAGCACCGGATCATGCACCGGCCACACACAATCAGCGAGCGATTTGCAAAACAACTTATCGAGGAGCTCCGCTGCCATAAATGGGGCCATCGTAGAAAAAACCACTAAAAATTTCTCAACGGTATCGGCACTCAGCTGCATTTTTTGCGACATCACATCATTGATCCATTCCATCATCGCTGAAATCACCGTGTTTGGTTTGAAATGATCCAATCTATTTTGGAACTGCTTCAAGAATCGGTGGAACCGTTTAGTGACCTCCTCATCTTCTTTTTGATCCTTATTAAGCAGATTTTCCGGCGTATCCAAATAGGTATACAAACGATTTGCAAAACGTTTAATTCCTTCAAGCCCCGTATCTTGCCATACACAATCAAGCTCAGGAGGCCCTACAAAGAGTATGTACATGCGAAGCACATCGGATCCGTACTTTTTCACAATCTCATCGGGGTTAACGACGTTCCCCTTTGATTTAGACATTTTTTCAACCAAGCCCGACTTTTCTGAATATTTGAGCACCATCCCTTGATTGAAAAGATGCGTAAATGGTTCATCAAACGGCAAATAGCCCGCATCATGCAGCACCTTCACATAAAAGCGCGAATACAAAAGATGTAAAATCGCGTGCTCAATACCGCCCACATAGAGATCCACCGGCAACCAATAGCGCACATCCTCTGGATCAAACGGCTTGGAATCTAAGTTTGGATTTGGGTATCGCAGAAAATACCAACAGGATCCTGCCCATTGTGGCATCGTATTCGTTTCTCGCTTGGCTGGGCCACCACAAATGGGGCATTTTACATTCACCCAATCTGAGATTGCCGCAAGTGGTGATTCACCCGTACCGGTTGGTTCATATTTTTTCACATCGGGAAGCATCACCGGTAGCTGATCTTCTGGAACAGGCACCACTCCATCTTTTGGACAATGAATAAGCGGAATCGGCTCTCCCCAATACCGCTGACGAGAAAAAATCCAATCGCGCAGCTTATAGTTCACCATCCGAGAGGCAAATCCCTGCTCCACTAAATAATCAGAAATCTGTTTGATCCCTTCCGTGTTTGCGCGTAGCCCATCAAATGGGCCACTGTTCACCAATACACCTTCATCAGCATGAAACACCGGATGCGTTACATTCCCATGCGCATCTGTTTTGATCCCTGACGCATCAATAACTTGCGGGATGGGCAAATGATATTTTTTTGCAAAATCGTAATCACGCTCATCATCACACGGTACCCCCATCACAATGCCAGTCCCGTAATCAGCGAGCACAAAATTAGCAAGATATATAGGAATCTGTTCTTTCGTTGCAGGATTCATGGCATACGCACCGGTGAATACCCCAAGCTTTTCTTTGCTCATCGCACGCTCTTGAGGAGCCATTGTATTCATCAGTGCACGAAACTGATTCACTTCTTCTTTTTTATCCGTAGCAACAATCTCATCAACCAAATGATGTTCTGGTGCCATCACCATAAACGTCACCCCAAAGATGGTATCTGGGCGCGTGGTATAAATCGGCAAATCAAGTTCTGCACCTTCTGTATCTTTTGTTTTAAAGAGGATACGAACCCCTTCAGAACGGCCAATCCAGTTGCGCTGCATCAGCTTCACTTTCTCTGGCCAATCAAGCTTATTCAAACCATCAAGCAGTTTCTGCGCATATTCAGTAATTTTCAACACCCATTGGCGAATATTTTTCTGCTCCACCACGCTGCCGCATCGCTCGCATTTTCCGTCCACCACCTCTTCATTAGCAAGCCCCGTTAGGCATGACGTACACCAGTTGATCGGCATCTCTTGCTGGTACGCAAGCCCACGATTGAACATCACGAGAAAGATCCATTGCGTCCATTTATAATATTCGGGATCAGTAGTGTTAAGCTCCTTCGACCAATCATACATCGCCCCAATATCCTGAAGCTGTGTTTTGAAACGGGCAATGTTGCGCTCAGTGCTGATCTTAGGATGAATCCCCTTTTGAATTGCATCGTTTTCTGCCGGCAAACCAAATGCGTCCCACCCCATTGGATGAAGCACATTGTACCCTTCAAGCCATTTCATGCGCGTATAAACATCAGAGAGCACATATCCCCGCCAATGGCCCACGTGAAGACCGGAACCGGAAGGATAGGGAAACATATCAAGACAATAATATTTCTTTCCATCATTAGTTGGCCGCGTTTGGCCTATGGGATCTTTAGCCCATTGCTCTTTCCACTTTTTTTCTATCGCTTGAACGTCATACGACATGCTCGGCTCCTAGACTAATTCACGTACTACTTTGCAGGCTGCGTTTCCTTCACCTTTGGGCTTTGCACCGCTGCGGATGGGACATCTTCCGTTTTCTTTTTCTTGAGTTCAGGTTTCTGATCAGAAATCCTACCAAGATACTCAGGCAACTCCATTCCTGCCATTGCCGCCACATCATGCAGCGCCGGCAATGATTTCATCAAGCTGCTCACAAAGTTTGAAGTAGAGCTTCCTTTTTCATTGCCACCGTTATCCCAAACCGTGATTTTATCAATCTTCAAATTCTTAATTGCTTCTGTTTGCATGCGTACCAGCACATCAAGCTTTTCAACCATAAGAAGCGTCGTTGCATCTTGTGCATTGTTATCACACGCATCAATCAAATATTTGTACCCATCAGCCTTAGCCAAAAGCACTTTCTTAATACCCGCAGCTTCTGCTTCTCGAATAGAAAGAATGGAATCAGCTTCACCACGAGCTTCACGTCGTTGCTGCTCAGCTGATGCCTCTGCTTTAATTTCACGCTTCTGCTTATTAATCGTTTCTTGGACAATCTCTTCTGCTTCAAGCCGTTTCATTTCAGCAAGTGCTTTTACTGTTTGAATTTCTGCTTCTGCATTCTGCTCAGCAATTTCACTTCGCTGTTTACCAATGGCTTGTTGCTCTGCTAAATCAGCATTAAATCGAGCCATTTCGCTTTGCGCTTTATTTTCACCTTCAACCGCTTCTGCCTGATACCCAGCTACACGAATACGGCGTTCTTTTTCAGCAAGCGATTTACCTATCTCACCTTTTTTTTCCTGCTCAGCAACATCCACTTTTGCTTGGTTAATTGCCGTTGATACCGCTTTTTTACCAATACTATCGATGTAACCTGATTCATCGTGAATGTCGGTAATGTTTACGTTAATCAGATCAAGCCCAATTTTTTTGAGCTCAGGAATAATATTATGTTTAATCGATTCAAGAAACTTTTCACGATCTTGGTTGATCTGTTCAATCGTTAATGAAGCAACCGTGAGACGAAGCTGGCCAAGAATAATTTCAACAGCCATAGCTTCAATCTCTTTACGTGCCAAGCCAAGCAAACGAATCGCCGCATGAAAAACCACCTCAGGCTCCGTACTAATAGCCACCGTAAAGGTACTTGGCACACTAATACGAATATTTTGCAAAGAAAGCGCAGCTCGCAACGGAATACTGATCGTCATTGGAATAAGATCGAGATAGGCATAGCCTTGAATAAGCGGCCAAATAAACGTACCACCACCGTGGTAGCATCGAACCGATTTTCCTTTACCCACACGCCCATACACAGCCAATACTTTATTTGATGGACAGCGCCTGAATCGAATAACCCAGATAAACATACAAAAACCGACAACACCCGCAGCTCCGAAAATCGAAAATATTGCCATAGGACACCCCATAGATAGTAAAAAAACCAGTTATCATTTCAATGATTTTACTGTATCATAAACGGACATAATTACTACTAAAAAGGGAATATCTTATGGCTCAAACAAGCGCCGCAAAACAGCTCCAGCCAAGCAAATACAATGAACAGATTTTAGTCGTCAAACGATCACACCTCTTTCCGGAGGAATCCTGGAACGGTTTAAAGCAGGTCAACTTCGATACATACCTCTCGATCATTCAAGAACAGTGCGAGTTTCATCCACGGGGTCTCATGGAGGACGATCCCACCTATAAGCAGATTATTCCCTATCTGGTGTTTACCCACCAAGGACGATACTTCTTGATGGAACGGCATGCAAAAGCATCCGAACAACGGCTCAAGAGCAAGCTATCTCTTGGCATTGGAGGCCATATTAGAAAAGAGGATATGGCTAACGGAAAGAGCATTTTCGATTGGGCCCGTAGAGAGTTCCATGAAGAGGTGAACTATCAGGGGGATCTCACCATCAAGCCCCTCGGCATTCTGAACGATGATTCCAATGAGGTGGGAAAAGTACATATTGGATTTGTATTCCTGCTCGAAGGAAATTCACCAGAAATTAGTGTGAAATCGGAACTTCAAAGCGGGCAACTAACCCGCCTTGAAGAACTTATTGCCTCAAAAGATCGTATGGAAACCTGGAGCCAGTTCGTGGTGGATTGCTTGGCTTAGGGCTGATCTCCCTCCCAGAGGCGCTGAGGCTCCATTTCCCCTGAATCATTCAATTTGTCAATCGCCCGATTTAATGCTAGAATTAGGGAAATATGACAGTAATACGTAACCCTTTAACCTGGTTTACCAGCCCGTAAATCAGTGATATCAGCCTGTTTCAGGCGAAATATTCAGGAGTTTTTCTACATGGCAAAAGAAGTTATAAGACCGGAACAGTTTGCACGATCACAAAATAAATCACTCTTTGAGGATATGGAACTGGAGCTTAATACAGAACAGCTTCAAGAGCTTTCCGATCTCTATGAAGGCATTTTTGATATTTTCCAACCTGGCAAAATTATTACCGGAAAAATCATACAGGTTGATTCAGACGGCGTACTCGTTGATATTGAATTCAAATCACGAGGCCTCATTTCAAAATTTGAGTTTGGTGATCATGAGCTAAAAGGTCTCAAGGCTGGTGATGATATTGAAGTGATGATCGACACACTTGAAAATCCCGACGGCTCTGTAGTGCTCTCCTATGAAAAAGCTAAAGCAATGCGCGCCTGGAACGATATTATGAAACATTATGAAGCGGGCGAACCGGTTCATGGTGTGGTCACCCATAAAGTTAAAGGTGGCTTGAGTGTTGATATCGGCATCCCCGCATTCTTGCCTGGATCACAAATCGATCTGCAACGAGTTACTGATTTCGATCAGTTCGTTGGGCAAACCATTCCTGCAAAGATCATTAAGGTAAATCAAAAGCGTGGAAACGTTATTATTTCCCGTCGTAAATACTTAAGCGATCTTCGTTCAGAATCACGCAAACAGATTATTGATACACTTGCAGAAGACCAAGTAATTCAAGGAATCGTGAAAAATATCACCAACTATGGGGTATTTATTGATATCGGTGGCCTTGATGGACTCCTGCACATCACGGATATGACCTGGGGACGAATCGCCCATCCAAGTGAAATGGTGAAAATAGGCGATACGGTTACCGTTAAGGTTCTCTCATTCGATAAAGACAATGAAAAGATCTCTCTTGGGCTCAAGCAGCTTAATGAAAATCCATGGACTAAAGTGGCCAGCGATCTTGAAATAGGCAAACGAATTAAAGGTAAGGTATCAAGCATCACTGATTACGGCCTCTTTGTTGAAGTGGCAAAGGATATTGAAGGATTGGTACATATCTCTGAAATTTCATGGACTGATCGTATCAACGATCTTCATAAACGATTCAAGATTGCTGATGAAATCGAAATATTGATCGTTTCGATCGATACCGATAATCGTCGCATGTCCTTAAGTATTAAGCAGCTTGAAGATAATCCATGGGAATCAATCGATAAACAGTTCAAAGTTGGCGATAAAGTCCACGGCAAAATCAGTAACATTACCGATTTTGGTATCTTCATTCAAATACTTCCTGGTATTGATGGCCTTGTACACATTTCCGATCTTTCCTGGACAGAACATATTGATCACCCACGCGACCGATATGCAATTGGCGAGGAAGTGGAATCAGCTATTTTAGCAATCGATAAAGAAAACAAGAAAATATCTCTTGGCATCAAGCAGTTACTGCAAGATCCATGGGATAACGCTGATACCGATTATCCAACGAACTCAGTGATTGAAGGAACCATTTCTAAAATCACAAACTTCGGCGCCTTTGCAAAACTGCCAAGCGGCATTGAAGGTCTGGCACATAATTCAGTTCTCATTGCAGAGCAGAACAAAAAGGCCGACGAGATATTCAAAGCTGGCGAAAAGCATCAGTTCCGCGTGATTAACGTCAACAAAAAAGATCGGAAACTCGGACTCAGCACTAGCCTAGAAGGTTCTACACAACCGGAACAACGTGAAGCACGACCAAAACGAAGCTTCACTCAAGAGAGAAGAACCGAACCATCGAAGGTAAAAGGCTCATTGCAAATTGCTCTTGAAAGCGCATTGAAGAAAAATTCTTCAGACGAAGAGAAATAACTACTAGGGATTTTAGAACAATGGCTATAGAACAAACATTTGCTATCATCAAACCCGATGCCGTTAAAGCAGGGAACGCTGGCAAAATCATCAGCATGATCGAAGATAAAGGCTTTGAAATTTTGCGCTTGCAAAAAGGGCAACTAAGCAAAGATCTTGCCGAGCTTTTCTATGATGTACACAAAGAAAAACCATTCTTTAATGAGCTCGTTGAGTTTATCTCATCAGGGCCAATCATCATCATGGCATTGCAAAAAGATGATTCAATCAATGAATGGCGCAAGCTCATGGGCGCAACTGATCCAGCTAATGCAGAGGAAGGAACTGTCCGCAAACAGTTCGGCTCTTCAATAGGACAAAACGCCGTTCACGGATCTGATAGTCCAGATACTGCACGCCAGGAACTTGGGTTATTCTTCGCAGAGCCTACGGCTCCACAGAAGTAAAACAGGATTAGAAAAACTGATGCCCGGATGCATGATTATGCGTCCGGGCTTTTTTATTGCGTATTTAAATGTAATGAAGCTACTCCGCCTCCGCTCCCTTATCACGACCCAGCTCTTTGATGAGCCGATCGAGAATACCGTTCACAAATTTATAGGCATCTTTTTCTGCAAATCGTTTGGCAAGCTCCACCGCTTCGTTAATGATAATGCGAGAATCAGTATCAGTATGCAGAAATTCCCAAGTAGCAAATCGTAGAATAAGCTTTGTGCTCACGCCCACTCGATCAAAACGCCAATTAGAAAGGAGCGGCTTGTATTGATCATCCAACGCATCTCGTTCATCGATAACCGATTGCGCAACCTTCACCACTTCACTATCTGCGGGAATATCAATGTCAAAACCGCGATTAAAATTATCAACAATCGCATCCAACGATTCTTGATAATCAAACGATTCCGAAGCATACAAAAGGTAAAAAATAAGCGACCGCACATCGCGACGGGATAGATCATTATAAGCAACAGTACCAGCGGCAAGTTCCCCTAAATAATTCCACTCTTCTTCTTCATTGACGACTGTTTCAACATGATCCTCCTTCATCCCACCTCCCTACTTAATGCGTTCAATATATTCGTTGCTACGGGTATCCACCTTTATTCTCTCACCCTCATCCACAAAAAGGGGTACTTGCACCACCAACCCTGTTTCCAACGTTGCCGGTTTGGTTGCCCCACCCTTCGCCGTGTCACCACGCACACCCGGTTGTGTTTCCACTACTTTCAACTTCAAAAACATTGGAGGATTAACCGCAATAGGCCTGTCCTGAAAATAAAGAATGTTATATACAATCTGTTCTTGAAGATAATTGAGTACATCCTCAATCTGTGATTTGTTTAACGCCACCTGCTCATACGTATTTTTGTCCATGAAATTATACAAGCCAGCATCTTCGTAAAGGTATTGCATCTCCTTGTATTCAAGATCAGGCGATGGGAATTTTTCACCAGATCGAAACGTTTCTTCCCGCACCAGGCCCGTAATAAGATTTTTCATTTTTGTGCGCACAAACGCACCCCCCTTACCAGGTTTCACATGCTGATAATCAATCACGCTGTAGGGCTCATCTCTGAACAGAATTTTTATGCCTTTTTTAAAATCTGACGTTGCTATCATAGATCGGTTCCTTATACGTATAAATAGTATCCCTTTCCCAGTAGAATACAGTATAAATGCCCCTAGTAAAAAAGCAATTTGTTGCACAAGGAGCAGCATCCCCTTTCCCTTTTACCATTCCTGCAGTACCCTAGATAAGCTAAACGAAGGAACAATATGGCTCAAGATAAAGCGTTATTTGATCTCATCAACGCAGAAACCGATCGTCAGGAAACTACTATCAACCTGATCGCCTCCGAAAATTACGCCTCCAAAGAGGTACGGGAGGCCACCGGCTCCGTGCTCACCAACAAATATGCCGAAGGGTATCCAGGCAAACGATATTACGCCGGGTGCGCCGTAGTGGATGAGGTTGAGCAGATAGCCATCGATCGATGCAAAACATTGTTTCAGGCCGACCACGTTAATGTACAACCCCATTCTGGATCGCAAGCCAACATGGCAGCCTACTTTGCAGTCCTCAAACCAGGCGATACCATCCTGGGCATGAGCCTCGCAGAAGGGGGTCACCTGACCCACGGCCACCCAGTTAATTTCTCTGGGCAACTGTACAACGTGGTGCAGTATCACGTAAATCCCCAGACCGAACTAATTGATTATGATGAAATAGAGCGACTAGCCCAAACGCACAAACCAAAACTTATTATTGCAGGCGCGTCTGCCTATTCACGCAGTATCGACTTTGAACGGTTTGCTCGCATAGCAAAAAACGCGGGCGCCCTTTTGTTGGCAGACATTGCCCATATTGCCGGCCTGATCGCCGCTGGCCTACACCCAAATCCGTTTCCTCATGCTGATATCGTCACGAGTACCACACACAAAACGTTGCGCGGTCCGCGCGGGGGGCTCATTATGTGCAAACAAGAACTCGCAGAAAGGATAGATAAGGCAGTAATGCCCGGCATACAAGGAGGCCCGTTTATGAACGTGATTGCCGCAAAAGCAGTTGCGTTTTATGAAGCATCATTGCCAACGTTCAAAACATATCAGCAGCAGGTTATTGCCAATGCACAGCGTTTGGCCCAAGAATTGAGCAACCTCGGATATCGTATCGTGGCCAAAGGTACGGATAACCACCTTTTCATCGTAGATCTTCGCTCAAAAAAGATTACCGGCCGCCAAGCAGAACAGGCGCTTGATACCGCCGGTATTACCGCAAGTAGAAGCTGCATTCCGCACGATCCAGAAAAACCATGGATCACCAGCGGCATACGATTGGGAACCCCAGCAGCCACTAGTCGCGGCATGAATGAAAAAGAGATGACTATAATTGCTAAACTAATCGATGAAGTTTTGAGCAATCATGATGATGAAGAAACGTTACAGGAAGTTCGCAAAAAAACTGCCGAACTCTGTACACAGTTTCCGATACCGTAACGGACTATGCCTCACACGCTGAACACCGCACGCCAGAAAATTTACGCCCTGCTACGTACCATCACCAACGCCTCCGTGATCAAACATTTTTTTATCTACTCATTCGGCTCATTTTTCCTGCGCTCGATCTCCATGATCTTAGTGCCGCTCAACATGCGCAAGTTCACCCCCACCGATTATGGAACCCTTTCGCTGATCACCGCATTTATCACCATCAGTACCGCGCTTATCGGCCTCGGGTTGCGGCAAATGCTCTCCATTGAATTTTTCCATCAGGATCAAGACGGTAAAAAACGGCTTCTAACCGATATGATCGTTATCTATACTACAATTGCCATCCCAGCAGTTGCTGTCGCCTGGCATGCACGGGCACTCATCATCTCCTCTATTTTTTTCAACACCATCACGGCAACGCAGCTTACCCCCGCACTGATTACTGTTTTTCTCTTTTTTTACGCCGAACTTTTATACCAACTCCTACAATATGAACGAAAAGCAATTCAGCTCACCACCCTGCAGATCCTCCTCGCGCTCATTAGCGCATCCGTTACCCTTGTTTCGTTATGGGTGCTTAATGTGGGGATCGTGGGAATAATTTGGGCACAAACAATCAGCACAATACTTGCCGCTCTCGTCTTCTTTCTCTTTCTTGCAAAACATTATTTTCTACGATCATCCATCCGAGCAAGCCTCTCAAAAACTTATTATTACATCCTCTACGGCCTCCCGTTTATTCCGGGAATTATTTGCAGCTGGGTGCTTGCAAGCGCAGATAGATGGGTGCTCGCTTCTTATCGTTCCATGCATGAAGTGGGCATCTATGCAATTGCAGATTTATTTGCCCAGCTTTTTTACACGCTCGTGCTCATCCCCTGGAGCGGATCTTATTTGCCCTACATCATGCAGCGATACGCAGAACATAAAGATAATCTTGCACCCATAGAACGGGAAAATCGGCAAATTATGACCATAAGCATGATCGGGGCTACCATCGTGATACTGATTAGCTTCTTTTGCTTCAAATCGTTTCTTCGCTATCTTTTGCCGGCCACTTATTATTCAGCAATTCCCTATATTCTCGTACTTTTATTGGGCCAAATATTTTTGCTGGGAAGTTACTTTTCAGCCACCCTCATTCAGTTTCATAAAAAAAGCTACTTTTTAGCTTTCGCCCTTGCACTACCCGCCATCATTAACCTCCTTTTAAACCTCCTTCTAACCCCCTATTTTGGCATTTATGGCTGTACCACAGCTACCTTGATTTCCTACTTTATCTATTTTATGATCATGTACTTGTATAGCAAAACGTTGATTTAAATAGATAAAGTAGGAGATAAAATGCGTTTAAAATCACTGCTTGCATTAGCAACAATTGCAACATTGAGCGGCCCAATCTACTGCATTGAATCAGAAGAACAAACACTCAACCTTAATGGTTTGGAAAATGCATTATTCAAATCCAACCCCGTAAGTCTCACCATTAAAATGCATGAAGGCGCCGGGTTTTTTGCAGAACTACATAAAGTAATGCTCGCCCTCATTCATTACGAGGAACGGGGATTTGCTCGGGTGTATGTTGATTGGACAGATGAGTTTTTTCCTTATAAAGATGGCGCTCATGAAAATGGATGGGATCTTTTTTTTGAGCCAATCCCAACCGAT
>SDBT01015600.1_pt1 | contig 12070 bp, 11 predicted proteins | sample 2277101 | NCBI WGS metagenome assembly SDBT01 (sample SAMN10404973, study PRJNA504765) | marine sediment metagenome | isolation source: marine sediment core GS10_PC15, 103 cmbsf | place: Arctic Ocean: Southern Knipovich Ridge | collected 2010
AGTATTAAGAAGTACCCTTTTCATTATTAATAATGAAAAGGTCGTATTCTAATTACTGAGTTAGAAAGGATAAATATAGAAGGATTTTTTCGGCTCACTTACTGAATTATAATTTTTTTCAGTAAGTGAGCCGAAAATAATAGCACCTACTCGGTCATCTATGAGGTATAGAGAGATTATAATACTCCTTCTTATTCAATGAATAATAAGAAGAAATAGTTTTATGATTTAGAGACAGTACTAGATATCCTCATCCTTTTATATCTCTCATTAAAAGGGAAGAGTATTGCTCATACGAATATAAAGTTGTCAAAAAGTATAATCCGTAAAGGATCTCAACAATTAATCAATACGTCCACTTTTCCTATATAACAAAGTATTAGAAATCCCGCACATATAGATAGCGCGTAACTCAACGGTTTATTATTGGGAAGAGCATATAAATCCAGTAAGCCCCATCCTCCTCTCCATATGAGAACGCTGGAAAATATAATTAACAGTATTAGATAAGTTTTCATGTGTTTTTTGTATGCTAGATTATTTTTTCCCAATTTAAGGTTTTTTTTGCTTGATAGCAAATAAACTATCCCTTCTTTGATAGAGAAATAGTGACGGTATTTGGAGAATGTCAAAAATAATATGGATTCAGTGAAAGATACTTGAGTATAAAAAGATTCCGATGGATTCAATATTTTTATACTCATAAATAAAGACCTAATAAATTCAGGGTTATATTAACCCCAGTTGAATATTGTAAAACGCCGTTACACATTAGTTTATACGCAAGTGAAAAATTCCAAAAAAACCGTATGAAATTTAATTTGTCTCAAAAAATGTGCATAAAGTAAAGAAATAGTAATGAAAAATGCTTGCTTTATTACACGGATTATTAATACCAGGGTTTCTATACTTAATATATGTCACATCAGAACCTCGACTATATTATATTAGATTAATACATCACGTTTGGCAATTGACAATGTGTTACAATGTACTTATAAACATGTACTATTATTTGGATTCTAATTACAGAGTATTTATTTATTTTAATCTCCCTGTAATGTGCATGATTGCTTATAGAAATAAAAAGATTCCTCATGTTTTCGAGATTCTCTGTCCTATTTTTGTACTAGATATCTTCTCGTTGTTTTGCGATGAAAGATCAATAAAGTATTATATATTTACAGATATACTAACAAGATTATTTGCTTATTTCTGGTATATTACGATGGCTTTAACTAGAGTAATAAAAATATTTTATAGATCTTGCAGGACACTAATACAAATAGTTAACGCCATAGTCGTAAATTGTGTAGAGGTTATGAATAACGGATGGAATCTAACTATTTTGACAACATTCATGGGATTAACGTTAATATTTGAAAATACTATAAGGGAACTATACCACATGTTTAAACTTAATTTTCCTGTGTGTGGACACGTTGTATGCTTGAAATGTAGGAAAAAAATGTAATATGGAAATGTAATATTGAGTCAAGGATACTCGTGGTACTTGTATAAATGAAAAAAATAAAAAAAATGACGTTTGAGTGGTCTGAAACCCTGTAAAACAGATTTCTATAAATATCCCTAGTAATTTCATATTACTTGTTACCATGAACGGAAAGCCAACTTACGCGTCGGTTTGTTCTACTGAATCTGCCGATGTAACGAAAATTATCTTATCGCATCCTGAGAAACACGAACGCGACATATCCAATATTCTTGATCAGAAAAACAATAAACTAATGGACAACCTCAAATGTTGGATTGTTAAAGATCGCAAGAAATTCGATGAACAATCTTATTTTGTGATGCGAGTATCAGTGACAAACACTGATTATTGTTCTCCTGGAGAGTTGATTATTGTAGAACCAACAATTGTTGGTTGTCTCGACAAAATCACATGTCCTCCGATGATGTTCATGAAAAACTGTGTTCGAACAAACCTTGTGAATATCGAATTGAAGAATCCAGGTACTATCGAGGAAAACATCGGAAAAACTTTCTACAATGGTTGTTTTTATGCAGACGGGGTGGAGGCATATAAACTCATTCATCCTGACGATACGAATAAATGGTTCGTATCAGACTATGAAGATACTCTCACTATTATTATGTCGATAGCAAAGATCAAAGCGACCAAATCAAACGCAGCTATACTCAGACACACAAAGGCGTCGTATCAAGAATGATTTCTTGCATTCAAGTTAATTTTACACATCACTGATGTGCAATATCAAGATATGTGTATTTTTTAAGGGATTTTCTTTCACATTAGTAAGATTATGTTCTGTATTTCTTGGAATAATAGTTTTTATCTTCTATTTCCAATAGTCCTTCGCCTTTTTCCACTTTGAAAAACTGAATTACAGAGAGACTTTCTAATCCTATGGGTTAAGTTTTTTTAAACCGCATCAGTACAACTTAGCATATCTTAAAGTCATTTTATCCAGATCAATTACGAGCAATGTTTTCATAGTAAAAATAGCGATGTAAAAATTTTTAACAATACTCAATGAATAATGATGGTGAAAATTCAAAAATCAAGAATAAACAATCATGTCGACAGCGAAGAAGGACAATATCAAGATCGATAGTAAAGAAGAATTAGTGATCGAGACTGAGGATATGGATAAGCTCGAGAAACTCAAAAAATTAGTTTGTAATCTTCTTGCGGACATCACAGTAATGAAAAAGGAGATCAAAACCTTGCAAAAAGATATCAAGCAATACGAACCCATGATGATAGATCATTGCCAAGATCTTGAAATTCAGATTTCTGTTATTAGAGAATTCATGAGTAAGACAACGAAACCTTTGAAAGAAAAGAAAGTCGCGACGGCAATTTTTAACGCTGATTTAATGGCTTATGCTATGTATCAAGGATTCCGAATACATAGGAGAAGAATTCCTGGTTTGATGAAAATACTTGGACTCAAATATTCAAAAATTGAAGGTAAGTATTATTACGAAGGCATTGAATACACTCCCATTCCTGCGCTCAAAAAATAAATACACATCAAAGATGTGTATGAAAATTGAAGTTTCGATAGATTTTCATACACATCAAAGATGTGTATGAAAATTGAAGTTTCGATAGATTTTTTTCCGGAAAAAATCTATAGCGCCGATGTTTTGTGACGCAATTCTTAATGCTTTCGACAGTGATGAACTCAAAAGACTTCTAGCATTGGATATCAAGAATAGAAGAGGTTCGACAGACTATATTGATTTTATTAAAGTTAAAGATATGACTTCTTTCATTATGAGAGGAGTAGATTGCATGCAACGTCCTTTTATTGCATTCAAAGTATCTTATACCGATGGAAAAGGGAAACATTTCTCTGTTGAAAGAACGTTCTTTCAACTATATACTGACAACACATATCAATGGGCACATGGAACTTGTTATGAAGGAGATTTGATTTATGATCGATCCTGTGTTGAACAGTGTGATTCCAAAACACTGAGTACGCGTTTGGAAAAAAATCAATCAGTGGAGATTCTATCAGAAGTATAACTTGTCCATCTAGCGACGATGATGAATGCGCGAAAAAGGATTGTAAACAGTGAAGGAAAATATAGAATTAGACTTGCGATAGAATAAAATACATATCTGAGATATGTATTTCATTTCAAAATAATTCTTATTAAAAACATGGGTATAGGTTATATTGTTCTCGGGGGTGTATCCAATTTAGGAGGATCTACTCTTTTAGGTTATAGTTGGTGGGAAGCTTTTAGAGATAAATCATCGTCAAAGTTTAAGAAAGTTTGGCTTCAGTTCATATCTCTAATCTTGATTGTGGTTGGAACGCTATTCTTAATTTATGGAGCATTTAAGTACAAAGCTCTTTCTTAGTAGAATTACTCATTATCAATGAGTAGTTACCATCAGTCGAACTTGAATACATTTTTCCAGAACCGGGGTCTTAAAGGTAATATCGGATAAAAAATGTCTCAGTTATTTGTACGAATGTTGGACGGTCACACTGCAATTGTGGACGTTGATCATAAAACTACAGTGAGAGATGTAATAAGAGACGTCATGAGACAGAAAAATTATCGAGGAAAATATGTATTAATATTTGCAGGACGATCGTTAGACGAGAGAATGATTATATGGGGAACTGAAATATTAAAGGAAGGGACAGTTCATTTTGTCAAATCTTATGTCAATCGCCCTATGAGCGAACAAGAAATGGTACTTACTGAAATATACAGAATGACTGAATTAAACAAGTATCCTTTTGAATTTAAATCAACCCATTTCAGAACTCTCGCTCCTTTATGGGATGTTCTTCCAGAAGAACTTAAAAGTGCCATCACAACATTTACTAGAGAGGGTAGAAGATCATACAAAATAGATACAGGAGAGCATCCTGATGGAGAAATGTATTGGAATTATGTTTTGGACTCCAGAATAAAACTAGATATACTCGGGGAGTTTTTCTCTGAAACTATGTTCAAAGATGAATTCAGTGAATATAGCCAGAAACTACAACAGGATCTTTTAGTCACATATAATAGAAAGCAAGCTAGCAGAGACAAAGTTAGTATGGAACAATTAAAAGCAATGTGGAATACTGGTTTATTCCCAAAAGAAGACAAAAGTGAAATGCTTCACTTCAGTAAAAAGGAACAACCACAAGAGTCGAAAAAATATCTTGCTCCCAGACTTTCTCCTGTTCCTCATCGTAGGTCTGCGCTAAAACCGCCTGTTTTTCGAAAAACAGAATCAAAAGATATAAGTGATCCTGAAACTGAAACTGAGTCCGAATATTCAATTGCTAAAATTTTAGCAATTGATCATGGTGGTGTATTAGACGGAAGTTATGGACTTAAAGGTAATCCGAGTATAGATTTTGTATGGACACTCGGGGATATTAATCAAACATTAAAGGGAGGACCAGAGATAATTAAGATTATTCGAACGTTAATTATTGATAGGGGTTATATCTATGTTTCTCATTCTATGAATTTATTAGAGGATCAAAAAAACACATATGCCAAACTTCGTTCTCAATGTAAGGCACACGATATCAAATGCGTGGAACCAGAATTTGTAGCGGTGTATGATAAAAAATATACAGATACAGATTCAGATACCCCTATTATGAAACGAGGAAACCTGCCTTCTGCTTATTGGGGAGCAGATAATCTTAGTGGTAAAGCTTCTCTGCGAAGAGTTATAGAGGCCGTACTCATCCGTGATTATGGATTTGATATGGTGGATAGAAAAAATAGTTATATCTTTGATGATGCCCCTTCTGTTGAGACAGTGGGTATGAATGAAGGTTACAATGTGTTCAAGATTACGGCTTCAAAACAATTGATTTTGGCTCTCAGGTTACTCGCAAAAAGAGAAGGTATCCCTGGTTATTGATTTTAGATTCCTTGCGTATATTTTTCAGCTGAAAAACATTGTTATTAAAATGGAAAATTATGTGATTGATCATCCTAAGAGATTCGAGGAGGACAGAAGATACATCGAATCAGGAGAACCTCTAGTTGGGTATGAATTTTATTTTGAAGTGTTGCGAGAACATAAGGATAGTGTGCGAATATCTGAAAATATGTATATAGAAGGAAATTTTCCCTCTCATTTTACAGCTGTTGTTACAGGCATTAATAGTCCTTACCTTGATATATCAGATGCAAGGGGGTTCGAGTATTCAGAATTGGGGAGAGGAAAATACACTCTCAAAACGGTCGAGGACTATGAGAGTTTCATTAAAAATAATCTAGATGTTGACGGAAAGGAATTGAACGTTCTTGATTTGTCGGTGTCTGATATTGTCAAGATAGTAAAAGAGAAGAAACTCGAATCAGTGAACCTTATAAACAGATTCGTCACACGTTCCCATATTGCAAAACTTGCTCGTATACCTACATTAAAATCTGTGATGTTACTAGATAAAGGAATCGAAGCGTTGCCTTTGATTGAAAGTAAAACTTTGACATCGTTGTCTTTGAGTTATTCCACGGTGACTTTTGAGATTATGAATGCGTTGTCTCGTAATACCACATTAATTTCTTTGGTTTTGTCCGATAGCGAGCTTAGTGATATCAAGATGTTGTCTGGAAATACCAAGTTGCTTCATTTGAAGATGTCAGGAAATGATATAAGGGGTGATCTTGGTAAAATAGGACAATTTCCTTCTCTTATTTCCTTGGATTTATCCAATAACGATATTCGTGTTCAGAGTATCGATAATATGCCAAAATTAACCTCTCTCAAGCTGTCGGATAATGGATTAGACAATGATGATGCTATTTCTTTGGCTAAAAGCAGAACACTAACTTTGTTAGATGTGTCTTATAATAAAATAGGAGATATAGGAGCTATTGCCCTCTCAATGAACACTAGAATCACAACCCTGGATCTATCACACAATTTATTAACAAATCGAAGTATAAAGTTATTTGCTAAAACTAATACTTTAACTTCCTTGGGATTATCCTATAGTAAAGTATTCCCGAGTGTTCTTTCTTTACTAGCCAGTAATCCGAAGTTAGTTTCTTTGAATCTGGCCCACAATAAAATAGGAGACGATGGAGCAGCGGTATTGTCAAGTTTTTCAGAGTTATCATCGTTGGATTTATCGAATAACGAATTAACTGATCATGGCGCATCTTCGCTAGCGAATAGCAGAACTTTAACGTCCTTAAATTTGTCAAATAATAACATAGGAAATAATGGAGCTGTTTCACTGGCTAGAAATACCATATTGTCTTTTCTGAATCTATCGAAAAACAAGATAACTGATGAAGGAGCTAGAGAATTTCTGAACAATAATACGGTAAACTCTTTGAATTTCGAAAGAAATAAAATCAAACACTGTGTTATAAGAGAATTACTTGAACATATACCCTCATTATCCTTTGACAACCCTTCTTATTTCGATAGGTTAATACAGGCACGTAACAGAATATTACTCAGAATGACTATCAAACAACAACTAGACAAATACATACCTATTTCTGATGTACAGGACATATTACACGGATATCTCTAATACACATCAAATGATGTGTATTCACCTCAAATACATATTCCATAAACTAGGCTTCATTGTTCCGAAAAACTCGAATATACTGTAAAACCATGGAAGTTTTTTATTCCATGGCTTAATCGGTCCAGTGAAATGAGTTACTATTCTATCGTTCACGAAGTGAAAAGTGGTTATGCAGTTACATATTCTGTCTAGTCTAATCCATCTTCCTTTCCAGTACCACGACAGAAATTCTTGATCCCCGTATCCTATATTTGAACGTGTCCATGTCCTATCTTTAATTTTAATCAACATTGCATCGAACTCTGAACGATCAGGCTTGAAGACCATCACTCCGCTATTGAATAAGGGCCTACCCTTCACAGCCGCGACTTTTCCCTTTGTGTATTTGGCCATTAATAACATCGGGTCTTTATTCAGAATAATGTCTGAGTCCAAGTACGTTAGGATATCGAAGTTATCTTGAGTCCATATAGTTAATTTGGCAAAAGTCTCGACCATTCTTCCTCTAGCTATTTTTCCTATTTGTTTAGGTAATTTGATCCTCGATACTTCTTTAGATATATTTCTACAGTTATACCCTTCTAATTCTAGGAACGTAACATCTTCTTCCGGAAGAGAATCAGTATGTAAAAGGATGAAAGGTAAATCTGAGAAACGACGGCAACTATGTATTAACGCTACAGCTCCTATAGTGTATGAATGGGTTGTTACTACTGTTATAAATCCCAGTTTCTTTGATGACAGCTCATCGCTCTTACGATGAAGATTCGATCTTAATTTCTTGTATTCTAAACTAGATTTTATTTGGAACAACTGAACTAACGCCAGAACTAATAGTAAAATTAATGCAATTACCACCACGATTTTGGCTATCTTATTCATTTTTCCATTTAATTATAAATTCCTCAAATTCAAGGTTTATATTTGCGTTTTTAAAATATTCTTTGACAAAATGATACCGTTGTTCCGAAACGTTAAAACCCTGACAAAGAGTAAAAGATATTACGACAATTTCCATGACGCACAGAGAGAAATAGAAATTGTCGTAATATCTTCTGATCAGAAAACATGCCCATTTGAATATTCCAACAGAAAAATAAGCGTCGACCAAATCAGAGAAGCACTTCGATATGGATATGGCAATTCTAACGTTCTCAAAACTCTGATGTGTGTGACTAATAGTACCCTGTCTACACCAAACGACGATTCTTTATCTAGGATGATGAAAATCCGGGATTATCTCAAGGGTTTGAGCCAACTTGGAGATAAGAAAAATGTCATGATCTCAGATAATACCTTTTTCGTTGTTAAGGGAGGTAAATATGAAGAAATGTTACACGAATATTTCATCGGAGTTTATGGAACGAATAAACTGAGAGACAAAATACCAAATTTCGCTTATATTTTCGGCAAGTTTGAATGTTCTCCTGTATATTTAGAGGAAATGCGAATCATAGCAGGACTGAATTTTCAAAATAAGTCAATAACGTATTGCTCTGGGAAAAACAATATGATGTACATTCTTTATGAGAACATAGATAATTCTGTGTCTCTAAAGGAATATGTTACCACTTGCACTCTCGAAGGATATCTTAATATACTATGTCAGATAGTGTTAGCTATAGACTATGCCAATAGGGAAATTGGATTCACGCACTATGATTTACACGTGGATAATGTTTTGGTGCGAGACATTGGACAAGAGATATTTATACCATACGTTATTGAGGGTAAAACGGTATATTTAAAAACGAGGAAACTGGCAGTGATTATTGACTATGGATTTTCCCATATTATTCATAACGGGAAACATTTTGGATATTCTTTACCATCTAATAGAATACTTCCAGATACTTCTTTTCCTATGCATGATATTTATAAGATTTTTTCTTACAGTTTGCTCTATGCAAGTGCGCCTAGACGTGGAAAAGTGCAAATTGACAGAAAAATAAAAATGGTAAATCCTCAAGTATTTGACAAAGCAAAGAAACTTTTATTATTCTTTGTTCATTTGGAAAACGTTACTATGAATGGCAAGGAAGCTTATTGGTCATACTTAATCAAAAAAGTCAATGATTTGTATGCTGCTCCATATTCGACTGAAATAGTGAAAGCACCTGTTTCACTATTCTACAATGAATTAATACAACAATTCCCCGCTATCACGAAAAAATTTCTTTTTAATCACGCAACGGAGAATGTGTACGGATGTAGCCTAAATAATACCTGCATTGATTTAAGAGCAGCGATGAAAAAGTTCACATCACCTCTTATAGAGGTTGAATCGGTATATGATCTTTATTCAGCCTATTCCAATTTGAACGAAGCCGACAGGGTATTTTTACGTAAAAAACTCTTTCGGAACAAAGAATCATATTTTAAGACATTGACAGAAGATTTCTACAAACACATGACTGAAAGCACGAGTTATGTCGCTATAGCACGTAAAAACATCATGATTCTTGCTGACAAAACTTCGCGAAACACACCGAGACATACAAGACTCATAACAAAAATAATAAAAGCCGCTGATGAAAGAATTGTGGCCTTGGCCATACTAAATATTTACACTAATTTGTCAAAGATTGTGCAAGACAAAAGTATAAAACATGAAGGAAAAATAATGGCATTTTCCTTTCGTATAAGTCATACTAAATGCAATGAACTGTTGGAACTGTTATTATTGTATCTAAAGAACTTTCTAATACGATCATCTCCTTACCATGACATTGAAGATATAAACCCGTATTATCCTGAGCTTTATTCAACCATTTCTGGGTTCATAGAACAACTGAAAGAATGATTTGTACACTATTTGATAGTGTAATTTCACAGTTTACATACTAGTTGTTTCAAACACAATAGCATTTTGCTTTTACCTATTAACCGAGTTTTCATTGTGTCAGGATTAGACAGTATCTGTATCATATCCTTTGTATTGTTAGCACGTCTTAGTGTGCCGTGCCTCCTGATAGAACACATTACAATTAAGAGAGGTTTAGTCTGTGAGGACCATCTATTGCGGTTAAAATCCCTCCTTTGAATACTGAAACAGTATTGTTATGTTTCAATGTCTAGATTTACTAATCTATCTTCTTAAAACAATAATTGACGAGGAACATCGCTTAAAAGATTAATCAGGGTTGAATCCGTGTGTTCTCAGAGTTCAAGTTAACTATGTACACTGACATATTATGAGTGGCGGTGAGATACTCGATAACTATTGTTTTTAAGAAGATAGATTGGTAAATATCCCTTTATATAGAGATATCCCTTTCTTTAAATATTCCTCTTCTTCAGAGAGGAATAAACTAACATTATCAATTATGGCTCCCGTTCTAGAGGTATGAAGTATTTTACTTATATCTTTAGAACTTTTGATAATGAATATACTCACAATCAAAAATAATCTGAAAATGGCATAATTCTATTACGTCACAGAAAAATAAGCAAATTAAGTTCTTCTGAAATTTTTCACGATTTCTACATTTTTAGCTCTGGGTTTTTTGTGGGTGATAAGATCAGAAATTTAATAAAGAAGTGTGATACACATTCAAATGTGTATCATCAGCCTTTCTTTTGACTAATATGATCTTTCAACAATCTTAAGATCTCAGGCGGCCAATGCTCTGCAGATTCCATTGCGTCTTCATCAAAAGAAGCCCCGGCTTCTAACAACAGTCGGACCATCTCAATATATAGAGATTGTGGGGTAATATATTGAGATGGGACATCACCATATTGATATTCCAAGATCTCTGATATTGTTCCTTCAGAGATGGGAGCTTTATGGGCTAAAAGCAAAAGAACCGTCTCAATATGTCCATTCCTCGCGGCCTCTTCTATTGCCCATTCATCCATTGGAATATTCCTACTTAAAAGAAAACGAATCATCTCAGTCTGCCCATCGCAAGCTGCATTTCCTATTGCTCTTTCATCAAAATGAGCATTAGAATCTAGAAATAAACGAGCTATCTCGATGTATCCATTACGAGTGGCCCATTCTATTGCGTATTTATTAATAGGGTATCCGGCTTCTAATAAAAGTTTAACAATTTCAATGTGTCCTCCTCTACTGGCGTCTACCATTGCCCATTCTTCCATTGGAACTTTCATATCTAAAAGAAGTTGGACTATCTCAATCTGTCCATGACTAGCGGCCATTCCCATTACTTTATCAACAGGGTATCCGGCTTCTAATAAAAGTTTGGCTATCTCAATATGTCCATACTCCAATGCCCTTGGTATTGACAGTTCATCAACGGGAGCTTTAGCTTCTATTAGAAGCTTGACTATTTCAGTGTATCCTCTCCCAGCTGCCCGATGAATTGCCCATTTATCAACATGAGCTTTATTGTCTAATAGAAATCTGACTGTCTCAGTATGTCCTCTATGTGCTGTTATACCTATTGCTTTATCAATGGGATATCCGGCTTCTAATAGAAGTTTGACTATTTCAGTATGTCCATTTCCTGCAGCCAAAAACATGATGTTTTCATCAATGGGATATTCGACTTCTAATAGAAGTTTGACTATTTCAGTATGTCCATTTTTCACGGCTTTTTCCATTATTTCTTCGGTTGGAACTACCTTTTTATCGAGCATCCACTTAACCTCAGAGGGTAAATTGTACTTAACCGCTGTTAACATATTTTCCAATGTGGCATTTTTAAAAGGTTCGAATACTGTTCCTTCTTTCTTAATCAAAAATTCTTCTGTTAACCGTTCTAGATCTATAGGCAACCTCGATTGAGGATCCACTTCAAAGATTATTCTATCTTCTTTGACCAAGAAAGTTCCCTTGAACCCTATTATTTTAGGATCAACATCTCCATCTATATCGGCTATTCCTCCATCAAACACTATTTTCCTTTCTTTGATCTCGAACCTCCCAGTTACTCCCACTAATTCTTCCGGTACATCTGTTTCAAGATCGGCAATATCCATTGCGGTATTTTAATATCGGATTTTTTTCTTATTTTCATTTTTTTTTGATGAAATTAACACGATGACAACCAGAGAACCGCAAGATATAGGTATAATTAATG
>SDBT01015601.1_pt1 | contig 12070 bp, 22 predicted proteins | sample 2277101 | NCBI WGS metagenome assembly SDBT01 (sample SAMN10404973, study PRJNA504765) | marine sediment metagenome | isolation source: marine sediment core GS10_PC15, 103 cmbsf | place: Arctic Ocean: Southern Knipovich Ridge | collected 2010
GATCTATCTAAAGATAGATCCAAAGGCGTCGCTACCGCTCCTTCTCTCTCTCTTCTTTCTTTTGGAGAATTCCAGAGAGTCAAGCTAACTCAACAAGACTATGATGACCTTGAAAACCGCTTCGGCAAACAAAAGCTAGAAGACCTCATCACAGCTGTCGATGGTAATCTTGAAGAACGCGGAATTACTCGAAAGAACTACAAAGCTACTATTCTTAATTGGGAAAGAAGAGAAAAGACTTTTAATCCGACAGTCAAAAAAGAAGACATTCAAGAGAAAAATAAATCCTATGCCCACCACATAGTCAAAACTTTAAGGGAAAATCTAATCCCCAAGGAGGTCAAGCTGTATGCAAACTCCTCCTATCTAGAAATTGGTTCCGAAAACCATCCTACTAGCAAAATTCTGAAGTTCTCCGACTATGGATTCAAAGATCAAGTGGATAACGAATTAAGTAAAAGGAATTTAATTGATTATCTAAAGAAAAATGTTTGACCTAAAAATGTTTGAGAGATATTGAATATTAGAAAGAGAATAAGTAATGGAATTTAGTTTTAAATACAAACCCGAGTCTAAACAAAGACCCCGCTTCGGAGCTCAAGGGAAGGTTTATAACCCTCAGCGCAATAAATCTTTGGCATATAAATGGGATGCTGCTCAGCAAATGTCCTCTCAAGGCTCAGAAAGACCCCTAGAATGCCCTATCTTGGTGAACATGAGGTTTCATATGCCTATGCCTAAATCATGGTCACAGAAGCGCAAAGAAGAGCAATTAGGAAAACCAATGGCATCAAAGCCAGATATCGATAACTTAATGAAGTGGATCTTAGATGTCCTCAACGGGATAGCTTATACCGACGATCGACTGGTTTCTTCAACATATTCTGAGAAAGTGTGGGCTTATGAAGGGAAAGTCGACATTTCTATCTACCCTCAAGAAATGAGCCTTGGAGAAGAAGTTAAAATGCTTGGAGGTATGGCTGTTGAAATGCACTGCGCTCTAGATGCTCTTTATCACTGGGGTCTAGGCATCAAAGATATGTGTCCACGCAATAAAATGTTAATCTCGGCAGCGAACACAGTTATAGATATTTGCCTTGATGCAGGTTTATTTGAAATATATGGAGAAAAAGCATGTTAGTGGGTTGGAGAAATTTTAGAAAAGAGAAGCCCAAAACGAAAAAACCATTTGCCCTTATGAATGGGCAACGAGGGATTCTTTCTTCGGAAAGTGGATGTTGGGAGTTCATTTCAGGAAGAGCCAGACATAAAATTTCTATTCCTTCGATATTTCTTAAGGAACTTCTTTTCATGGATGACTTTAGAGGGAAAAAAATATGGAGTTCATGAATTGTGGAAGCTGCTCCGGCATATGCCAGACTAACAACACAGGCATCTGTCTTGGGTGTCAGCGCGGCTTTGTCAACGTTCCTCAAGAAGATTCATGGATGAACTCCAAAGAAAGAGAAAAAGTAAAGCTACAAGAAAGAAAAGAGGAATTAGAAAATGCCCTTAAAAAGCCAAGCCCAAAGAAAATTCCTATGGGCAAACGACCCAAAGCTAGCCAAAGAGTTCGAACAGGCCACTCCGAAAGGGAAAAAGCTCCCCAAAAAAGTTAAGAAAACTAGAAGAAAGAGGAAATAATAAAATGGAACTATTAAAATTTATTCTTGAAATCCTAGGGGCTTTCTTTGTCATCGGAGTTATAGGGTGTTTCATAGCTAAAGCAATTTATCTTATTCATGAAAAAAGAAAAAAGAAATGAATAAACAAGAAATGGACGATATTTTGATGGAATGTTTTAATCTTTCATTAGAGAGAGCCCTGTACACACCTCTTACCGATCCACCCCCTATAAAGAGGATTATTTTTAGGCGTTTCAAGCGGCTGTCAGAAGAAGGGAAAAAGAAATGAGTCAAGAAGACAAAGAATCTACAGAAGCCATTTTTATGAAAAGATTTCAGAGTCTACTTCAAGAAGAATTTAGCACTCTTACAGTTGGAGAAGTGCTTCAAATTTTAATGACGATTTATCTTAACTTATTGAATGCCCTCGAGGGCCCCACTTTCAAAGATAACGCCCGCTTTGGTCATAACCTTTTCCGCCTTGGATGCAAAAGATTTGCTGAAAAATTAGGGGAAGAAGACGCTCTTCACTGGGGAAACGTTCCGGAGATAGATGACCTCCACTTTGTCCCTTCAAGAGGGGATGGATGATGATTAAATGCATTAAATATAACTCTTATGCGAAAGGGACCCTCCTCGGCTTTGCTGATATCTTTGTTCCAAAGTGGGGAGTAGAGATCTACGGATTAACCCACCATCAGAAGGATGGAAAACGATGGGTAAACTTTCCATCTAGAGAATACGAGAAAGACGGGGAAAAGAAACGAATGTCCTATTTTAGGTTTCCTGACTCAGGGCATTACACTCTTTTTTGTGAAAAGGTCAAACAGGCCATAGAAACTAAAATCAAAGAAACTCAAGGAGAAAGTAACGATGAGTCTGATAGCACGTTTTGTTTTTGATAAAGGCGATCCAGTTGATGTTCGCTTACACCCTGATGAGAAAGATGAATTCATCAAGTCTATGAGAGATGGAATCTTTTACCATTCTGATGAAGGAGAAGGTGGTTTTTATGCCAACCTGGACCATTTGCGCTTCTTTTATATTTCCAAAGAAACCGTGGTTCCTCAACAGGAAATTAAAGTCGTAGAGGGAGAGGAACCCGTCGCTGGAAATTAAAATTCAGTGATTATGTTATAGTTAGAAGAACCTGAGAACCACTTTAGGGCTTATGGAATGGCAACGCGAAATCCGGGAGATTAAAACCCTCCGTGAAAACCCCGATAATCCACGCAGCTTATCAAAAAAACAAGGCGAAGAGCTTAAAAAATCACTTCGTAAGTTTGGGCAGTGTGAACCTATCGTTATCCAACCAGATGGAACGATTATCGGCGGTCATCAAAGATTCAAAGTACTCAAGAAAATGGGAGCGAAGCATATCGATGTGTACACTCCCCAAGAGCCTTTATCAGAATCCGAAGTTAAAGAACTCACAATCCGCCTTAACAAAAACCATGGAGATTGGGATTTTGATATGCTCGCAAACGTCTGGGACATTGACCTTCTTCTCGAAAGTGGTTTCACGGCTGAAGAGCTTCATCTAGACATCTTAGACGAAGAGATCAAACCGACAAAGTTTACCCTCACCGCCAAGTTCGAAAATGAAGATGATCTTCGGGAAGCAGAGATAGACATCAAGGCTGTAATCTCCAAGTACAACACGGCAAGTTACAAGGTGAAGATAAAGTGAGAAGCTTAGCTGAGGTTATAGAATTGGATTATCCAGTCAGTCCTACCCTAGATTGTGTCAAGGTAACCGCTCTTCTACGTAGAGGAAGGAAAACAATTCTTAACCCACCTAAAGAGTCTTTAGACATGGAATGTCAAGACTGTGGTTACATAGAAGGATATACTTGCAGAGATGGAGAAGACCGTTGTTGGTTCTGTTCCAATGAAGGATGTATTGAAAGAGATTCAGAAATAACCAAAGAAATGGCAGAGAAAGCCAGAAGACACAAGTTTTAAGGACAGTACTTATGAGCAGACCCCACAAAAACATCGATTGGTCCATGGTAGACAAGCTTCTTCAAGCTCATACACCGGGTACTGAAATAGCGGCTAGTTTCGATATGCATCCTAACACTTTTTACGACCGAGTTGAAAAAGAGTTTGGAATTGGTTTCACTGAGTATTGCGCACAAAAGAGAAAAAAAGGGAAAAACAACCTAAGGTTGTCCCAATTCAAAAGCGCTTTAGAAGGAAACACTTCCATCCAAATTTGGCTAGGTAAGAACTGGCTTGGACAGAAGGATGAGCCTCGAGAAGAAAAAGAATTCGACGGCAATCTTTCCGTTCTATTAGATCTCTTGCAGAACATTAAAAACCCCGAGGAGTTCAAGAAAGATGGTATGGATTGATATAAAGGATTTCCTTCCTGTAGACGACGAGCCAGTAGTGGTATATAACCAATTAGAGGGATGTGTTCCCATCCTAGCCTCTTATGCAGAGGAACAGGGTCAATTCTATCCTATTAATTCATTAAACTCTTTTCCGGTTGTAGTGACTCACTGGAGGGATTTAATTCCTTATCCGGAATAAGAAAGATGGAATGGATTTCAATTGAAGACAAAGTTCCTGAAGAGAGTACTAAACCCACAGTGTTCTTTATTTCAGATGGTGAAAACGTAGGAATGGGATGGTATAATCCCGAATATTGGTTGGGTTTTCCGGAGTCGTGTTCGCGTTGCCCTCACGCCCTATGGAGTGAAGAATCAGATCTATTAAACTGTGATCCGGAAGGCTTCCCACAAGTCACCCATTGGATGCCATTTTTTTTATTACCACCCGAAAAGGAGATGAAATGAAGTGGTGGTTTATAGTGTATATATTCTTATGGGCTATTTGGATTTATTCAATTTACTCTATTTTTGAATACCTAAATTTAGACCAAATTATTGAAAGATTCATTAAATAAAGGATATGAAATGAAGTGTGATACGTGTAAAAAAGAAGTTGATCCTAACATTCATGCATTTACTTCATGCTCAGAATGTAAGGAATTGATTTTCTGTTCTGCGTTTGACGCCGTATGTTTTTCAGAGCATTCTAAACAAGAAAAATGTGGATATCATGTAACAATTACCAACCCCCAATTTATAATTAATCTAACAGAAGCTCAGAAGCTCGATGAATCATCTGAAGAGGCGTAGTTTGTGTAAGAGCTGTAGGGTCTGTTTCATAAGAGACAATGACACTCAGGTGTATTGCCACTCATGCCTTTCTGAATCTCTTTGTAAATCTAAAAAACTTATTAAGGAGGGGGATGAAAACCGAAAGAAATGTTTTATTTGTCTACGGTGGTTTCTACCCATTAATGGAAGAAGCACGTGTGGAGAGCAATGCAAGAAATCTCTAATTTTGGAAAATAAAAATACAATTTCCAAAAACAAAAGAGAAAAAGAAGGAGATCTAGAAGGACTGGCTTGGGAGGGGGAACGGCGGTTGAGAGTCAAATGGTCCTCGTCTTTCTTTATGGATGGTGAATGTGAGGTTGTAAAATGATGCCCTTAGTACAGACTCTCTGGAGAGAAGTCTTGAGCTCTCCCACATCGCAAGAAAATAAGACTATATCTCTCTGCGGAATCCTCCAATCCTATTGCGCTCTTGTCGGGATGACAGATGATGATTTCAAAGATCTACTTTATCAACTACCAAGCTACTATCCAGGACCGCTTCCGGATGGATATAGTGAAGAAATAATGAAGCGTTATAAGGAGAATAAGAGCGATGAGTAGTGAATTTAGAACCCAAGAATGCAATGAGTGTAAAAAGGAATTGCCGAGTTTTGAGTTTGGCTTTTCTCCCAGTAGAGGGACTTATTTCCCTAAATGTAAGGAGTGCACCAAGAATAGAAGAAAACTATGGTATCAAAAGGATCCCCACATGTCTCACAGCACCTGGGGAAAGAAGAAGACTTGTGGGAAACAATGAAGAAGAGAAGAAAGGTAGTAGAACAACGCTATGTTCATTGAAAAGCTTAGTCAGACTCAACTTGATTCTTATCAAAAATCTGATGCTAGGATCAATATCTTTGAAGGTCCTGTACGGGCGGGAAAGTCTTTCATAGCAATGTTGCGTTGGCTTAAATTTTGCCGTAGCGGCCCCAAGGGTCCTCTTTTAATATGTGGTAGGACTGATAAAACCATCAAAAGAAACATTATTCTTCCTCTCCAAGAGCTCGTTGGAAACTCCTTAACTTACTCAATTGGAAAGGGGGAAGTTACTCTCTACAATAGGCTTATGTATGTTGTCGGTGCCAATGACGAAAGGGCAGAGGGTAAGATACGCGGTTCCGAATTCGCCGGCGCGCTAATTGATGAAGCAACATTGATCCCCGAAGGTTTTTTTAAAATGTTATTATCTCGATTATCTGTCGAGGGTGCTCAGTTGTTTGCTTCTACAAATCCTGATTCGCCATATCACTGGCTTAAAACAGACTACATTGATAGGCCCGAAGAACTCAACATAAAAATTTTCTCCTTTAACATACGGGACAATCCTTCTCTTAGTGAGACCTTTATAGAGGAGATTTCTCGTGAATACCAGGGACTCTGGTACAAAAGATATATCCTCGGGGATTGGGTATTAGCGGATGGAGCTGTATATGATTTTTTTAATGAAGAGTATCACGTTATCCAAATGCCTCAGTCGGTGGCTGATTACTATATTGTGGGTGTGGACTATGGAACTACTAATCCTTGCGTCTTTACTCTTATCGGATATAACCCTGGTGGGTACCCTAATATGTGGCTGGAAAAAGAGTTTTATTTCGATTCTAAAAAAGAACTAAGACAGAAAAGTGATTATGAATATGTAAAAGATTTACAAGAATTTGTTACCGGATACAATGTAAAAAGAATCTATATAGACCCTAGTGCTGCATCACTTAGGCAAGAACTTAGAAGAAACGGAGTAAGCAATGTCGCTGACGCTATTAATGATGTCCTTCCTGGAATTCGATTTACGGGGCAACTCTTAACCAATGGTACGTACAAAATCTGCGCCAACTGCACCCAAACGCTCAAGGAGTTCAGCAACTATCTATGGGATTCAAAAGCATCGCAAAGGGGGGAAGACAAGCCGATTAAGCAAAATGATCATGCCATGGATGCACAACGTTATGCGCTATATACGCACTTTTTTAACAAGAAGCTCGGACCGTCGATGAACGAAGATGATGCCGAAAGACTAGAGGAAATGTATGGATGAGGTTCTTTTTACAACATTCCTTCCATCTTCTGATAAAAAAGTAATTAAGTTACAAAAAAAAATCAACAGGGTAGAAAATTATATATCCTTCAATATATTTAAAAGAAAAAACCTTGTAAAAAAGCTTGCCGATCTGATGGATGAGGTAAAGAAAGGAAAGGAATGAAAAACGAATTTAATCAGTGGTATTTAAAAACTTGTGGATACCTTGCTCCATATTCTAACTTTTTTGAAAGTAAAAAAGAAGCAGTAAATAAATTAAAAAGGATCATCAATTTTTCAGAAAAAATGGAAAGATCTCATCAAGGCGTTTCTGACAATGATAGTTTTTCTTTTAATGAAAAACACCTTACTTCTTCCATACATCTTATGAAATTGGATAGTATGAAATTGGATAATGTTAGAAAGGTTCATGATATTTTTAGGACAAACATAACATTGGAAAGATTTTTTTCACCCTTTAAAAAAAGAAATATAATGGCACATAAAACCCAAACTAAGAAAGATAAGATGGACGAAAGCCTTGGAACGAGAAGAGGTAAGGAGTCTACAAAGAAACAGTCTTATAAGAGCAGGCGCCACGAATCTACTGGCATGAAAAAGACCTTGGCAAGAGGCAGCAGCAAAAAAGGCAAGTAATGGATAAAGAGTCTGATATTGACCCCCTTTGGGATTCTTTTTGGGAGGCTCATGAAGGAATTCATAATGCAGAAGGGCTAAGAAGCTCTAAGATTTTTCCAAATGTAGCGGCTTACAAGGTTACTGAACAATACTTTTTAGGTAGGCTAGAAATTTTGCAGACTAATTTAAATAAATTAATAGTAGGCATGAAAGAACGACAAGAAAAATGGGATACAGATGAAGAAAAAAATAAAGGGAAAAGGTAAGTAAATGCATAAAGATTATAATGTAAAAGATGAAGTGGAATATGGAGACCCTAAAATGAGGACGGCAGTAAATGCAACTTATTTGGATGTCCCCGTTATCGCTCGTTCTCCCTCCTTTCAACAACCGGTGGAAGAAGCAGACGAACAGACTAGAGAAGCTTTAAAGCAACGGACCGTTGGTTATGGCTACTAAAAAGATTAAAAGTCGCGACCTCGGACTATAATAAGAGAAGTTCCAGATAAGGCCAGATAAGGCCCGATCTAATAATGAACAAATTTACTGGCTGAACCACTACTAGCCATATAACAACACGCGAGGTTGGAGTAGCTCTCCTTTCGATGCCGTATATCGGCCTCGCACTTTCAATGCGGTATGAAAGTATAACCCAATTGTGAGTGCGAATGTCGATTATCACGGGCGATTGCCTGGGTGTCATGAAAGAGATGGAAGACAACTCCATTTCAGCAATTGTGACCGATCCTCCCTATGGCCTTAAATTCATGGGAAAAGAATGGGACCACGGAGTTCCAGGCGTTCCCTTTTGGAAAGAAGCTATAAGAGTTAGCAAACCAGGCTCTTTTCTACTAGCTTTTGGCGGAACGCGTACATATCACCGGTTAGCATGCGCAATCGAAGATGCAGGTTGGCAGATCAGAGACTGCATTCAATGGATCTATGGGAGCGGCTTCCCCAAGTCTCACAATCATTTCGGAATAGAAGGATATGGAACAGCTCTCAAGCCTGCTTATGAGCCTATTATAATGGCTATGAAGCCCTGTGAAGGGACTTTTAAACAGAATGCGGAAAAGTGGTATCAAGCTGGGATTAATATTTATGCTAGTAGGATTGGAAAAGAGATAAGAGTTAATCCTCCTACCACTAAGGGTAAAACCGCAGCTCTAGGATCTTTCGAAAATTGTAACGGAAAAGAAAGTACTGTTACCGGGCGATGGCCAGCAAACGTAATCCTTGACGAGGAAGCTGGGAAGGTTTTAGATGAGCAGAGTAGTGCTTCCCGATTCTTCTATTGCCCAAAGGCTTCCCCTTCTGAAAGAGGAAAAGAAAATACCCATCCCACAGTAAAACCTATCAAACTCATGGAATACCTAATAAAGCTCGTGATGCCTCCAAAAGATGGCGTCTTGCTCGATCCCTTTGCGGGTTCTGGTTCCACTCTTGTAGCAGCTCAAGAGATAGGGGTAAAATCTATTGGAATCGAGAAGAGCGCAGAGTATGTGGAAATAGCTCGATCTAGAATAAATAACGTAGAGGAGGATTTATATGTCTCCTGTGTATGACGGTTTATCGATAGTCAATGAGTATAACGATTACTATCAAGAAGCATACTATGCGTGGAATCCATTCTATGCATTAGCTGATAGGGATTTGAGGTTTTACCTTGGAGAACAGTGGGATGAAAAGGAAAGAAAGAAACTCTTCGAAGAGAATCGCAATGCGTTCACCTTTAATCTAATTCGAAAGAATATCAATCTTATTCTGGGCTACCATATCCAGCACCAATTAAGCCCCATTGTGCAGCCCCGTGAAAGTACCGATCAGCAGTCGGCTGACGATCTAACCGATCTTCTTCTTTATGCCTTTGATAGTGGTGAGGGATACCGCCATATTAGTAATTCCTTTGGAGGAGCGCTAAAAACTGGCTTCAACCTTCTAACAATGTGGATGGACTATCGCGATGATCCAATTAATGGAGATATCCGTTTTGGGCGTGAGCCTTATTCTGGTTTTATTACTGATCCTTACTTTACTCAGCTAGACTTTTCAGATTGTTCTTATGTTATGAGAAGAAAGTATCTAAGCCCAGAACAGGCTGCCTCCCTTCTTCCCGGAAGAGAAAAAGAAGTTTATGATCTTCACAAGATGGGATGGTCTAGGGATGACAAGTTTACCTGGCTTCCTTATCAAACCCAACCCAATGGTCAAGACTTTATTGCGTATGATGAATTTTACCAGCAGAAATGGAAGCAAGTCCCCATGCTTGTGGATGAAGAGACTGGTGAATTTATGGAGTGGGAAGGTAAGGAGAAAGATATGGATTTCTTCATGAAGGAATATCCTCAAGTCAAGAAGGTAATGCGCCCTCAGCGTTACATTGAGGTCCATATCATCTTAAATAATAACTATATAAAAACTGAGGTTAATCAATACGGCCTCAATGAATATCCTTTTGTTCCTTTTGTAGGAATCTTTGAACCCGAGTCTGAACATTGGGGTCTGAAAATACAATCTTTAGTCCGTCCTCAGATAGATCCACAGAGAGAATCTAACCGTAGACGATCTCAGATGGTCGACATACTCGATTCACAGATTAACTCGGGATGGATAGCAGACGAAGAATCTGTCATCAACCCTCGTTCACTTTTCCAAACTAGCCAGGGAAAAGTAATTTGGAGAGATAGAGATGCTAAGCCCGGGGCTATTGAAAAGATTCAAGCCTCTCAAATTCCTCCTGGTATGTTTGAGCTTCAACGACAATTTGATGCGGATATTTTATCATCTGTTGGTATTAATGATGCTTCTTTTGGACAAACTCAAAATGATCAAGAATCTGGAATTATGATGATGCTTCGTCAAGGAGCTTCCCTGGTGAACATCCAAGACTTGATGGAAAACTTAAGATATGCACAGAAGCAAGCGGCCAAGAAATGCGTTAAAATGATGCAGAAGTGGACACCTCAAAAGATTGAGAGAATCCTAAACCGGAAGCCATCCGACCAATTCTACTCCAAAGATTTCATCAAATATGACATTAGTATCCAAGAGGGAATGCTAACTGGAACGCAAAAACAGATGTATTTCCGTCAGCTACTTGATCTTAAAGCTTCAGGAGCTCCTGTTTCAGGGACTATGCTCGCTAAGGCTGCTCCCATTCAAGGAAAGTCTCAATATCTTCAAGATCTTCAACAGGAAGAGGAGGCTCAAGCTCAACAGGCTCAGGAGGCTCAAAAGGTCCAAATGTCTCTTGTAGAGGGTCAGCGACAGGCACAGCAAGCCAAGGCTATTTCTGACATTGCTCTGAGCAAGGAAAGATTTACCAGATCGGTAGCCAATATGGGCCTTGAAGATGAAAGAGCAGCACGAGCTGTGGATGATCGAGCCTCTGCTGCATTAGATAGGGCAAAAGCTATCACAGAGCTTTCCTCGATTGATGATGAAAGGCTCGTTAAATATTTAGGCATTGTGCAGATGATGGAAGAAATGAACCGCGTAAAAGAAGAACAAATAAAGTCGGATGATGTCGGAATAGCTGCACGAGGAATGGAGCAAGCTGCTACGCCTCAAGCAAATCCTCTTGGGGGAGAAGGTATCCCGCAGGAGACATTACAAACGCCAGAACCTTTGGAGGTTTAGAATGGCATATAAACAAGGATATAAAGACCGTATGGACGAATCCAAGTCTATGAAAGGTAAAATGTATGGAGGAAGTTTTAGTCTGAAAGACAACACTCAAGCGAGTGGAGTTAAATCGATTTCAACTAATTCTGAACAATATGACATGGGTCGTGTCCGATACGAGAGCGTTGGTAGCAAAGGCTATCCTGCTCAAGCTTGGGACTACAAGTATTAAAAAACCGCTCTGAACCACTGTACACCGATAAGTGTACAAAGAGCACAACAACACGAGATTACTATGAGTCAACAGACTGGGGAAACCCGCGACGCAATTATTGAAGAGGACAATAAATATATTGCCGACATCGTCGATGCAAATAAGAACCTTCGGGAACCTTATTGGATCGTGGTGTTTGCAAAACCCTCCAAGCGTTGCGTAGACGGAATGCCCACATTGATAAAACATATCAAAGCTTATAAGGCCGAGCCTTCATCTCAAGTGGGGATGATTGCTGGAAAGGTCGATAACCTGAAAGGGACTATCGATTGGGAGGTAAATATGCCTCAGCGTCCTTTTAATTTTGATGCCCTCCCAGCATTGGGAGCTAAGGAATGCAATGAAGTTGTCGTAGAAACAACAACCATCCCGCAAGCCTACGTAACACAATAGTGCCGCCAACATTAGCACTGAGCCACTGCAAGTGCTAGAAAGGGCGTATTTAAAGGAGTAACATCGCGATGAGCGAAGAAGTACAAGTTTCGGGCGAACAAACTGTGGAGGCCGCCGCTCCAGCACAACCTAATGTTGAAGAAACCTCAACTGAGCAGTCTACGGAGGATACCAATAAAACGGTTCCTTTGTCGGCTTTGCAATCAGAAAGAGACCAGCGTCAGGAAGTGCAAGAAGAACTTCGAATGATTAAGGATCATTTGGCTTTGGTTGAGTCCAATCAACACCGACCTCCACCTCCTCCTGTCAAGGACGAGTTTGAAGG
>SDBT01015602.1_pt1 | contig 12070 bp, 10 predicted proteins | sample 2277101 | NCBI WGS metagenome assembly SDBT01 (sample SAMN10404973, study PRJNA504765) | marine sediment metagenome | isolation source: marine sediment core GS10_PC15, 103 cmbsf | place: Arctic Ocean: Southern Knipovich Ridge | collected 2010
ATGGTACAAGGCAGATCTTGGACAGATCGCGAGCTAGCAAGGAGGGCTCGTCATGACGCAGTTCACATTTTCTAATTCCGCTCGTGAAATGGAAGTCTATGGATATGATTCAATGGTCAAGAGCCACTGCCGCATGTGTCACGGTGGCTGCGGCGTGCAGGTCTACGTCAAGGACGGAAAGATCAAAAAAATCGCAGGTGACCCGGACTGTCCCATAAACCACGGTACCCTCTGTGCCAAAGGAATCGGATCCACTGAACTGGTCTATCACCCGGATCGCCTAACCTATCCTGTGAAACGATTGGGACCGAAGGGAAGTGGCCAATGGGAACGTATTTCGTGGGACCAGGCCCTGGATACCATTGCCGAACGGATACTGCACTACAAGGAGCGCTACGGGGCTGAATCCATCGTCCCCGGTTACGGTACCGGGCGGGAAAACGAGGCGGTCATTTTCCGCTTTGCGAACTTGCTCGGCACTCCCAACGTTCTAACGGCAGGCCACTTCTGTTACGGTCCCCGTCTCGCCACGAGCATCATCACCTGCGGTTCCAATCCGATAGTTGACTACGAAAACCACCCGAAGCTCATCATGGTCTGGGGCAATAACGTGGTCATAAGCAACCCTGATTGCTACAAAGGGGAGCCGTTCTCGACGGCTCTTGATGAAGGCGCCAAACTGATTGCCGTTGACCCAAGGCTGACACGAATAGCGGCCCGAGCTGATATCTGGCTGCAACTCAGACCGGGAACGGATACGGCGCTTGCCCTGGGTATGCTCAAGGTGATCGTCAGCGAAAAGCTCTATGACAAGGAATTTGTCGAAAATTACGTTCATGGTTGGGAACCCTTTGTCGAGAGAGTCAACGAATACCCTGTAGAGAAGGTAGAAGAAATCACTTGGGTACCCAAAGAGAAAATCGTGGATGCCGCAAGGCTCTTCGCCACCAGCAAGCCCGCGGCAATCCAATGGGGCGTGGCCATTGAACAGCAGATCAACTGTGCAGACAACAATCGTGCGTTAATGGCGCTGATGGGGATTACCGGCAACATAGACGCGCCGGGCGGTCAGGTGTTGTTCAAGACTCCGAAGATAAGAAATGTGTCCCAATTCGGCGCCCACAAGATGCTGCCTAAAGAGCAGGTTTCAAAGAGACTGGGAGGCGCGCGGTTCCCGCTGGCCGGGCATTTTGCAATCATAAACCCGAAATGCGTCTGGGACGCTATCCTCGAGGAAAAACCGTATCCAGTGAAGATGCTCTTTCTGATCAGTTCAAATCCAGTCATGACGCGGGCCAATGCAAAAGAGGTTTATCGCGCCCTCGAGAAAGTTGAATTCATGGCGGTTGCGGATTTCTTTTTGACGCCTACGGCACAACTGGCGGACATTGTCTTGCCGGCTGCCACTTGGCTCGAGATGGATTACATCGGGGATTACTGGAAGCGTCACGGCTACATTCTGCCGCGACGGAAAGTGATCGAGATAGGAGAATGCCGATCCGACCATGAAATGCTCAACGACCTCGCCCATAGGGTGGGACAGGGAGAATATTGGTGGGACAGCTTTGAAGGCGGGCTCGATTACATCCTGGAACCCATGGGAATCACCTGGCAGGATTTCAAGAAAATGGACTATCTGAGAGGAGATGTCAAATACTACAAGTACAAGGAGAAAGGATTTTCCACTCCGACAGGAAAATTCGAGCTTTATTCTACGTTGCTGGAGAAATGGGGAGTTGAACCACTCCCCCAATACCGTGAAGCACCGGAAAGCCCCTACAGCACCCCGGCAACATACAAAGACTACCCTTACATACTGATTACCGGCACGAGACTGCCCGGTTTCTTCCATACGGAGAACCGTCAGTTGCCGTGCCTGAGGGAGCTTCACAAGGATCCCATCGTGGATATCCACCCTGAAACCGCGAAGAAGGAAGGCATCCGCGAAGGCGACTGGATTACCATGGAATCCCCTCGCGGCAAGGTGAGACACCGGGCAAGGCTCTTTGAAGGTCTGGACCCGCGCGTCATAGCCGCCCAGCATGCCTGGTGGTTTCCGGAGAACAAGGACCCGCTACACGGATGGCAGGAATCGAACATCAATGTCCTTACAGACAACTCCTACGCGAGTTGTGATCCGGCCATGGGCGCCACCTCCGTCAGAACCCTTTTATGCAAAATCTATCCTGAGAAAGCTTGAAAGAGGCAAAGGCAGTGGGGAAGCATGCTCTGGTTATAGACCATGAACTCTGTTGGGGATGCAGGACCTGTGAAGTGGCTTGCAAACAGGAATACGACTTCAGGAAAAAATTCATCCACGTAATCGAGGACGGGCCCAAGACGGTCGAGGGGAAGCTCAACTTCGGCTTTCGGGTCAATACCTGCGTACATTGTGATGATCCTCCCTGTGCTGAAGCCTGCCCCGAAGGAGCCATCACGAAAAGGGAAGATGGTATCGTAATACTCGATCAGGACGACTGCACGGGATGTGAGCTCTGCATCGACCAATGCAGCTACGATGCCTTAATGTTCGATCAGGAAGAGCAGACCGTTTTGAAGTGCAACCTCTGTCATCACCGTGTAGATCAGGGACTCATTCCTGCATGTGCCGACAATGTTTGTCTCGCCCACTGTATCTATTTCGGCGATCCGGATGAGATCGACTCGGCGATAAAGAGCAGAAGAATAAAAACAAAGCTCGATTGATTCTTACCGGGATTTTTCGGTTAGTATGAGCATGGCATCAAGAATAACCCACTTGTCATGAGAATAAACAATTGGATTTATATCCAACTGGCTGAATTTGTCGCCAATTTCTTCAACCAGATGTGATACGTTGGATATGATTTCCGCCAACCCTTTTTTATCTAACGATATACCCCTAAATCCATTAAAGAGCGGAGCGACTACGAGCCCGTCAAGCATTTCTGCAGCTGCATCCACGGTACATGGAGATAATCTAAATGATACATCCTTATAGATTTCAGTTAGAATTCCACCGGCACCGGCCATGATGGTCGGTCCAAAAACAGGATCGACCATCGAACCAATGATAAATTCCGTACCTGAATAGTTGCACATCTGCTCCACTATAATTCGTGCTTCAGGAAATTTGCTCTGAATAGTTTTTACTGTATCAAAAATATCCTTCTCATTTAAATTGAGTGCCACACCGCCGAGCTCAGATTTATGCGGAATTTCATGTGAGCAGACTTTTGCCACATAAGGACCTTTCAAACCCTTCAGCTCGATCTCTTCACCCACTTCAACAATTAATCCATCAGGTACTTCAATGCCGCGCTCTTTCATCAACTGCTTGACTTCATATTCGTCGGGTTCGTTTGGAGCTTTTAGCCCGTTGATCCATTTACCAATGTCAAGGCCCACTATTCCGTCTCCATCTTTTTGAGGATCTGGGCCCTTTCAACGAGATATCTTGCAGCTTTTACCGCTCTAAATATGGTTGGAAATCCTACAACACCTTTGTAGTAAAAGCTTTTGAGGACAGAGTCTGTAAATGTTCCATAGGTTGAGAAAACAATGATTGGTTTGGTTGATTTTTTGACTCTCTCGGCAACTAAATCGGCGAGATTCTTTGTTATTCCAGGAGGTGCGAAGAATGTTATACAAATAACAATATCTACATTCTCATCCGCGACTAGGGCATCAATACCTTCAGCAAACATTGCGTCATTTGCGCTAGCTGTAATGTCAACTGGATTGGAACAAGAGGCAAAGGGAAAAGTAGCTTCTTTTATACGTAGTCTTGTTTCATCCGATAAATTGGCCATGGCCAATTTAACTTTTGAAGATTCATTCTCAATATAATCTGTTGCCATAACACCATAGCCACCGGCAGGAGTTATAACAGCTACGCGATTCCCGCGAGCCGGAGGAAGCATAGATAATGTTTTAGACATATCTATGTATTCTTCTTCGTCGGCTGCTCTCTGAATTCCAAACTGCTTGAAAGCATCGTCAACTAATTTGTCATCTCCCGCCAGCTTGCCGGTATGTAAGCTCACCGCAGTCATGCCGGTTTTGGTTCTACCGGCTTTTAATATGACCACAGGCTTTTTCGCGGATACCCTTTTTGCCGCCTCCAAAAAATCTCTTCCTTGATCGATGCTTTCAAGATAAAAGGCAAGACATTTGGTCTTCTCGTCCTTTAAAAAGTAATCGAGAAAATCAATCTCAGTTAGGTCCAATTTGTTGCCAAGGCCGACGAAGGCACGCATTCCATATCCGATAGAAGCGGCATACCAGATCGCTTCTATCCCGACAGAACCACTCTGTACCACACAGGCAACGCTGCCACCTTTTTCGAGAGCTTTGTCACCATGTTCAACGAAAATGGAGTCAATATTCTCTGCCGGAAGAAAAATGCCGAGAGAATTTGGGCCGAGTACTCTGGTACCTGAATCTTTACAAAGCTTATAGATATTCTCTTCGATCTCCTTTCCTTCGGGGCCGATTTCGCTGAACCCGCCGGCAACAATTATTATGAAGGCAATATTCTTTTTAATAATTGCTTGAACGGCACCAGCAGTCACCATAGCGGAAACCGTTGTAATAGCCAGATCAATTTCTTCCGGTAAGTCGCTTATGTCCTTATATACTTTGTATCCGTAAATCGAATCCTTTTTGGGATTAACAGGATAAAGTGCCCTTTTTGACACCATGAGTTGTTTAAATACAAGGTTGCCAACCTTGCCCTCTGAGTCAGATGCGCCGACAACGGCTATGCTTTTGGGATCGAATAATTTTTTGAAGTCGGATGTTTTAGATGGCTTCATTGTTCGGCATTTCTATTAATGCGGGCGCATCGAGTCGAAATCCATTCGACGCGCCCGCCGCAATCCCCCGGCCGGAGCCGGGGGATTGTGCGTTCAGTGCGTTATAGCCCCTCTGCCCGACTCAAAGGCTTTGAGGTTGATTTCTACGGCTTTCGCGCCTTTGGAAGCATAGGTCTCTCTAATTGCATCCTTGAGATGTCCTTCAGCGATAGCTATCTCATTTGAAACCGCACCCACCATGACCATATTGGCAGCTCTTCCTGAACCGGCATCCAGGGCGGTTTTGTGAGCCGAAATCGCGACATATTTGGGAAGTGATTTTATCTTGCCCAAATAGAATTCCTCCGCTGGATAATTTGGAATATTCACAACCGGGTCAACAGATGTGATTAGGGTTCCGCTTTGTTTCAGATATTCAAGATATCTCAAACTTTCAATTGGCTCGGTGCTAAGAATCAAATCTGCTGATTGTCTTGGAATGAGGTCACTCTCAATGGTTTCATCAGCGATCCTTAAGTGGGCCAGCACCGATCCCCCTCGCTGTGCCATACCGTGCACCTCCGACTGTCTTGTTTGAAACCCAGCCTTGATTGCGCCCTTTGCAATAATAGATGCAACTGAAATAACACCTTGTCCGCCGACACCGCAAATTATTATGTCCAATTTCATTTTATTCCCACTGTTTCTTTCTTTTGTTTTTTGAGAGTTTGGATACATTCACGCAAAGCAATTATCACGGACACGCCATCATAGGCCATTTCTTCTTTGATCACTTTTACATTTTCTTCCGCGTTTTTCTTCAGCGGAACAATAACGCGCAGATGTTCAGCAGCAACGCCCGCTCCTCTGATAAGACTTTCTTTTTGAGGTGAAGTCAGGACCGTATTTTGCCCACCCGTCATGGCAGTTGTGCTGTTATCCATTATGATAACGGTCATATTCACACTGGCAGAAACAGCATCCAACAGTGGCGTGATACCGGAATGTATAAATGTAGAATCCCCAATGGTGGCAATTACGTTTTTAAACCCCGCCTCAACAGCGCCTTTTGCGGTACCTATGGAAGCCCCCATACAGAGAATTGATTCTGTTGCAGAATAGGGCGGCAGCGCTCCGAGCGAATAGCATCCTATGTCGGAAGTGACAAGGCTTTGCTCGCAATCTTTGATGGCTTCATTAATTGCGTTGAATGTATCGATATGAGGACAACCTTGGCAAAGCTGCGGAGGTCTCGGTGGCAATTCGCCGACCTCTATACCAATACCCGGTTTCGGTTCGAGCGCAAGAGCTTTTCTTACCACATCAGCATCGAGTTCACCGGATGCCGGCAAAGAGCCATCCATTTTGCCGTTGATATTTTCGGATTCGTTTAAAATGCTCCTGAGTTGTTTTTCTACGAACGGATAGCCCTCTTCGAAAATTACAATTCTATTCACACTCTTAGCAAGCTCTTTAATCTTGCCGGCTGGAACAGGATATACGGCAATGTGTAGATGTGACGGCTTTGCAGGAAGCTCTTTTTCTATTTCTTTGAAGTAGTTAGTGCCAAGTCCTGCAGAGATCACACCATACTCTCTAAAATCGGGATTGAGCTCTAATTTATTAAAAGCTGTTTTTTCGCTATATTCGAGGAAAACTTTCTGTTTTTTTAGTACGATATCCCATCTTTTTCTTGCAGCACCCGGCAAAAGAATCCAGTCGAATTTGTGTTCTGCTTTTTGTACAACATTTTGCGCCCTTTTTTCTCTTGTGCTGATAGAAGCTCTAGAATGAGAAATACGCGTAGCAAGCCTTATCATTACAGGGCTGTTGTATTTTTCAGAGAGCTCAAAGGCTTCTCTTGTAATATCGTATGCTTCCTGATGGTTCCTCGGCTCGAGGCAAATAATGCCGGCATAATCTGCAAAAAATCTGCTATCCTGCTCGTTCTGAGAGGAGTGCATTCCAGGATCATCGGCAACAACGACTACCAGTCCACCATGAATCTTGACAATTGCCGAATTAACGAACGGATCTGCAGCAACGTTTAATCCAACATGCTTCATTGTTACAAGTGTTCTTCTTCCGGTAAAGGAAACTCCGACAGCTCCTTCAAAGGAAGTTTTTTCATTGGCACACCATGAAGCACGAATACCTCCATTTTCATCTTCATACTTCTGAAGAAATTCCATGATTTCTGTTGAAGGCGTTCCCGGGTATCCATAAGCTACAGACAAGCCGGCGTCAATTGCTCCGATAGCAACAGCTTCATCACCTAACACCAGTGTTTCAGACATCTATTACTCCTTGAGTTCTTTCACCTTCCAGACAGCAATGCCTGTGTATCCCAGGATGAGAGAAAAGATGGGCACGATGAAGGCCAGCCACATATAGGGAAAATACTGAACCGTTGGAACGCCCAGCATTTGACTGCAAAAACCCCCGGCCACGCCCCAGGGAACCAGCGGCGCCGAAAGGGTTCCAGAGTCCTCCAACGACCGAGTGAGAACGGTGTTGTCGATGCGACGCTTCTTGAAAACCGGCAGGAACATTTGTCCGACCAGGACGAGGGAAAGCGCCTGGTTGCCGGTAAAGAGGATAACCGTATAGCATGAGGCCAGCACCGCGCCGATGAGCGTGCCCGTCTTTTGGATGCGCCGCATCATTCCGTTGACCAGGGCTTCCAGCACTCCGGTGGCGCGCAAAGCCCCGCCCAAAGCTCCGGCAAGCAACACCAGAATAACGATGGCTTCCATGGAAGTCATTCCACCCCGGCTCAACACCGCGTCTAAACTTTGAACACCGGTCTTTGACTCGAATCCTCTGGTGGCCACCGCAAACACCGTGGCCAGCGAGACTCTCTCGACCACCAGGGCCCATACCGCACCGAAGACGATATTGACGAAAAGCAGCAGCAGGGTTGGAACTTTCTTGAGCGCCATTCCCAGCATGATTAAAATGGGCAGGATCTGAAATAAATGGATGTTCCAGCCTCTTTCGAGACCATCCAGCATCTGGCGGAATTGTCCCCCCTCTTCGCCGGTCAGGCTCCCACCGACAATCCAGAACAAGACAAAGGTCACCATTGCCGCGGGGATGGTGGTGTACATCATGGAGCGGATGTGCCGGAAGAGATCGGCTTCGCCCACCGCAGCGGCGATGTTGGTGGTGTCCGAGAGCGGAGACATCTTGTCGCCGAAGTAGGCGCCACTCAAAACCGCCCCGGCGGTGATGGGAGCCGTCAATCCCAGTCCCGCCTGTACTCCAATCAAGGCAACGCCGACGGTTCCAATCGTGCCGTAAGCGGTTCCGGTAGCCAGGGACATGATGAGGCAAACCAGGAAAGAAGTGGGAAGAAAATAAGAGGGCGAGATGATTTGCAGACCATAGAAGATGAGGGTGGGAATGATCCCCGCCAGTATCCAGACTCCGACGAGAGCACCGATGAGCAACAGGATCAGAGCCGACACACTGACGTTGCTGACCCCGGCAAAGAGGCCTTCGCGAAAATCCTCCCAAGGTTGGCGAAGGTAGAAGCCGAGGCAGCCCACCACGCCTACGCCGAGAGTCAAGGGAAGGAAGACGCTTTCCACACCGGACTGCAACCGGATGCTGAGGACGATGATTCCTGCTACCAGGAAGATGGTGACGAGGGCTTCGCGAAGGGAGGGGGGACGGCCTTGGCGGGTTGGAGACACCGCGTGATTTGTCGTTTCGTCGCTTTGCCGGTCGGTCATTTTCCCCCGGGCATCATATCAGTTAGACAATATCCTCCTCTACTTCCGGTTTAAAGGCCAACATGACCGGCAAAGGAATCCTCAGCGTAATCGCACCGGGAACCGGACAGGCGTCTACACACCCGTTGAAGTGGACACATTCACGAGGGTAGGTGACCACCGGGACTTCCCCTTTCTTCGATCCGTAGAAGACATCTTCGGTGCAGATATCGACACATTGGCCGCACTTCGTGCATTGCTCGGTTTTAATAATCGGCGGCATTGCTCTCTCCTCAATAACCACGCCACTGCATGACGGGTTTGTCTTTCACACTTTCGATGACGTGGGCTTTGTCCAGCACCGGGTTGGTAAAGGGGTAGTCGGGTCGGACGTGTAGACCTCGCGTCTCTTTTCGGTCCAACGCCATGACAAACACCAGTTCCCCTAGATCGAGCATGTTGAGCACCTCGAGACCACGCCCCAGCTCGTGAGGGTTGGCGGCAAGCATGCCGCTGTGGGCCTTTTTCTTTAGCCGCCGCAGATGGCTCAGGCCCTGCCGCAGCATGCCTTCGTTTCGAACCGAACCGGCATAGTCGATCATCACCTGCTGGAGGGCGATGTTGGTTTCCTCCCAGTCGGGCCCCTGCGTCCGGCCACGCATTTGGTCCATCAAAGTTTTCTTTGCATCGATCCTCGATCGGTCGTCTTCGACATCCGAGCCCTTGACACTTTGCGCGTAGGTGGCGGCGTTTTCTCCGCTGATCCACCCGAAAGTCGCGGCCGCGGAAATATCACCAAACGCCTCGTCGCCGGCGGCGTACAGTCCCTCGAGACTGGTTTCGGCTTTTTCATTGGCCACGATCAGCCCCCCGGCCCGCAGCGGGTAGGTGGCAAACTCGATCGGGTGTTTTCTGATATCGATCCCTTCATCCTTCATGTGATTGAGAAGAGCCGCATTTCCCTCCTGGATCATCCAGTGGGTCATATACTCATAGTCCTCGTTCGTCATATCGGTGCAGTCCATGTAGACCGGTCCTTTGCCCAACCGATTGTACTGTTCCGCGACCAACTTGTTGACTTCCATGATGATGTCACCATATTTCCGATCGGGTTTGGTGACGAACGTACCGCAAGGCTTGCCCTCGGCATCTTTCAGGACTCCCACCCAGGTGGCCTGCCCGAACTTGGCAAAGTACTTGGGACCGATGTGACGCTGAGGCATCTCCACGTTTTGCAGCATCGCCCCCACCCGGTAAGCCATGGCCCGCCCGTCGCCGGTTTGGACTCCCCCATGGCCATCGTTGAACATCCATCCGGGGGTAAGTCCCGGGTAGAGTCGGGAGCACTTTCCGGTGCCCAGGATGACGGCTTTGGCCTTGAACACGATGACCTTGTCTTCTCGGGTGTGAGATCCAACCGCCCCGATGACACCTTTGCGGTTGCGCAGAAGCTCGGTGACCATCACCCGGTTCATGATTTGCGCCCCGTGGGCCCGAGCCTGCTTGACCAAGACCTGTTTCTGCAGCCGCCCTTCATATTTAATATGGGTCATGGTGTGGCCGGGAAACGAGTGGCCGGCAAATTCCCACTTTCCTCGATATTTCATGGGAATGCCCCAGCTATCCCAGAGCTTTACCATCTCGAAAGCTTTGTCGAACTGGGCGCTCAAGAGCTTCCGGCTGATCAAGATCTCCCCTTTGGCGGTTCGCAACAGCTCGTCGATGAATGCTTCTTTGTCGTGGCCGTGAACTTCGGGAATATAGGTCTCGAAATGATCATTGCCGGAACGTCCACACCCGCTGTAGCGGGCATTGCCCTTCTCGGCGACAACCACCGATGCTCCGAGCTCTCTGGCCCGAACGGCGGCCATCAACCCCGCAATACCGCCACCGGCACACAGCACATCACATTCAACGATTTGCTCTTCCATGATCACCTATCTCGACTAGTAAATGGTTTATACGAAAGGAGGTTAATCCCCATCTCGCTAACTTAATTATCAGGGCAGAATGCTGATGTCAAAAATCTTTGGTTTGAATTCGAGGCCCGAGGTATGATAATCGACAGTTAGTTTGCGTGCGGGTGGGCGCGCAAGGTAAGCTCGCCACGGCGAGCCTCACGTAGCCAGGGGTTTTGGACGACAGTACTCTACTCCTGGAGCAGTAGGTGGAGGTGATGGTTCCATGACAGACACAGAACCTAAGGACCTGGAGATTGCGGCCGAGGAGGAACCTCGGACATCGCTCTCGAGGCGTGCATTTATAAAAGGCGTGATCGCGAGCGGCGCTGCGGTCTCCTCGGTAGGCTATCTCTTCCGGGGGGCGGGCACCGTCCAGGCTCAACCCTCCGCTCCCGGATCGGTCGAGCGCCTGATCACTTTGACGGTCAATGGCCAGCAGCGTCGGGTTGACGTTTTGAAACAAGAGACCCTGGCCATGACCCTGCGCTACAAGCTGGGTTTGACCGGCACCAAGCTCGGCTGCGACCGCGGCGAATGCGGGAGCTGCACGGTGCTCCTGGACGGTGTACCCGTCTACTCTTGCTCGCTGCTGACACACGGCGTCCGCGGGCGCGAGGTCACCACGATCGAAGGCCTGGCAAGCCCCTCCGGCGAGCTGCACCCGGTGCAGCAGGCGGTCGTTGACGAAGCCGGCTTCCAGTGCGCCTTCTGCGCACCGGGCTTCATCATGAGCACGGTTGCCCTTCTCAACCAGAACCAGAGTCCAACCCGGGCCGAAGCGGCGCAGGCGCTCTCGGGCAATCTGTGCCGCTGCGGCGACTACAACAAGATCCTGAACTCCGTCATGCGGGCTTCAGAGTACGTGAGGAGGGGCTGACATGGCTGTTATTCGTGACATGATGCCAGCTTTCGAGCTCTTCCAAGCGACGAGTACCGACGCGGCGCTCGATCTCCTGGATCGCTATGGCGAGGACGGATGGACCCTGGCGGGCGGGATGGATAGTCTCGACTGGTTCAAGGAGCGTATCAAGCGGCCCAAAGCGGTGATCGATTTGGGCGGCATTCCCGAGCTCAGAGGGATTCGTTCCACATCGGACGGTCTCGAGATCGGTGCCATGACCACTCTTACCGAAGTGGTCACCCATCCCGAGATCCTGTCGAGCTACAGCATTTTGGCCCAAGCGGCCGGCAGAGTGGCCACGCCCCAGATCCGCAACCAGGGAACGGTAGGAGGCAACTTGTGCCAGGACACCCGCTGCTGGTATTACCGGAGCGGCTGGCCCTGCTACCGGGCGGGAGGCAACATTTGCTACGCCGATACGCCGACATCGATGAACCGGGAGCACGCTCTCTTCGGGACCAATCGGTGCGTGGCAGTGAACCCCTCGGACACGGCGCCGGCGCTCATTGCTCTGGATGCCAAGATGGTGGTTCGGAACCGTCGGGGTGAACAGGTGGTGGATGCGGAAGACTTCTTCATCGGGCCAAGTCTCGACATCACCCGCATGACCATTCTCCAGCCCGACGACTTGTTGACATCTATCCGCCTCCCCAAGACCTGGGCGGGGGCGCGCTTCTACTTCGAAAAAGTCAGCGACCGCCAGTCCTGGGACTTCCC
>SDBT01015603.1_pt1 | contig 12070 bp, 8 predicted proteins | sample 2277101 | NCBI WGS metagenome assembly SDBT01 (sample SAMN10404973, study PRJNA504765) | marine sediment metagenome | isolation source: marine sediment core GS10_PC15, 103 cmbsf | place: Arctic Ocean: Southern Knipovich Ridge | collected 2010
AGCAACTTCAGACATTTCAGCTATACGAGCAACTTCAGGAATCTCAGCTATACGAGCAACTTCTGCTACATGAGCGACTTCAGCTATACGAGCAACTTCAGAAATTTCAGCTATACGAGCTACTTCTGCGACTTCAGCTATACGAGCTACTTCAGGCATCTCAGCTATACGAGCAACTTCAGCTACATGAGCGACTTCAGCTATACGAGCAACTTCAGTAATTTCAGCCATACGAGCTACTTCTGCGACTTCTGCTACATGAGCGACTTCAGCTATACGAGCAACTTCAGGCATTTCAGCTATACGAGCTACTTCTGCGACTTCAGCTACATGAGCGACTTCAGCTATACGAGCAACTTCAGGAATTTCAGCTATACGAGCTACTTCTGCGACTTCAGCTATACGAGCTACTTCAGGCATCTCAGCTATACGAGCAACTTCAGCTACTTCTGCGACTTCAGCTATATGAGCAACTTCAGACATTTCAGCCATACGAGCTACTTCTGCGACTTCAGCTATATGAGCAACTTCAGACATTTCAGCTATACGAGCAACTTCAGGCATCTCAGCTATACGAGCAACTTCTGCTACATGAGCGACTTCAGCTACACCAGCAATTTCAGCTACTGCTGCTATACGAGCAACTTCTGCTATATGAGCAACTTCAGGCATCTCAGCTATACGAGCAACTTCTGCTACATGAGCGACTTCAGCTATACGAGCAACTTCAGCCATTTCAGCTATACGAGCTACTTCTGCGACTTCTGCTACATGAGCGACTTCAGCTATACGAGCAACTTCAGGCATCCCAGCTATACGAGCAACTTCAGACATTTCAGCTATACGAGCTACTTCTGCGACTTCAGCTATATGAGCAACTTCAGGCATTTCAGCTATACGAGCAACTTCTGCTACATAAGCGACTTCAGCTACACCAGCAATTTCAGCTACTGCTGCTATACGAGCTACTTCTGCGACTTCAGCTACATGAGCAACTTCAGGCATTTCAGCTATACGAGCAACTTCTGCGACTTCAGCTATCCGGGCTACTTCTGCGACTTCTGATACTTCTGCTATACGAGCAACTTCAGACATTTCAGCTATACGAGCAACTTCAGACATTTCAGCTATACGAGCAACTTCAGGCATCTCAGCTATACGAGCAACTTCTGCTACATGAGCGACTTCAGCTACACCAGTAATTTCAGCTACTGCTGCTATACGAGCTACTTCTGCGACTTCAGCTACATGAGCGACTTCAGCTATATGAGCGACTTCAGCTATATGAGCAACTTCAGGCATTTCAGCTATACGAGCAACTTCAGGCATACGAGCAACTTCTGCGACTTCAGCTATACGAGCAACTTCAGGCATTTCAGCTATACGAGCAACTTCAGGCATTTCAGCTATACGAGCAACTTCAGGAATTTCAGCTATACGGGCTACTTCTGCGACTTCAGCTATACGGGCTACTTCTGCGACTTCTGATACTTCTGCTATACGAGCAACTTCAGGCATCTCAGCTATAGCAGCAACTTCTGCTATACGGGCGACTTCAGCTATATGAGCAACTTCAGGCATTTCAGCTATACGAGCAACTTCAGGCATCTCAGCTATACGAGCAACTTCTGCTACATGAGCGACTTCTGCTATACGAGCAACTTCAGGCATTTCAGCTATACGAGCTACTTCTGCTACTTCCGCCACATGAGCAATCTCTGCTACACCGGCAACTTCCGCCACACGAGCAACTTCCGAAACACGAGCAACTTCCGAAACACGAGCAACTTCAGCTATATGCGCAACTTCAGGCATTTCAGCTATACGAGCTACTTCTGCGACTTCTGCTATATGAGCGACTTCAGCTATATGAGCAACTTCAGGCATCTCGGCTATACGAGCAACTTCTGCAACTTCTGCGACTTCAGCTATATGAGCAACTTCAGACATTTCAGCTATTCGAGCGACTTCAGCTACACGAGCGATTTCAGCTACATGAGCTACTTCAGGCATCTGCATTTCATCTACGCGAGTAGCAACATCAGCACCCACATGAGCAACTTCACGTAGTAGTCGATCTGTGTCTTCGCCACCGCTATCTAATATTTGACGAATATCACCTAACAAGGCATTTGTAAGTTCCACATCTTTTCTACGAGCAATTTTACTTAATATATCTGTGTTTATTTTGTCTTCTTCACCGCTAGCTTCTGCTATATTAGCAGCTTCAGCAATATTAGCAGCTTCAGTTAGTAGACGATTTGTGTCCTCGCCAATCCTAGCTAATGTTTTACGAACAGTACTTAATAGAGAATTGTCCTCACTATCATCTCCATCACCAACTTCATCTAGCAGACCACTATCTAATATTTGACGAATGGCATCTAACAAGGCATTTGTAGCTGCCACATCTTTTCTACGAGCAATTTTACCTAATATATCTATGTCTATTCTGTTTTCTTCACCGCTAGCTTTTGCTATATTAGCAGCTTCAGTTACATTAGCAGCTTCAGCGAGTAGACGATTTGTGCCTTCACTAATTCTAGCTGATGTTCTACGCATAATACCTAATAGAGAATTGTCCTCATCATCATCTCCATCACCAACTTCATCTAGCAGACCACTATCTAGTACTTTGTGAATATCATCTAAGTGGGCATTTGTAAGTGCCACATCTTTTCTACGAGTAATTTTACGAACAGCAGCTAACAGGGAATTTATAACTTCCAGTTCATCTTTCTGAGCAGCTTTATCGAATAGGCTCGTACCTATTTTGTCTTCTTCACTACGATCAACTTCGGCTACACTGGCAACTTCAGATACACGAATAGTTTCATGTAGTAGACTACTTGTATCTTTACCAATATTAACCAATGTTTTATAAACAGAGCTTAACAGGGAAGCCATATCCTCATCGTCACTCTCACATACACACATACGTACACTATCTAATATTTTACGAACAGTAACTAACAGGGCATTTGTAACTCCAACATCTTCTCGACGAGCAACTTCATTTAATACGTTTATATCTATTTTGCCTTCTGCATTACTAGCATCTTCACGGGCTGCACGGATAACCTCATTGAGTAGACGATTTGTGTCGTCTAAACTTACACCCTCTACACCCTCTAGGAATTTCTGTATATTGCTTTTGTCCGGACCTACACGTGTAGGTTCTCTAAGAGCAACTTTGCGCATCAGTTCGCCCGTGAATTGTCTTTTGGCTTCACCGTCTCCAGATCCTAATGCACCAGCCATACCGCCAAGTCTTGCATATAATTTATCAATAGCAGACGTGTTGTCCATGAGTCCACGAGTATTAGTGTCAAGTGAGCCACCAACACCATCAAGTGACCTATTAGTACTTCTAAATATATCTTGGGCTTCTTTTAATACTTCACGCCGTAACGGATCACTAACTTTCGCTCGTATCTTTTCTTGTCGCTCACTTACCTGTTCCGGTGTTATTACCCCACCAGGACCTTCAAGTGTGCCAAATCCTTCTCCGAACCTTACAGGACTTAATGCTCCGACTCCTGCTCCTTCGCCAACCATACCGAGCAGGAAGTTTTTCTTAGCAATATTTCTTTCTAATCCTAGTGATATATTCTTTTCCTGAGTAATAATAATTTTCTCAAATCTTCCTGCTCCAAATGCTTGTGCTTGTACAGCGCTTAGATATCCATCTCTTAGTTCTTTGATTTGGTTGATTTGATCAGCGGTAATCTTCCTGATTTCTATTCTTAATTTCTTCTCGTCTGTGATTAACTTGATATTATTTTTGTTTTCCTTGAGTTTGAGCAGTCGTTGAATTATGTCAAGTTCACTCCTGAGTATGTCTTTCTCTGCTTGCAGAGCTTCAACGACTTTCATTTGGGCGGATACCGCAAGACCAGCAGTGCCATAGATGCCTTTGTAGATATCTAAATTAGCCTTTGCAAGACCGGCCTCTAATTGAACAAGTCCCCTAATAGTTTCTAGTGGTGCTAATCTTGCTTTTATCTGCTGAGTAATCATCTCTTCAACTTTAGCAAGATTTGCAGCAGCCTCAGCAACTTGTCTTTGTGCCACAACTCGCGCTTTACCAGCTTTTGCGCTTGCCAACACTTGCTTGGCGATTTCTAGCTGCTCTTTAGCTAATTTACGAGCAACCTTAGCAGTCTCGGCGATATTGTCTGCTATTGTAGCAGATGCATCTACAACGTTTTCACCACCAAGCATGGCTCCAAATCCGGCTGTCGCCAGAATTGTTTCTAGGCTACTTACTTGAGATATAACGCCATCTATACCACCTGATATTGCCTCAAACTCTGCTGCCAAAACTGAAAATCTTTTTACATCACCTACCTCAACTGGCGGCAGTTCGACTTCTTCAAGTTTATCCTTTAGTTCTTTGACTTTCTTTATTTGCGCAACATATTCATCTAAGGTCAACTTAGAAGTAGTTTTCCATTTCACGACAACACTGAGGTCAATACCGTGCTTTTTAGCCTTCGATTCCAGGTGTTTCATTTGGGATTCATCAACCAGCTTAGCGTTAGCTTCTGCTTGTTTTTCATCAAAATCATAAAAATAATCGGCAATCGAGCCGCCGATAGTAGCCCCTGCTCCCTTAGTTGCCCAGGTGTAAAACTGATGAGCTGCGGCGGCGGCAGCGGTGAGAGCAATGGTAACACCTGATATGCCGGTCGCAAGCACCTTCCAGGACCCAGCTAATCCATGTACAGCACCTTTATTGAAAAGTCCAGCAGTGCCACTAAGAATTCCCAGATGTCTGACAAGCTTGATGACATTACCGATCAATCCTCCAGTCAGCCTAAGAAGTATCCCTAATGCAGGAGCTACTCCTGGGAACAACATAAGACCAACAGCTATTCTTAAATACTTATTTCCATCCATGATAAAGTTAAAAATGCCTTTAAGCACGTCAAATGACCATTGAAGTTTACTCCTAATAGTATCCCCGTGCGTTTCTATCCAATTTGCCATGTTCCCAATTGCAGTGATAACTCTAGGAATAATCTCTTTCTCTATTACTCCGAGCATGTTGCCAACCCCGGCAGAGCCGAATATCGCTTCAAATGCTTGTTGGGCAAATGCATCCCACATTACACCAAGTTTATTAATCAATCGTTGCCAGGTTGTTAGGGATTTTATGGTTATATCCTGAGAATTCGTCAAATTAACTAAGGCGTTTTGTATTCTGTCATATGCGTTTACAGCTGCACTGCCAAAACCCATAATACTTTTGAACATCTCATCAGATCCAATTTTATATTGCCCGAATACACGGGCGAATTCAGTTTCTGGTATCGCTGACATCAAAGCACCCATCAGGTTCTTGGCGGTTTCGTCACCTACAACTTTTGCTAGTCTATCCCTCATCTGGACTATTTTTTCTTGAGCGCCTGGAATGCTTTCTAGTGCTACTCTAGCGGCAACAGATTTGGAAGCAAACATATCTAAAATCTCAGCAGCATCTTGCATAGATGTCATCAGATCTTTATTTCTTCCTGTTGTATCTATGTATGTGTCTCTCAGCTTCTTCATTGTAGCGTCTACGTTAGAAACAGACACTCCCATTTTCAGGAACACTGCATTGCTTTGGGCTAGTTTACTTAATATTCCAGCTATAGCAGCACCGAAGGCTGTCATGCTTATGGATGCACCTACTAGCATTCTCCCAAATGTTCTGAGTGCTGCTGCGGAATGGAAAAGAGTTTTGTTTAGCTTTTCATGCGTTTTCTTGAATCTCTTGCTTCTTTTTTCTAGTTTTGCATAGGCTTTTTCTACCTTCTTTAAATGCTCAGCCGCGAGGGCATTCTTAACAATTTCTTCGATCTGTAAAATAATTTTTAGATTATTAATTGAGTCAGCCATTATTTAGAACAATCTTTTGGTAGGAAGAAGACGTGTTAGCCAGTTTTCAGGACTGTTATACTGCTTCTGCATCTTTCGCCTCCACATCCTAAAATCGTTGTCGGTTTTACTAGGATATTTGGCGAGCCATTGTGATTGTGATAAGGCATAATCAACCCATCCCTGATAGCCGCCTGGCATATCAGGTGTTTTCCATCCCTGAGAGAGAGATTCCCACCAACCAGGCTGATACCCTGGAACGGCATTTTCTGGTGAACTGGCTGGTGGTTTTGGCGGCTTCCCTGTTTGTGATTTTTTTTCCATAATTCTCTTGACAAAAGTGCAGATATCTGTTATATTTAAGAAGAATTGTGTGGATGTCCTGCAATTAGGGGACCAAAATGTTGGGATGGATAGGACTTGGACTTGGCGGTTTATGGGCAACAGATACTTCGCATGAGTCTGAAATGCCTGGTTGGTATGTGGCACTCTCCCTAGTTTGCGGTTTTGTAGGGACTGGCTGGTTTATTGTAGAAGGTCTTATGAAAAGCCCTGCACCTGAAGGCATATTTACTTGGTGTTTTGTTCTGTTCATGCTCTTGCCCTTTGTTTTTTGGCTATCTGCGATGGTGGGTCCTCCCATACTGATTATCTATGTTATTTACAAAATACTCACGATAGCTGGTTGTATATCTGGCTGTGAGGAGGGCTATAATAACTCTTCCTCTAGATACCCGGCTCCCTAAAGGTTGATAATATCCAATACGCCTGCAATGGCAGCCCGCGCAATGGCTGGTTCTAGTTGATTTATTCTGTTCTGAGTTGGCGTAATGACCTTTTCCCCATCCACAATCTCAACCAATAATGATCTCAAAATCTGATCTGTGAATGTTGTCAAATCAGCAGTCGGTCCTTCTTGATCACTCTTAATTCCAGCACTTTTCAATATAGCGGTACTATCCTTATAGTTCGGCTTCTTGAATCTGAATATGTATTCTTTAACTTCTTTATCTTTAGGAACATCGTCCTTGTCATAAGTGGCTTCAACTTCTTCTTCATTATCTTCCCATACAAAGACAACTACCTCAATATTCTTATTTTCAACGAACAATTCCATTATAACACTCCTAAGTATCCACAAACTTGCCAGTTGTCGGATCAAATTTCTGGTTTATAACATGAGAACCTTTAGGCGTTTGTTTTTTCTTGGCTGCTCCAAGACCCCTAGATTGGATTTGGAATTCTTTATCTGCCACTTCTGATACCATACATAAACGAAGATGTGCCATGAAATCAGCATGATCAATTGATCTGAGATATTCTAAAGTCCAGTTATAACACTTTAATATGACATGCTCATATATATATGGCAACACATCAGCATCAGAATCTTCCAGTTCTTTGCTGGTGAAAAACTTATGAGCTACTGTTTCAAGCTTTTGTAAATCTTCCTTCGTAATATCTGTATAGTTTTCAAAGGCCGTGATTAATTCTTCTACTACATCAGAAGGGAGCTTATCTATATTGGCTGGTGTCACATCTGCTATATTTCCATCACTGTCTTTGATGTTCCATCGTTTCAAACAAGCTTTTAGTTTCATGTCCCTATATTTAGTATAGTCTAATCGGTTGTTTGTATCGATACAGGAACTACGAATAGCAGTCTCATCTTTCCATGTCAATCGTCTCCAAATCGTATTAATTTCTTCTACGTGTTTGTAGGATTTTACTTCTTTCGGAGTTTTTAAAAAGACAATTTCTCCCGATTTTTTCTCTGTATATAGAGTTTTTATCGCAGTCAATTGGCGGCTTGGATCGAGAGTTAACACTATTGTTAATCAGCTGCTTCTGTTATTTTCTCAAAAGCATTAATCATTTCCATAGCTACTTCTGGCGGCAGTTGATCTATATTTCCTTCTGTGACAGGAACTTTAGAACCATTGATATCTGTTACATCCCAGTCTGCCAGGCATGTTTTCAACTTAAGATCACGATATGCAATCGTATCTACGTTTGTATGCATTTTTCCATCCTCGGCAGGAGTAGTATTTATACAGTTCCTGAATACGCTATTCTGCTCAGACCAATTCATTTTCTTCCAGTGAGTGGATATTCTATGAATGACTTTAGTGGGATCAAAAGCCTTGTCTAGTGCGGTTTCTGGACTACCAGGCATAGATTCGGCATCCGGCTTTGCAGCACTAAGGGCTTGTATTTCTAATTCAGTTTTATACCCTTTGGCTTTCCATTCGTTCATTTCTTCTTCACTACTAATAAAGCTAAGGACGCTGAACGAATTAGTCCCTACTGTTTTCGTCTTTTCCACATAGTACAAATCGATTTGTATAGTTCTCTGGTTCTGATCAAGAGTCAAGCTCATAGTAACACCTCATTAAAAAGACACTTTCATCTCATTTCATGCATTATACACCATATAATACACAATCCATTATACACTATAGAGTTATAGATTACACACTTCTAGGATGAAATGTATATATTTACAGCAAATTTACAGCAAACGTCACAGTAAGCGTTATGCCCAAGCAGGGAATCCGCAACTTGAACTCGGGCTTACACCTTGGTAGTCCTCTTGATCGCTTGCCATTGCATGCCAATTGATTGAGGTTTCGAGCAAGTCATTAGTCATCGAAACTTCTTCAATTTGGAACACAACACTTGAAAATCTCTTTTGAAAGATAGGAGTACCAACAGGGTTGGTGCCGGTCCAGTCACGGGATGCAAAACCACCCGCAGCAGTGAAGGATGTTTCCTCACCAATATATAGGGCGAGTCTTATTTCATTCTTTTCTGTAAATCTGTCTTGGTTGGTTTCCGCGAGAATTCTGAGTCTATCCTGGAATCCCATGAGAGTTAACGTTCCGGTGATTTCCCGTTTTCCAACATTAACATCCATCGGAAGCAGGTTACCATTCAGAGAATAGAATCTCTCGGCATTATTGTTAATCTCAAAGTTAAATTCTCTAACTTGATTGGAGAAGAATAAGTTTGCATCGTTACTACATCCACCAATACCAGTTACCGTAGCATCATTCCAGGTCATAACACGTGCAGGTGACAGGAAATCTTTAATGGCTGGACTGGTCAATGTGTTGGAAGAAGCAATACGACCACGACCTATGACATTAATCTCTAGGTTTACTGCGTCACCTTGTGTGATGCTCATCCCATAAGTGTTTACAACTGCACTATCAAATTGGAAACCAGCGTGGTTAGCATAACGAATGTTCAGGGAGACATCATCAAATTTGAGCCTACCTTGTGGTCCACGAGATGTTGCCCAACACCAGAGGTTGTTCAACAATACGCCAGCTGTTCCACTAGTCAAGTCCTGAGCAGTGGGACAATTACTGGCCGAGAACGCAGTCGGATCAATATCAGCAACTACAGGAAGAGATAACGTACCTTCTACAATTTTTGGACCTAGCTGATAAACCGTAGGATCGATACGACCATCAATAACAGCCGGCTTGGTGATTTCCTGGCTTAGGTTGACATCCGCCGCCGTAACTCTTAGAATTGTATCTACGTTTAGTTTAGCACTACTAAAGTTTACAAATCCTACCCAACCCATGTTTGCAAAGTGAGCCGTACCGTCTGGGTTGAAGTTAGGAACTCGTGAGTCCGTAGTCGTAATTGAAGGACAACTGGTATCAGGTGTACAAGGCATTTTATTCTCCCTTACTTTCTTACTTACTTGCTTACTTGCTTACTTGCTTTATATTATGTTTCCTGCTGCTATCGTGAAGCCAGCACTATCAGATACTGTTGCAAATCGCGCCTCAACTAAGATTGACCCCTGCGCTTGGTCAAGCGATCTTCCAACTGGATTTCCAGCAGCTCCATCACCGCTTTGTAGAACATTGTTGGTATCGCCAGCATCGAGCCAGTCATCAATCTTTTTAAATCTCAAGCCTGCTGTTGGGTATGTATCAGTACTGAGAGATTGAGCAACATCTGTTCTTGCTTTATCAAGCACGTGGATTTGTAATGATTTAATAGCACTAATTACAGCTTGTGGTGGATTTGTGAAAACATTTTGAGCGGCAAGATATGCGTTAAAAAACGGAAGCAACAAATCCAGCTCAGGATCAAATGTTTGCAAAATGACAACTTCATAAGCAGCCAGAAAATAGTAATCGGCTACACCCGCAACCTGGAGCGAAGCGTCTGTATAAAGTTGGGCAATTGTAATATAATTATTCGTTTGAATAGTAGCCATTTGTGGTTCTCCCTTAAATAGTCTCTAAACAGATCGTCGTATTAGACTCATATGTACTCATGACCATATCACATACCTTTTTCATGAAATTGTCATGACCATAATTTTGTGTAAATTCAGATAATCCGTTCATGATTCCTTTATTTCTTTGACTTTTTTTATAGACATTCAGGATTTTTTCCTCAAGCATTGCTGGATCGCAAATACTCAAATATGTTTCACCTGTAGTCATAAATGTAATACCTGGAACTAATATATCGTTCCTTTTTATTTTTCCTTTACTGTGTTTTTCTATAGCAACTGCTAACTCCACATTGGAACCACAATTGCTCATTATTGGCAAACACCCACAAGCAATTGATTCAAATATACTCATGGAAGTCCCAGCAGCCAGAGGCACGGAAACAAAAACACTAGATTTCCTGAATTCATTTGCAAATTCATCGATAGGCAGACCTTCTAATAAGGATATATATCTATCTGGGAATACTATATATTCATCTTTGGGGTCAAATCTGTCTTTCAGGAGAGATAAGTCATACTCCTCCACATCATGGGAATTTGCGTGCAAGTACAATTCCAAATCAGGTATCTGAGCCCTTAATCGAGACGAAACTTCCATAATCATTGGTAAATTGTCTGATAACACAGATTTGCCACAAGCCATGATCCGGAATTTATCTCTTTTAGTATCATTAGAAGGATAGAAAAACCTGTGATTAGAGCCTACGTATTGAGTCTCAATCAGATCTTTTGTGTAAAATTTAGATACCTCCTTAAAACAAAACTGACTTGTACACAGAACTGCATCTGCGTCTTCAAGAATTTCTGAGTTATTTTCATTAATAGGCTGGGAATAGGATGTGATAATTGTCAGCCATTTGACTGGAGTAGTACAGAAGCTCTTTACTGCTCTCATGAATAAGAACTCTTCAATATCGCCTATAGTAATGACCAAATCAGGTTTGCATTGATCAATTACCTCATAAACAGCAATAGCTTCTTCTGAACCACGATGGAAAGGGACCAATGGTATCTTATGTTTTTTATCCTCATATTTAAAATCGAAGAAAAACTTTTCATTCTCATCTGGAATAAAATAGGTAGTATCATGTCCCCAAGCCATCGCCTTCATTTCATGACCAGAGAAGTATAAATACTGTAGAATCCACGAATGAATCTGACTACGAGAAGTCACAAGGAAGGGTGATAAACCAATTGTCAATATTTTCATTTCATCTCCAATTAAAATGTCAAAGGATCAATAAACGGATTAAGACGGCGAACTTCTTCTTGGGCCGTCCAAGTTATAACAGCAGCTTTCAACATACTGTCTTTGTTCACAGTGCCATATTGAGTACTAGCAGGTAATGTATTATATATGTGACGCCTAGGTCTAATAACTGAATCACCAGCAGAGAAATTCTGGCCTACCGGGAAAGCTAACTCTAAAACTCCACCGCCTAAGTTTCGGATAACTTTATTATTACGCAAGAAATCTTGACTCTCTAACCAAATCCAGCCACCAATACAATCCAGGCTACCAGGGCTAGCAACTTTGATCAATGTATCACTGTCAACTACATCTTCTAGTAAGACTTCCAAATCGAAAGGCTCCACCAATGGATAGAAAGTTCTAAACAATGCATTCTCAATAGCTTTTACATATGCTTGCATTAACTCGTACTGAGATTCATAATCACTAGCTAGCACATAAACTGTTATATCAATCTGGTAAGTTTCTGAAGTAGATTCTAATGTTAACCACTCAGATGATCTGCTTTTAGCATTTATTGTTATGGCAGGATATCTCGGAATGATCGCTGGTTCACCTATGTATACAGCCTCTAAAAATGTTTCTACCCCAGTCTCAAAACCGATCATCTTTTCTACGAAACTATTAGCCAATGTATAACCGCTAACCAGAGGAGTGTCGATAATAATATTGTCTTTATTGGGAATACT
>SDBT01015604.1_pt1 | contig 12069 bp, 10 predicted proteins | sample 2277101 | NCBI WGS metagenome assembly SDBT01 (sample SAMN10404973, study PRJNA504765) | marine sediment metagenome | isolation source: marine sediment core GS10_PC15, 103 cmbsf | place: Arctic Ocean: Southern Knipovich Ridge | collected 2010
TTATTTGAAAGAACAGGAGGTAGACATAGTGAACAGAGCAAAAGTGTATTTTGCAGATTTAAGAGCAAAGCCGGGGAAGAACTTGCTGGATAAATTAAAAAAGTTAGTTTTAGAAGCCGGGATTAAGATAGTGTAAAATTTTAGTAGGGGTTTTAAATAAAAGCTTGACAAAATTAAAATTCATCTTGTATAATATAAATAACATAAAATATAGAATTAATTTCTATAATGTAGAAAGATATAAGGAAAACAAGATGAAAAAAGCAAGCCCTAATTACCCCATAAAAGTTCTGGATAAAACCTTCTCCATTCTCGAAATTTTACTCCAACAAGGTTCCGCTATGAATATGACTGAGATCACTAAAAAATTAGACCTCTATCCCAGCACCATCCACCGCATATTAGATACCCTAAGGCATTGGGGCTATGTAGAACAGGACCCCAAATCCCAAAAATACCGATTAGGTTTGAAGTTATTAGAATTAGGCATGGCTAAACTTCACCAAATGGATCTGGCAAGAGAAGCTACTCCTTATTTAAAAGAATTAGTAAAGCAGTGTAATGAAACTGTTCATTTAGGAGTTTTGGAAGGAGGAGAAGTTCTTTATTTGGCCAAAGAGGAGTCTTCTCAAACTATAAGGATGATCTCTTACGTGGGTAGAAGAGCTCCCCTCCACTGTACTGCTTTAGGAAAGGTGCTATTAGCCTATCTTTCAGTGGAGGAAAGAAAGAAGATATTGGGAGAAAAAGTGCTTTCTCGCCTTACCGAGAATACCATCACTGATAAAAGGGAATTAGAAAAAGAACTTAGTAAAGTAAGGGAACGGAGTTTTGCCTTAGATAGGGAAGAAAACGAAAAGGACGTTCGCTGTGTAGCTGCCCCCATTAGGAATCATCAAGGGGAAGTAATAGCTGCTATTAGTATTTCAAGCCCTATTTTCAGGTTAGATAAAAATATACAAAATAATCTAAAAGAAGCTCTTATCGAAACAAGTGAAAAAATATCTACACGGTTAGGATATAATGGGGAAAATGAAATGAGTGGGGAAAAGAAGTAAAATTTTAAGTGTATAGTATTTTAATTTATAAAAAAGAGGGAAGAATTTATTATACTTGAAATTGAGTTATTTACTTGCATATTTAGTCTCATAGTTAATACGTAAATATGGTCGGAAGGAGTGGGTGAAGAAATAGACCATTTTGTTAATAAAATAAAAAATGAAGAAATTTTTAAAGGAGGAAATTTTTAATGTTTAAATGTAAAATAATATTATTTTTAGCGTTAACTATTGTTTTAATTATGGGAATATTTAGTTTTGGTTATGCTGCAGATCCGATTTTACTGGGTGTGTCGATACGATCTTTAGCCAATCCTTACCATGCAGCACTTGGTGAAGGTGGGAAGTTGTATGCTCAGTTCTTAGGGCAGGAGGAGAATTACGTCATTCTTGCTAGTGAGGGATCAAGCGAAAAACAATTGAATGATATCAAAGCTTTAATTGCCCGGTCAAAAGGAGAGGTTGTTTTCCTTGTTGATCCAAATGAGTCACAGGATTCCCTGGCAATCGCTATTGAGTGTGAAAAACAGAAAGTTTATTTTGTAACTCAGTGGAATAAGCCTGATGATGTTAAGGTCAGTGACTATAAATACTGGGTCACCCATATCGGGATAGAGAGTGTTGCAACCGGATACGAAACAGCGAAAACTCTTTTTGATGCGATTGGCGGAGAAGGTAAAGTATTTGCAGTTTTAGGAATGTTAGGGAACAATGCCCAAATTGGCCGTTGGAAAGGCTTCCAGAAGGCACACGAGGAGTATCCGGGGATCGATCTTGTCGGTTATGAAGTTGGTGACTGGCAAAAAGCAAAAGCATTTAATTTGACAGCCAATGCACTAATTGCCGATCCAGATTTGGATGCTGTATGGTGCGCGAACGACTCTATGGCAATGGGTTCCCTCGAAGCATTAAGAGCTAAAGGCCTTGCCGGTAAAGTTCCTGTCGCTGGAGCTGATGCCATTCCTGAGATGTTGGAAGCTATAAAAAATGGTGAAGCGGTAGCCACAGCTTCTACAGATCCTCTATGGCAGGCTGGAGGAGGTTTGGCGATTGCTCTTGCAGCTAAAATGGGGAAGCTTGATGTTGCTGCACTTCCGGAGAATAAACGAGAGTGGGAAGCCCCATCAGTGATGGTAAATTCGGATAATATTGATTGGTTTATGGAAAACTATATCGATTCCCATCCGACATATGATTATGATGATTACTGGGGAAGATGGACTGAGTAATTACCCATTTGGTGTTGAGTGATTGAACTGATAGGAGCAGGTCAATCGGCTTGCTCCTATTTTTAGAATGATAAGTATTTTTCTTAAGTTAATTGTTAATTGTGATTTAATAATTTAATATAATTTTTATTTTATTGAAATTGGAGATAAGAGGAGAGATTGATAGTGGTGAAAATGAAACAAAATATAGACAACTTTTTTCTAATGAAATATTCCAGGGAGAAAATAGCTCTCCTGATATCAGGTAAAGCCTCGTTCATTGCTCTGTTCAGTTTAATAATCATTTTCAGTTTTTTGGCTGATAATTTTTTTTCTATATCTAATTTAACTAATATTCTTGATCTTTCAGCGATTTTACTATTAACCTCTACAGCTATGACATTTATTCTAATGCTTGGTTCAATTGATCTATCAGTAGAAGGGGTAGCGGGGTTAACAGGTGTCGTCGGCGCCTTGATGGTAAAGAATTTTAGCAATTCTAATGATTATGGATTACTCTCTATTATCATCTGCATTTTATTAGGCGCAATATTTGGCTTACTTAATGGTATTATCTTTACGAAACTTAAAATTCCTTCCTTTATGACAACTTTGGGTCTTGGAGCTGTAGCTACAGGTGTAGGTGTTTTGGTTACCAGAGGCTATCCGGTAATTATTACCGATCAATCAATTAGAGGGTTGGCACATATTAAACTTTTAGGAGGGGTCATCCCGTTATTATTTGTAATTGCGATAACTATAAATTTACTTATTTGGTTTGTAAGCGAGAGGACCATATTAGGCCGACATGTAATAGCTATTGGGGGCGATGAAGCTATTGCAAAGGATTTAGGAATAAAAATAAATTTAGTAAAAATTATGGTTTTTGCTATTTCAGGCGCCATATTCGGTTTGGCCGGGATGTTACTTGTGGCAAAACTTGGTGCAGGAGATATAAGAAATCCTTATGGGTTGCTTTTTGACTCTATAGCGGCGCCTTTAATAGGTGGAATTGCTATCACGGGAGGAATAGGAAAGATTCCTCATGCGGCCATCGGCGCAATAACATTAACTATTTTACGAAACGGCATGGTATTATTGGGTATCAATCCATACATACAACAAAGTGTAGTTGGAACGATTATTATACTGACCGTAGCTATAACTATTGAACGTAAAAAAATTGGAGTAATTAAATGAAAATTGGAAGTAATTCAATGCATCCATTTCTAAATATGGTGGATATTTCAAAATCATTTTCAGATGTTAAAGCTTTACAAGAAGTAAATTTGAGCATTAATGAAAATGAAATTGTTGGTTTAGTAGGTGAAAATGGTGCTGGCAAGTCAACTTTAGTCAAAATTCTGGCAGGAGTCTATAAAGCCGATCGGGGGAAAATATCTATTGATGATAAAGACATGTATTTTAATAATCCTCAAGATGCAAAAAAGCATGGAATCGGGATTGTGTTTCAAGAGCAGTCGATTCTAAACAATATGACTGTATATGAGAATTTATTTCTTGGACAAGAGAAATTCTTTTTGAACTTTGGTGTATTATCAAAAGAAAGAATGCTAAAGGAAGCACGTGAAATTCTTGCTGAATTAGACGTCGATATTATGCCAACGAGAAATACGAATACACTAAATTTTATTCAGCGGGAAATGATAGAAATTGCACGTAATGTATGGTTGGCCAGGAAATCTAATGCAAAGGTTCCTATTATATTACTTGATGAACCTACGACAGCTTTAGAGCAAAGTGATATTAAATTTCTCTTTCAAAAACTAAACGAGATAAAGAAACATACAGCCATTATTTTTATTTCCCATCGATTAGAAGAAATTGTTACTCTTTGCGATCGTGTCTATGTATTAAAAGACGGTAAAAATATGGGCTGTTTCAATAAAGATGACATATCTGAAAATCTACTTCGATCCAAAATGGTAGGGAAGGAACTTGTAGGTGAATTTTATCAATCGTCAATGCAGAGAAAAGCTGGTGAAAAAGTTGTATTAGAGCTGAAAGGATGTTCTAAAAAACATGCTTTTTATGATGTTTCATTTCAATTAAAAGAGGGAGAGATATTAAGTATTTGTGGTACTGTGGGGTCTGGTAAAGAAGCATTGTGTAAGGCGATATTTGGTATTACCAAGTTTGATTCAGGTGATGTTTATATTGATGGTGTAAATGTAAAAGGATACATTAACTCACCTATGGATGCTTTTAATAAAGGGATTGGCTATATACCTGAAGATCGTAGGAATGAGGGATTAATATTAAACTTACCGATTTTTGAGAATATAACCCTCACGATTCTTAAAAAATTAAAATCGCATGGAATGGTAAGCAGAAAAAAACAGTTCGAAGTAACAGAAAAAATAGTAAAAAAAATAGATATTCGTTCTGCTTCAATTACAGCTCTATGCAAGAATTTAAGCGGTGGTAACCAGCAAAAAGCGGTTTTAGGGAAGTGGCTTCTTTCAGGTAATAAGATTCTGGTAATGTCACATCCAACTCGCGGCGTAGATGTCGGTGCCAAACAACAAATATATACTCTAATGAGAGAGATGGTAAATGATGGGATGTCCCTGATAACCATGGGAGACAGCTTTGAGGAAGATATTGGGTTGGCTAATAGAATTATTATCATGAAGGATGGTAAGATAATAACAATCATTGATGCAAATGAGTCCAAGCCGACCCCAGTTGATTTAATAAAATACATTGTATAGGATATCGGTGTTTATATATGAAAAAAATACAATTTAAAAAAAGTACTATCGATTTGACTAAATTATTACCACCAGTGGCTGTGATGACTTTATTTACCGTCTTCAGCCTAAGAAATCCTCAATTTTTAAGTTTATATAATATCGGTAATATACTAGATTTTGCAAATACATATTTTATAGCAGGGATAGGACTGACTTTTGTCATATTATTAGGAAGCATTGATTTGTCCATTGGAGCCATGATCTCATTGGATACAATCTTATTTATTATTATGATTAATGCTCTTGGGTTTTGGGCTTATCCAATCATTATAGTTATTGGTATAGTGTTGGGCTTGTTCAATGGTGTTGTTCTTGTGCGATTAAAAATACCATCATTTATAGTAACTTTGGGTTCCTCGGGAATATTTATGAGTTTGGCATTAATTTTTTCTGGAGCGGGACCTATTGGATTAGTGCCAAAACAACTCCACACCTTATCTTTTCTTACGGCTCGAATAGGGCCATTTACAGGCAATCATTTTTTAGGTTTTATTTTATTTATTGTCTTTCAAATTATTCAAAATAAAACTGTTTTTGGTAAAACTGTCTACGCAGTGGGTAACTCTGAGGTAGCTACAAAACTCAGTGGATTACCTATACTGCGAACAAAGGTAATTTCTTTTGCAATTTCTGGTTTGTGTACTGCATTGGCTTCAATAATTATTGTTTCAATAATGTTAAGTGCAGCACCTTCTACAGGACCTCCATATATGTTATTGGTTATTGCTACAGTTGTGGTTGGTGGTACTGCGCTAAGTGGTGGTATAGGTGGAGTGTATAATACTTTGCTTGGTAGCCTTCTTATTAGTATACTGGGGAATGGCATGAATGTTATAGGTATAGATATCTACTATCAGCAGATTATCCATGGAGCTATAATCATTGCTGCGGTTTCACTGACATTGGATAGATCTAAGATCAAGATTGTAAAGTAGTTAGAATGTGTCTGTAGTAAAAAAGCTGTAATAAAAAATACTTATTTTATAAAATTTTAAAGATACTTATAATTTTTTAATGTATTTTAAATATACAAATAGGGGAGGAGGAAAGAAATGATGAATGGATATTGGGGTAGAGTATTAAGGATTAATTTAACCTCTAAAAAATTTATAATCGAAGAAGTGCCTTTAGAGGTTTGGAAACAATTTATTGGTGGTTCAGGTTTTGGGGCTAAGGTTATTTTGGAGGAAACACCTCCTAAGGTTAATCCTCTATCTCCGGAAAATAAAATTATTTTTGCAGTAGGAGCTTGGCAGTCAGTGAGAGCTCCAGGAAGTGCTAAATGGTGTGTAGTCACTAAATCTCCTTTAACTAAAACTTTTCTCGATTCAGCAGGTGCAGGGCATTGGGCTCCGCTTTTTAAAAAAGCCGGTTATGATGCATTGATAATAGAAGGAAAGAGTGAATTCCCCGTATATCTTTATATTACAGAAGATGAGATTCAATTTAAAGATGCCTCTCATATTTGGGGAAAAGATACGATTGAAACGACAAAGATAATTAAGCAGGAAATAGGCAATACCCGGGTTAGCATGTTGAACATAGGTCCGGCAGGAGAAATATGTAATCCAATTGCCTGCATTTCTTGTGATGGTGAGAGTTTCGCTGGGCGTGGGGGAGCCGGAGCAGTTTTAGGCTCAAAAAAATTAAAAGCCATTGTTTCCTTTGGGAGAAAACAGGTTCCTGTTTATGATTTAGAGGGCGCTAAAAAGAAATCAATTGAATTAATGAAGATTCTGGTAAAACAAGGTGCTAGTGGGACCAAAGATGGTACGCCACAAGTTGTAACTCCAGCTGAAGAAAAAGGCGATTTACCAATGAAATATTGGACCCAAGATAAATGGGCGGATGCATCAAAGATTAGTGCACCAAATTACACTACTGCTCTAAAAGCAAAACCACTATACTGTCCAAATTGCCCTATTGGTTGTCATAGGCATATTAAGATAGAAAAACCTGAGGAATTTATATTTGAAGGGAGTGGCCCTGAATATGAAACATTGGGCATGATGGGAGGAAGTTTTCTTTGTTCTGATTTGATTGCTATCTGTAAAGCAAATTATATTTGCAATAGTATGGGTATTGATACAGTGTCAACAGGAGCTTGGATTAGTTTTTTAGCAGAGTGTTGGGAGATGGGCCTTATTAACGAAAAGGATACGGATGGCCTTAAGATTGAATGGGGAAATGGCGAAGTGTTAGTTAAACTGACCGAAAAAATTGCAAAATTAGAAGGGATAGGAGAATGGTTCAAAGAAGGTATTCAGGGGGCATCTAAAATTATTGGTACTAAATCGGAAGATTTAATTGTACATACTAAAAATATGGATTACCCGGCACACGATCCTAGATGTAGTTTAAGTTTTGGTGTAAATTATGCTACCGGTACTAGAGGTGCTTGTCATGTACGAGGTGCTGCAGGGGATCCTTATTATAGTATGTATCCTGAATTAGGTATAAAAGAAGATGAAATACTTGACTCTATGGATAAGGCAGCGGAACGTACCTTTATCGTTCAAAACATTAATAGTTTTTTTAATCAACTTACAATTTGCTTTTTCATGTTTGCATTTGCAGATATGACTCTAACTCAAATGCTTGAAATATTTAATTCTGTGACAGGTTGGAATTGGACGGTGGATGAAGTTGTTGATGCCGGCAGAAGAGCTTTTACTATTCAACGATTGATTAATGTTAGAGATGGGATAACTAAAAAGGATGATATATTACCTAAGAAAATGACAATAGCCGCTAAAGAAGGAGGCAGAAAAGGTAAAGCTCCTGTTCCCCATGATAAAGCTTTAGAAGAATACTATGGATTAAGAGCATGGGACAAAAATGGTATTCCTACAAAAGAATCTCTAACAAGGCTTGGCTTAGATGAATATATTAAATATTTAGTTTAAGGTGTAAGTTTTTTATTATCATGTTTTTTAAGTTCAGGATAACACTTTATTTCCAATTTTATGGGAGAGTAATGAGATTTTATGTTAAACCTTAAAGAAAAAAGAATGCAAAATATATTTAATTCGGAAACGGGTAGAACACTTATGGCTTCCATTGATCATGGATTATATATGGGTGCAGTGCGGGGCATAGAACACCCAGTAGAAGTTATCAAAGAATTTATCGAATGTGATTTAGACGGGATCTTAATTAGTTTAGGCTTAAATAAAATATCAACAGAATTATTTAAACAAAAAAAAGTTTTATCTAAAATATTAACTTTAGATTATATTTTACTGTCTAAAATTCCTGGAATAGTAGAAGAAATATTTGCAAATTGCGCTTTTTTCTCAGTTGAACAAGCCGTTCATTGGGGATTTGATGCAGTAAAAGTATTGTTAGCCTGGGGAACAGATAGAGAAACCCAAATTAAGTCAATTCAATACATAGCAAAAATAGCTCAAGCATGTGATAAATTACAAATGCCTTTAATGATAAAACCTTTTTTAGATAATAAAAATATACCAAAAGAAAAAAGGAAAGATCCCAAAGTGATCATTGATGCTTCCAGGATTGCCGTTGAAATGGGAGCGGATATTATTAAAATCCCTTATACCGGAGACAAGGATAGTTTCGCTGAAATTGTAGATCATTCTTATGTTCCAGTGGTAATTTATGGAGTTCCTGACATGGGTACAATGAAAGATTTGCTTCAAGCCACTAAAGATTCCATAGATGTTGGCGGTAAGGGTATTGTGTTTGGCATGGATGTTTGGCAAAATAATAATAGAAAAAAAATAATTCATGCTTTGAGGGATATTATTCATAAAAATAAAGGAATAGATGAAGTAGTAAATAAATATAATATAAATTAATTTATTTAACATGAGAATTACCTGTGGCTTGCCGCAGGATTATTTATTAATAGGAGGGAAAAATTGAAAAAAAATAGTTTAAAAAAAGCCTTACAAAATGGCAAAACTGTCTTAGGACCCTTTCTGAAATTGACCGATCCAGCAGTAGTGGAAATTATGGGATTTGCCGGATTTGACTTTGTAATCATTGATGCAGAACATGGGCCTATCTCCATGCAAAGTGCTCAAAATATGATAAGGGCAGCTGAAATTGCAAATATTACTCCCGTTATTCGAGTAGCCAACAATGATGAATCTCTTATTTTAAGAGCATTAGATATCGGAGCTCAAGGAGTACAAATTCCTCAGATTAATTGTAAATCTGATGCCCTACGGGCTGTAAAGTCAGTTAAGTATTCCCCTCAGGGTGAACGTGGAGTCTGTCGATATGTTCGTGCTGCGAATTATTCTTCCATGGATAAATTTAAATATTTTAAATCTGCTAATGATGAAACCATAATTATTGCCCATATAGAAGGGGTAGAAGGTATAAATAATTTAGATGAAATATTATCAGTTCCTGGTATGGATATTATTTTTATTGGTCCCTATGACCTTTCTCAATCTTTGGGTATTCCTGGAGAGGTTAACCATTCTTTAGTCATCGAAAAGATGAAAGAGGTAGTTTTAAAGTGCAAGCGAAATAAAATTGCCGTGGGAACTTTTGCTGATGATATTCAAACTGCGAAAAAGTGGATTTCCTTGGGAATACAATATATGTCTTTTTCCGTTGATGTAGGCATTCTTTATGAAGTGAGTAAGCAAATTGTAGAAAAATTAAAGAAATAAAAGGAAATGAATAAAAATATTAATAAGGAAGGTCATTTAAATGAATGAAATCCTTAAAAAAATCGGTGAACTGGGAATTATTCCTGTGGTTAAAATCGAAAAAGCTGAAGACGCGCTTCCTCTAGGAAAAGCACTTATTGATGGTGATCTCCCTATTGCTGAGATTACCTTCAGAACTTCTGCTGCAGAAGAGTCAATTAAAACCCTAACCGGAGAACTCCCAGAACTTTTAGTCGGAGCAGGAACTGTGCTCACCATTGAACAGGCAAAAAGTGCAGTATCTGCCGGTGCTAAATTTATTGTATCCCCGGGCTTTAACCCAAGAGTAGTAGATTATTGTATAGAAAATAGTATTCCGGTTACTCCGGGTATAAACAACCCCACCCAGATTGAGATGGCTCTTATGAGAGGGATTGAGGTAGTGAAATATTTTCCTGCTGAAGCATCAGGAGGATTAGCACTTCTCAAATCTATGTCAGCACCTTATGCCGGGATAAAATTTATTCCCACTGGAGGAATCAATCTGAATAATTTAACTTCCTACCTGGCTAACAAAAAAGTTCATGCCTGTGGAGGTAGTTGGATGGTAAAGCCCGAACTTATCTCTTCAGGCAATTTTGATGAGATTACCAGACTTACCAGGGAAGCGGTTTCTACAGTATTAGGTTTTGAGTTTGCCCACCTGGGGATAAATGAGGAAACCAAAGATAAGGCTCTTGATTCTGCAAACCAACTTTCACGCCTTTTTTATCTTCCTGTAAAGGAGGGTACGAGTTCTATTTTTGCTGGTTCAGATTTTGAGGTTATGAAAAACCAATATTTGGGGAAGCATGGTCATATTGCCATAGCTACTAACGATATTTACAGAACAATAAGCTACTTAAAAATGAAGGGTGTTTCCCTTCTTCCCGAGACTGCAAAAGAAAAGGACGGTAAACTTAAAGCAATCTATATAGATCAGGAAGTGTCAGGATTTGCCATTCATCTTTTTCAGAAATAGTCGTTAAAAAGGAGTAGACAATGAAAAAATACATTACTTTTGGCGAAATAATGTTGAGGCTTAAACCACCCAATTGCGAAAGATTCTTTCAGAGCCCTCTCCTGGAAGCCACCTTTGGAGGAGGGGAGGCAAATGTAGCCGTCGGACTGGCCCGATTTGGCTTGAATGTAGCCTATGTTTCTGTAGTTCCTGATAACCCTATTGGGGATGCCTGTATCGGAGAACTGAGAAGGCAGGGTGTAGATACTTCGCTTATCATGAGAAAAGGGAACAGATTGGGTATCTACTTTTTGGAAGCAGGGGCTAATCAAAGACCGTCCAAGGTTATCTATGATCGTTCTCATTCAGCTATAGCTGAAGCAAGCCCAGGGGATATTGACTGGGATAAGGTATTTGACGGGGCAAGTTGGTTTCATATTTCTGGTATTACTCCAGCTATCTCTCTTTCTGCCTCAGAGCTTTCCTTGGAAGCAGTAAAGAAAGCAAGAGAAAAGGGTGCCATCGTTTCATGTGATCTTAACTTTAGAAAAAAGTTATGGAAATATGGGAAATCTGCCCCCCAAGTAATGGGTGAGTTGGTAAAATATATTGATATTGCCTTAGGCAATGAAGAAGACTGTCAGAAATCTCTTGGTGTTAAAGTGGATATAGATGTAGAGGCAGGAAGACTCCAAACAGAAAAGTATAGAGAATTGACCGATAGAGTTCTTAATTTATATCCCAATATCCAGAAAATTGCCATAACCTTAAGGGAAAGCCATTCTGCAAATCACAACAGATGGTCAGCAGTACTTAATAATCGCAAAGAGTTTTTTATTTCAAAAAAGTATGAAATCCATAATATCATAGATAGGGTAGGAGGGGGAGATAGTTTTACCTCCGGTTTAATTTACGGTATTAATAACTTAGCCAATGATAAAGAGTCCCTTGAATTTGCAGTAGCAGCATCTTGTCTTACGCATTCTATTCCCGGTGACTTACCCTTACTTACAGTTGAAGAGGTAAAAAGCTTAACTGGAGGAGCAACATCAGGTAGAGTGCAAAGGTAGAAGTGTTGCTAAATTTAAAGGATAGCAAAATATCTTAAAAATGCTTGAAAAAATTTTTCATGAAAGGGGTATTAAGATAGAAAAATGTCTAAAATTATACTTACTACTGGTGCAAGTACAGGTTTGGGAGCAGCAACTGCTAGATTATTGGCTCCCCAAAATAAAATCATTGTGCATTATTATAGTTCTAAAGAGGCAGCTGAGGAAGTTGCAAAAGATATTGAGGAAAGTGGTGGAGAAGCTTTTCTTATTCAAGAGGATTTAACTTCTGAAGAGGCTTGTATAAGATTGGTTAGAGAGGTTGCTAATAGATATTCTAAACTTGATA
>SDBT01015605.1_pt1 | contig 12069 bp, 12 predicted proteins | sample 2277101 | NCBI WGS metagenome assembly SDBT01 (sample SAMN10404973, study PRJNA504765) | marine sediment metagenome | isolation source: marine sediment core GS10_PC15, 103 cmbsf | place: Arctic Ocean: Southern Knipovich Ridge | collected 2010
GGGGAAGGTTAAAAAAAGGATAAAGAAGAAGTAGCCAAAGAATTGGGCGACGTAATGTGGTATGTGAGTCAAGTGGCTACTGAGTTTGGGCTTTCGCTTGACGAAGTTGCGAAGGAAAACGTAAAGAAATTAAAGTCCAGAAAAAAAAGAGGGAAAATTCACGGCGATGGAGATAATAGGTAGTACGACCGGGTGTCTGATAAATCAAATTTGTGTCAGCAGACACCCGGTATTCTTTCGCATTGAGATGGTCTTAAAACATATTGGCAAAATCCTTAATGGTGAGCAGCAGTACACCTATAATCAGAATGCTTCCGATTACAAGTTGCCCTTTGTATGCAATTTTTCTTACGATTGGTTGTTTTCCAGTCAAAGCGTAAGCGAAAATAAACATCAGCTTACCTCCATCAAGACCCGGCAAAGGGAGCAGACTTACTACCGCTACAGCGAAATTAAGTAGCATTATCATCAATGCCAGTCCCATTCCGAAATCCGCTTTCATTCCCCAGGTTGTTAACTGGATAAACCCAGCAGGGCCGACTGCGTATTCCGGTGAGACTTGCCCAACTAGAACCAACTTGACTGCTTCGACACTGCCTAGAAGTAACTCGCGAGATTGCTCGATCCCTAGAGATGGACCTGATACGAGCATAGCAATCATAGTTCCGAAAATTAAACTCCCGGCCGGTCCGTAAAGCAAGACCACAGCTGGTTTTCTAAAACCTGCTTCCCATAAAGCTTCGTCTTCGATTTTCACTCCTAACCCTATGATGAAGGGTGAGAAAATGAAAGGCACTCCTCTTATCTGAGTTTTAAATGTTAACCTTTTGACAAGGGGTAAACCGAAGACAAAAGCCTCTATTTTTAAGCCCTGACGGATAGCTGCCCATCCGTGAAAGAACTCATGGACGAAAAGAACTAAATAGAGACTTATTACTGCAGTAGCAACAATCACTAACATCCGTTCCTCCATTCTTAGTTATTTGTAATGTGCGAAAGTGAAGGAGAGTTTAACAAAAAGACATTACTAACTCAATCTTTTAGGTATTCTTTGAAGTTTTTTTGTAGTTTTTTTATTTTGGGGTCAATAACTAGTTTGCAGTATTGTTTGTTTACATTTTTTGCGTGGTAGTCTTGGTGAGATTCATCAGCTTCGTAAAAATCGACAAATGGGACAATTTCGGTAACTGCCTTTTCGTGTATTTCTTTTCTTGCCTTTAAGGCTTTTTCTTTTTGGTTTTCATTGTGGTATAAGATCATCGATCTATACTGAGGACCAACATCTGAACCTTGGCGGTCTAACGTAGTTGGGTCGTGAGTCCTAAAAAATATGTATAAAAGATCTTTATAAGAAATCACCTTAGAATCAAATGTAATTTGAATTGCTTCCGCGTGCCCGGTTTCACCGGAACTTACTTCACTATACGAAGGATGTTCAGTTTCACCACCGGCAAAGCCGGAAACTACTTTTTCTACGCCTTTTACCCGTAAAAATATAGCCTCCGTACACCAGAAACACCCACCTGCAAAAGTAGCGATTTCTTTAGGAGCCATTAGTATACATAGTATAATAAAAGTACAAGGGAACATAGTTCTCTACTGCCCTATGGAATTAGCAGCTAAAACACTTAAGGAAATACTTGTTGGTGCTGGGTTTGTCAGTGAGACTGATTTTGACGATGCAGCTAAGGCTTCAACTGAACTCGGAAAAGACATTACCGATATATTAATTTTTCGAGGATTTATAAACGAGGATGCACTTGGCAAGCTTATCTCCGATCATCTTCATGTTAGTTACGCAAATATAAGAAGACTTTCTATCCCTAAAGAAGTTCTAGCTCTAATTCCTGAAAAAATAGCGAGGACATATAGAATAGTACCTTTTGGCAAAGAGGAAGGAAAACTCAAGTTGGCAATGAATAATCCGGAAGACTTTGAAGCTTTGGAGTTTGCTAAACGTCAAACCGGTCTGAAAATAATTCCATATTATGCAAGTGATGAAGATTTAAGCAGAGCCCTAGGTCAATACAAAAAAGGAATTAAAGAGGATTTTGAGGCGGTAATAGCAGAAAACCTTAAAAAAGCCAGTCCGGAAGAAGACTTAGCAAGAGCTGCTGAAAAACTACCGATAATAAAAATTTCAGATACGATAATGGAATATGCCGTGGCCGAAAGGGCTTCCGATATTCATATTGAAACTCTTGCTGAGGAAGTTATTATACGTTTTAGAGTAGACGGGGTATTGCGAGATATCATTAAACTCCCCAATGGTATACAAGATGCACTAATCGCTAGAATAAAAATTCTATCTAATTTAAAGATTGACGAACATCGAGCTCCTCAGGATGGTCGCTATAAATTTACAATTGGAGACGATGTCATTGCTCTTCGTATTTCTATTGTACCCGGTTTTAACGGTGAAAACGTTGTGATGCGTGTATTGCACGAATCAAACCGTCCCTTGAGCCTGGAAGAGCTGGGGTTAAAGGGAAGAGGTTTGGATATAATCCGCGAAAACATGACTAAACCCCACGGAATGATTTTAGTAACCGGACCGACGGGCTCAGGTAAAACTACCACACTATATTCGATTTTAAATATTCTAAATACAATTGAGGTGAAAATTTGCACTATTGAAGATCCAATAGAATATGGAATCAACCGAGTAAGCCAGATGCAGGTTAATAAAAAAGCCGGCCTGGAGTTTGCTACGGGTTTACGTGCACTTTTACGACACGACCCGGATATTATCATGGTTGGCGAAATCCGTGATGAAGAAACGGCAGATATTGCGGTCCATTCCGCCTTAACCGGTCACTTAGTTCTTTCTACACTTCATACAAATACGGCCCCTGGTGCCATAGCTCGTTTCTTGGATATGGGAGTTGAGGACTTTTTATTAGCTTCAACTGTTAACGTAATACTTGCCCAGAGATTAGTAAGGAAAATTTGCAACACTTGCATAGTTAAATATACGCCTGACAGTACTTTAAAGGAGAAATATGAAAAATCTCTCGGAGTTAAACTGACCGGACAAAAATACTACAAAGGTAAAGGTTGTGATGAATGTAACGGTAAAGGTTTCATTGGGAGAATAGGTATTTACGAAGTGTTAGCCATGACTGACAAAATACGTACTCTAGTAACAACAAAGGCTACCACAAATGAAATACAAAAAGCTGCAGTTACTGAGGGAATGGTAACCATGCTCAATGACGGGTTGGACAAAGTATCTTCAGGTTTGACTACAATTGAGGAGGTCCTACGAGTAGCAAGGGAGAAGTAGTTTATGCCACTTTTTAGTTACAAAGCCAAGGATAAAAAAGGAAAGGTGGTTGAGGATGTAATTCAAGCAGATGATAGAAAAGAGGCCGCTGAGCTGCTCAAGGCTAACGATCTTCAGGTATTGACGGTTAAAAATTTGGAATCAAAACTAAATACCTCAATCGGTGGGGGAATATCAGTATCGGACAAAGCTACTTTTTGTCGTTTTACAGCAACTATGCTTAGAGCGGGATTACCGCTTACAGAAGCTGTTGAAGTAATAAGAAAAGAAACTAAAAACAATACATTACGTACAGTGTTATTTGATATTTCATTTGAGTTAAGAAAAGGCTCTAGTCTTTCTAAAGTTCTTACAAAATATGATGACCACTTTGATTCGTTTTTTATAACTATGGTAAAAGCAGGTGAAGAGTCAGGTACACTCGAAAAATCATTTGATTATTTGTCAAAGCAGCTATTAACAAGTCACGAGTTAAACCAACAAATAAAAGGATCAATGATGTACCCGGCAGTAATTGTGATTGCAATGTTTGGTAATGCAATATTAATGCTTACGTTCGTATTACCTAAAATGTCTGAAGTTTTTACTAATTTAAATGTTGAGTTGCCTACTGTGACTAGATTAGTTCTCGGTTTTGGTGAGTTTGTGGGGGATAACACTATTTTGGTGCTAGCAGTAGTATTATTTTTCGTTATTTTAGTCTTTTTAATATTTTTCATAAAAAAAACACGCAGAATATTATTTCTAATGGCACTACATATACCAGCGGTAAAGCATTTAATGAACCAAATTGACATATCGAGATTTGCAAGGACACTGTCGACGCTTCTTAGAAGTGGTGTACCGGTGATGGTTGCGCTGGATGTTTCTGCAGGTTCACTTACGCAACCCCGATTGAAAAAGAGAGCTTCAGAGTTTAGTGCCGGAGTAGCGAAGGGTGAATCACTATCGGATCTTTTAGTCGAAGGAAAGAAAGTATTTCCCTCGGTTATGATTCAAACAATTCGTGCAGGAGAAAAGTCAGGTAGTTTAGACCAGGTTTTAGAAGAGCTTGCAGATTTTTATGAAAAAGAAGTTGAGTTTAGCTTGAAAAGATTGACAGCTCTACTTGAGCCGGTGTTGATGTTGGTTATTGGTATAGCGGTGGGCGCAATGGTTTTAATAATGATCACTCCTATTTATAGTATAGTTGGTGGGCTCGAAGGAATTTAAAAGATTAGTTCAAAATGGATACAAAAGAGTTGTCAAAGGTGTTGAGACCATTTTTTAAACCCCCTCGTATTTATGCTACTTTGTTGCTACTTTTTGCAGCGGTTATTTTTGGTGTGGTACTGGTTGCAGGTGTAGTTACAGAAGAATCTGCTCCAATTACGGAGGACCAAATTATGATCCAAAAAGGAGATAAAATAGTCATTGTTAATGAGAATGGACTAGTTGAGTATAGAACTTCTGAAGGAATTTTTTACGAAGTTTGGGATAATTCACGAGTAAGTCAGTTTTTTGCTTCCATGCAAGCAAAAGCGAAAGAATATCTTGCTAACGCAGGAGCCGGACCCCCACCCGGTGCATATGCGGTAACACTATTTATAGATGGTCAGCTTGTGACAATTTATCTTACTGACGACGAAGAACTGGACGAAGTGTTTGATGAATTTTCGGATCCAGATGGGTCAGGGGATTCTATTTCTGACCTCTTTGACGACGACGAAGATGACCAAGATACAGACACCAACGGTGGAGGAAGCAACTCTCCGACACCAACGCCACTCCCAGAACAAGTTAGCGCACAGGACGATGATGACGATGGGGATGGAGGAGGGGGAGAGGAAGGCGGCACGACTCAAGATGAACAGGACTGTACACTATTCGGGCAGGTAATATCCGGAAAAACTGTAATTTCAAATACGGTTTGCAAAATTATTCAGCCCTGACTACTCTTCAACCCAGGATAGAAATTCATATTCACCTGACGTTGGGAAGAAAGGTGGAGGATTATAGAGGACATTCGTGTCGTAGTTTAGCTCACGCTCAACAAAACCTGAATCTGGGGCTGAACCAAAATTCCAGTATGGCTTAAAGTAAGAGATGAGCGATCCATTAAGTGTCAGTTTTTGTTTAACTGCACCAGCGGTGCCTCCACACCAATCAAAATAACCATGGCGAATAATTTTCCCTTTTTGAGACATCAGAACACCATCTAATCTGAAATCATCGGGAACGTCACGTGCAATATACATATCACTTTGGGCAATAAGCCCCAGAACGGTACTCCCGTCGTAAGTGTTGTATTGGATGTTGTCCGGAATCCAAATGACTGCGTCGCTCGATTGGATAGGAAACTTAACCGCTGCTACAGTAACTCTTCCGTTTACAGTTCCATCTATCCAAATATTGTCTTCAACAAATACAATTGGGTTTGATGCTAAGGGATAAGTTCCAATTTGAATTTCACTGGTGATAATTTGATATAGGTTTTCGCACCCACCTATACCTTGATTACCTAAGCCCTGCCCGGGAATACTGTAGCCTCTAATAAAGTCAGTAGCCGTAATTTCGTAAACAACTACATCTCCACTGGCGTTAAAAACAAGGTGATAACCTAAACCGGATGGCGCTTCGTCAAGGTATAGTCCGTCTGATTGAGCTGAGGTTTTCATTGCAGCAAAATCGAATGAGATGGAGTCAAAATCTATTAAAGGTACAGGAAATTGCCACAAAGACTGATCTCCTCCCGACCCCCATACTCCAGGTTTAGATGCCGGAGGAAAACATCCCGTTTCGGTACCACACTGATAAGTCTCTTGGGCACTGGAAACGATTGAAGTGTTAATTCCATCCATTCTTATCCCGTTATTTGAATGTACTCTCCCGTTTACCGTGGACCCAACCCCATACCAATAACTACCATTTGATAAGAATGAAAATTCTGCAAAAGATGGTATCCCGTATTGAGCACGAATAGTTCTTTGCACACTACTGAATTCATCGGTCCACCCTGTTGACCTGATAGTCACAATTGATGACCCATCTTCGGGGGGAGTTATTACTAGGCTAAAGCTTCCGATAGCCGCACCCAAAGGATCTAGGTATTCATGAACGTACGGACCAGGGTTACCAGTGCCGTCCTGATAATCATCGGGGTCATGTGCCAGGTGCCATCTATAGTAGTTTATTCCTGCTTCGGCAATATTTAGTGCTCTCTCCGAAGCAAGTTGTCTTCTGGCAAAATCAAATTGGAGTGTTAGTACAAAAAGCAACCCGTAGATAACAATTACAAATGCAGCTCCAATAATTAATAGTGCTGGTAAAATTGATCCTTTTTGGTTTTTTTGAATATTTTTATTTCTCATATTTAAAAAGTGTCAAAGATTCTCTTTTCACTTTGCCTGGCAATGTCAAAGATTCTCTTTTAACATCCTTAATTGTACATTCGACTCTAAAACATAATCGTTAGTAGGATCATTTGCGAGCGGATTAAGACGTAGATATATCCGGATTAATTTAGTTTCTGATAAACCCCCAGGGACTTGTAAAGGATTATTAACTGTATCTTGTGGCCAATCTTCGTTGTAGTAATAAAAAACTGGAGTAGTATCGTTTTGTACATTGTTTGAAAGTACTTTAACTTTTTCATTTGCTGAAGGGTACGTTGCCGGCTGACCCGTCGGCTCAATTATACCCTTGGAAAATTGAGACCCGCTTAAAAAATACCGCACCCTTTCAACTTGACCATCAAAATCGATATCAGAATAAAACGTAATTTGTTGATCTTGTATGTCCGCTAAGGCATAAGCACCATTATCTGACACCGATGCGGTCCTTAATTCCCTCACTAGCAAAGTAACGCTTGAATTAGCATCGTCCACGTTCAAATAACTTCTAAACACTACGACCTGATTTTGACTCAGGAAATATTGCATCGTAACAAGGGCTGACCCTAGAATTCCAACAATTACCATTACTACTAGGATTTCCACTAATGTTATACCCTCACTTCCTTTTGTCTTTATAGTGTGTTGATTCATCTTTTATTCAGCATTCATGATAATTTCCCCTTTCGTGTATCCTGACACATCGTAATTATTTGAAAAATCTAAATAACCAGATGCTGTAGCGTCGAGAGTATATGTTTGGTCACTAAGATTAGAAAAGAATGCTTGTCCGTAATCAGGATCACCTTCTACTCCCGAAAATAGTGATTCCACCAAACTTCCACCATCTTTAAGGTCAGCAGAGACTGATGCTATTTGCTCTCCAGTAGTTTGAGTAAATATCGTTAAGAAACTATTGGTTGTTTGAGTATCCAGCGCGAAGGCCAGGTTTAAAGTTGAGTTTGGCAGTAGAGTTGCCGGAATTAATGGATTGGTTCCAGTAATGTCCCAACTGCTTCCGGAAGGTAGAATAACCGCATAATTATCCCATTCAAGATCGGTAATAATTACTTGACTTGCTCCACCTGTATTAAACGAATTCTCAAATTTAAAAACAGGGTCGTCGTTTACATCTGTTCCGATCGTTTTTTCTCCACGGAGTGTGAATGCTATATCAGGCAAAGGATCAAAATTACTGTCTCTATCTGAAGTAGACGACACATTCAAAGTGCTTACAAGATCAATTGCAAAGCTAATTTCTGTTAGTTGATTTGTAATCACGCTTAGATGAGGTTTGTTAGGGTTGGCGACTTCGCTTGTTGCATACGTTCGCTCAGAACTATAACCCGATTTTGAAGCTGTAATTTGATAGCAAGTTGTACATGGGGGTGCTCCAGGTAGTAAAACTCTTCCATTGTCCGCAGTTTGAAGAGTGAGGTTAATTTGAGGAATTGTATCGTTTGCAACTATTAAAACATCAGCCTGGGGGACAGGTTGTGCGTTTGAGTCAAAAACCAAAACTGAAAGTGTCCCTCCACCGGTAGTGGTTTCTATTCCTTCCGGAGCTATATCAGACACTACTATTACTGGAGCTTTAGCCGAAGCAGCCAATCCTTCCCAAGTTACACCTACTCGTACTCGTTTGTAATCTGTAGGCAGCAAGTCACTTGGCGCAATTTGGTCGAAGGGGTCGTCGATGTACACAATGTTTGTAGTAACTGTGTAATTCAAACCATTTCTTACAATAGCTTCGCTCTGAAGAATTGGACCGTCCGGGATTCCACCGACCGTGCCTATATCATCATACGGTAGGTTACGAACGACTTCAATTTTTTCTTGTGCTAAGTGCCTGGCAGTTATCCTTGCTTTATTAAAAGCTACTAACTGGAAAGATGAAGTGGTTAGTGTAAAAATTGAGCTTGCCAAGATTACAAAAACTGCTGATGCTATCAATACACTTATTAGCGTTTGACCTTTATTCGTGGAATTATTCACAGGCAGGGATTTTCACATAGCAATCGAGCTTAATAATAGTTTATTTATACGCTCTTTAAGGTTGTGAATAAGTATAGCATTTGTCATAATTAGGTTGGAAAAAGCCTGCCATGACTAAAAAATCGTTTGTCTCAATATATTTTTCAAGTCAGAAAATTCAAATTCTCAGTTTGAGTTCTGGCAAAAAAAGAGTTAAAAACGTAGCTTCAATTGATGTACCTGCGGGTCTAATTAAAAATTATAGAGTTTACGATTCGAACGGTTTATCAACTCTTCTAAAAAATAGCTGGAAAAAAGCAGGTGTGAAGGAAAAGTCAGTAGGGATTGTCATACCTGAATTTTCCACATTTACAAAAAATTTACAAATTCCAAAACTAGACACGGAAGATCTTGATGAAGCAGTACGCTGGCAAGCACAAGAATTTTTACCCTGGAGCCCGAGGGAAACAATTTTAGATTGGAAAATAGTAAAGGAAGATAAAAAGAGCGTAGATGTACTATTGGTTGCGATTAGAAAAGATATTTTGGCAGGGTACGTGGATACTGTAGCTGCTGCAGGTCTATATCCCTTGGTTGTTGAGATACCGTCATTATCTCTTGCCCGAATAGCAGACCCACAGGCTAACGGAAAATTAATTTTATACAGTAACTTAGGCGAGGGAATTTTAGTAGTAGCAGACGGAGAGAAAATATTAGGTAGTTCCGTGGTTCCTCTTGGAAACCAAGAAGAGCTAGTTAAGACTGCAAGCCAAATTGTGAAGCATTATTCGCAAGTGAATATAGAAAAAGTAGAAATTGGCGGCAGGGAGGTAGGGGCAGGATTACCTAAAAAACTACAGGAGATTGTAGGTAAAAAAGTAGAATGGATAAAACACAGTATTAGTGGGTTATCAAACGAAGATACTCAATTATACTTAATACCACTTTCTTTGCAATTAAAGGATCCTTCTGAGCCTGTGGACGAACACACAATCAATTTGTTACCTCCGGCTTGGGTAAAAAAATATAAGAGCAGCAAACACAAGGTACAGATTTGGAGTGCAACTTTATTGATTACATTTATAGTCTGGTTTTCTTTTTTAGCAGTGTTGGGAGTTTACTTATTCATGCAGCAACAAATTACTACACTTAAAGAAAAGGGAACAACTGGACAGAAAGTGACACCTCAGCAGGTTGAGGTAATCGCCCAAATAAAAGAAATTAATACTGTTTCCGATGCTGTGTTAAAAATTACTTCAGTATCTTACTCTCCACAAAAAATACTCAACTCTGTTTATAAAGCGACTTTACCAGGGATTACGATAACTAATTACAAAGTAGATTTAGAGGTGGGGAAAGTGCAATTGAGAGGAGTGTCCGTAGACAGACAAGCACTCCTCGATTTTAAGCAGCTATTGGAAGAACAAGCTGATTTTTCTCTCGTGGATATTCCGATAAGCAGTTTTGAGGGAGAAAGCGATTTAGAATTTACTCTTGAATTTAGTTATTTACCAGCAATAAGTAAAAAAGTGATTAATTTAAACTAAACATGGCCAAAAAAGACCAGCAATTACGAAAAGAGGAAACTAGGGATAAAAAGCAGCCTGAAATCAAACAAAGTAAATCTGACAAAGCGGAAACTCAAAAGGTTGATGGGCAATCTAAAAAACCAGTAGTGAAAAAGAAAAAAAGCGGGATAAGACTATATATAAAGGAAATAATCTTAGCAGTAATCAACATTGTTTTTATCGCCCTATTGATAGTTTTTTTACTTAGATTACCAAGTGCTGCAACCGAACTTAATAATTTGAGGACTACAGATATAAGATCATCAACGAAAGGTGATTTTGAGATAAATGAACTAGAATTGAAAGCAAGTCAAGAGCAATCAGATAGGCTTAAGACCTTATTTCCGAATGAAGAAGGAATAATCAATTTCGTAGACGAAATTGAAAAATTAAAAGTAGATGGTACTGTAACTGATTTTTCATTTGCAAGTATCGACGCAATTCAAGACACAACCGGAAATTATGGAGTTCCAATTGTGATCGTGCTAAACGGTAGTTGGGAGCAAATAGGGACGGATATTCAAAAAATACAAAAATTACCATATCTCTTTAGGCCTATCAATATAACTGCAGAACCGAAAGAAGAAGGTGTGATAGAGTTAAAGTACGGAGGGTTTCTGTATGTCAGCGAGTCCATTGGCAAAAATTGATCGTTTTTTCATAATTCTAGTGGCTATATTATTAGCCTTGTCCCTTTTTGTATTTTTTACATTTAAAAATATTTTTTCAGCAATTGTTAGCGCATACGAGGTTGGGCAGGAGACTAACGCGCAAATTCGATTAGACAAGGATAAACTCAAACAGGCCGAGACAAAAGCTTTTGAAAGAGAAACAGTTCCTTTGGAAATAAGATGAAAAAAACAATAGCAGGGTTTACAATGAGAAGAACCCGATCGAATCGGAACCTTGTGAATGCTCAAGGATTTACACTCATTGAACTATTGGTAGTTATTGGCATACTCGGAGTTTTAGCAACAGTCATGGCAGTTCTTGTAAATCCTCAAAGACAGCTAGCTAAAGCTCGGGACACTGAAAGAAAGAGTGATTTGTATGCAATTCTTTCGTCCGTCTATCAATATCAAGCAGAACACAGCGGAGCGCTTCCGGACACAGATGGCAATCCAGCAACCAGTAATTTTCCTACTAGCTTAACTTGCATCGGTACAGATGTAAGTTGTTTTGATTTAGGCTCAGCGGGAGATAGCGATGCAATAGTTCCAGTTTACATGGCGCAATTGCCCGATGATCCAAAGTTAGGTAACCCGGGGAATACTCAATACTTTATATACTTAGACGCAAATAATCGACTGGTAGCTTCAGCCTCTGGTGAGGTGTCGGGCGCTATTACTGTAACCAGATAAAGTGTATCCTAATTATTAATGGCAAAAAAAACTACCTCTTCAGTTTTAGAGCAAGAAAATACTCGATTAAAAAAACAACTAGCTGAGGCTGAAGATAAAATCAAATCAGGAAGTGATTTAGTCGAGCTGGAGCGTCAAAAGGAAGAATTTATATCTATGGCAGCCCATGAGATTCGTGCTCCGCTGACGGCCATTAAGGGTTATCTTTCAATGATGATGGATGGTGATGCGGGTGAAATTCCGGAAAAGGCAAGCGGATTTTTAACTGATGCGAGTGCGATTACAGACAGGGTGATTAGGTTGGTTAATAATATGTTAAATGTATCTAGAATTGAAGAAGGTCGTTTAATATATCAATTAAAATACGTAAAGTTATCGTCAGTGGCGAAGCAGGTGTTTGATCAATCTAAGCACGAAGCAGAGCGAAAAGGGTTAAGTTTTACACTTGAGGTTCCCTCAGATATAAATGACCAAGTGCATGCTGACCCGGATAGAATTTTCGAAGTGGT
>SDBT01015606.1_pt1 | contig 12068 bp, 12 predicted proteins | sample 2277101 | NCBI WGS metagenome assembly SDBT01 (sample SAMN10404973, study PRJNA504765) | marine sediment metagenome | isolation source: marine sediment core GS10_PC15, 103 cmbsf | place: Arctic Ocean: Southern Knipovich Ridge | collected 2010
TTTGGCACTATTATCAACTCCTATTCATAAATTTCCTATCTTTCAGATAATATTATGAGCAGAAAAAAGCTTGTTTTATTTATTATAAATAACTCGAATGTCTCGATTTTAAAAAAAAAGTTATGTTTCTTGAAGTATTGTGTTTTATTAGAATGATTGTTATTATTGAATTTCATTTAAAAAGATTCAATTATTATGTTTCTTACTAATTCTCATTATTGAAATGGATGGAAATGTATCTTGGCAAATAAATTAAATTTAGACCACTCTAATAGATTATATAAAGAGGCGTTAGAACTAATCCCTGGTGCTATTTTAGGAATAAGACGACCTTATAACTTTGTTGAAGGCGAATATCCGATCTTTTTTGAGTCCGCTAAGGGAGGAAAAGTTATTGATGTTGATGGAAACGAGTATCTCGACATGCTTTGTGCATATGGGCCCATCATTATAGGGCATAGAGAAGAAGAAATCGATAATGCGGTAATCGATCAAATAAGAAATAAAGGCTTTTGCATGTCGTTAACCCAACAAATACAGAACAAATTAGCAAAGAAATTAAGAGAATTAATACCATGTTGTGAAAAAATGGTATTTGTAAAAACTGGTTCAGATGCTACTACAATTGGTGTTCGCGTTGCTCGTGGATATACAAAACGAATGAAAATATTACGGTGCGGTTACCATGGTTGGCATTCTTGGTGCGTTGAAAGTAAAGGTGGAATTCCCGAAAAACTCTACGAAGATGTGCATGAATTCGAGTATAACAACCTTGAAAATATTAGTAATTTGATGCAAAAATATGGAAACGATGTTGCTGCAATTGTTATAACTCCCATCAACCACCCAGGAGGTCATGAAGTAGAAATGCCAAATTCGGGATATTTAGAGGGTGTTCGCGAACTAGCAGATAAATATGATGCACTGTTAATGTTTGACGAAATACGTACAGGTTTCAGAGTCAATCTTGGTGGTGCGCAAAAAGAATTAGGGGTGATACCCGATCTAGCTGCATTCGGAAAAGCAATGGCAAATGGTTATCCTATCAGCTTCCTTGCAGGTAAAGAAGAAATTATGGATATATTAATCGAAGAAGTGTTTTTAAGTTCAACTTTCTTTCCAAATAGTTTCCCACAAGTAGCAGCACTTAAAACTATAGAAATAATGGAGCGCGACAATGTTTTAGATGGCATTCGGATAAAAGGTGAAAAGTTTGGGAAGAGTGTTACCGAAATCATAGATGAAAGTGGCGTACCGTGTAACTTTTCGGGAAGCCCTTGGATGCCCTATATAACATTTAACGCCGATCCAAATCACTTATATCGAAAATTGAGAGAGGAATTTTACAGACAATTAATTCGACGAAAAATATTCTTACAACCATATCATCATGGTTATATCTGCTATAGGCACACAAATGAAGATTTAGACCATGCAGCCAATCAAATTGCTGAATCTTTGAAAGAATGTAAAAAATTAATATAAAATTTAATTTTTATAATTTTTTTTTCTCACAATTTCATGAATATTAAAATTAAAAATAAATAGCTTAATCGCATCTATATTCATAGTGAATAGAATGATATGGAAAGATTATATTACATTTGATCCAAAAATTTGCCATGGTAAAGCTTGTATCACAGGTACTCGAGTATTTGTTTCAATCATATTAGATTGTTTGGCGGAAGGAATGTCAGATGATGAGATATTAAAAAATTATCCCTCACTGAAAAAAGAGCATATTCAAGCGGCACTTCAATATGGGGCAATGTTAGCTAGAGAAGAGATACTTCCATTTATCGAAGACCAGGGATAAAAAAGTGAAGTTCAAATTAGATGAAAATGTGCCTTGGATTTTAAAAAACTTAATTGAGGGTATTGGACAACATGAAGTGGATTCTGTTTTTCATGAGAATATTGCAGGTATAGATGATAAGAGTTTAAATAAAAGATGTTTTGAAGAAAAACGAATACTAATTACGCTAAACTCCGATTTTATAAACTCTAGAGAAAACTTTCATGGTTTAATAATAATGAGGTCTAGAAAACAAGGTAAGAATGCTGTAGAAGAATTATTTGAAAAATTCTTGAAAAGCTATAGCTTAGAAGAAACTGTGGGGAAAATAATTATAATTGAAACTAATCAAATTAGATTAAGATCTGACATAACATCATAAAATTTAAAATAATTATAATTCTACAACCCTTCTAATAGGTTCATTCCCAAAACCCTATCATCATGGAAACATCTGTTATAGACATACTGACGAAGATTTAGATAACGCAGCAAATATGATTGCCGAATCTTTAAAAGAAACTAAAAAATTATTATAATACGGAAATGAAACAATGCCATATTGTGTGATCACTGGGACACACTCATATTTAAATGTAACCGATTCTATTCTATACAATGAAAAATCATAATATTGTAAAAAAATTATGAAATTGTTTGTTTTATCATTAGTAATCAAGTGTTATAGTGATCTCATCAATGAAAGATGATCAAGATGATAAACCAGAAGAGGTACGCAAACATCAAACCATTAAGGGCTATATCGAACTTAGAGACATATCTACCAAACAAGAATTATTTGATAATCCTCATCTCAAAGAAGAATGGGAATCTTTAATTTTAAAGCATAAATTGAGGTATAACCTATGGATGGTTATTGATTTAAATAATGAGCTGAACGTTACGCAGATCAGTAAGACTGTAGGTCACAGTAAATCTACAATTTCAAGAGTGTTAAAAAGTATGGAGATCGATGGACTATTGGTATCTAGGCGGGGAAAAATTAAAGAAGGAGAGCGAGAAAGAATCCCCCCCAAATACTATCATATTAATAAAAAATTTAGAAAAGGTAAAGATGCAAAACGAATTTTTATGGAAATTCCTAAAGATCTTTAAAAGTAATAGCTTAAGTTCATTTGGATATTTTAGATTATAATATACGGTGATGGGACTGTGCCATTCCAAATGGTTGGTGGTACATACTCATGTTTAAATGTTATCATCACTATATCTTATATGTATAGAGAAAACATAATTTTATTGAAACAATATAAGTGAGAGTTTAGTTGTTTTTAATTTAAACTAAGAGATAATATTTATGCCCAACTATCAAAACAATACTCCGGACAAAAATGATAAGAGACTTAATAACCAAACCAATGAAGAGGCTGGAGAATTATCTGTTAAACAAAAATTTTCTGGTGATCTTTATCTAAGTAAGGATTGGGAATCTTTAATCTCTAAACATAAAATGCGCTATGACATCTGGATGTTTCTCAACCTCTATCATGAATTAAACGTTTCTCAAATTAGTAAATGGGTAAAACAAAGCAAATCCACAGTATCGAGGGTTTTGTTAAGCATGGAAAGTGATGGACTTCTAGTGTCCAGAAGGGGAGTAATAAAGGAAGGAGAACGAGAGAAAATCCCCCCTAAATATTATCGGATTAGTGATAATTTTCAGAAAGAAGAGGATGTAGAAAAAACTTTTATGGAAATCCCTTCAGATCCTCAGAAATTAGAGGACTTCTTGCTCTCAGAAATTAGGCACCACCGAAGTGCCATCTATAATCTAACACGATTAGTCGCTTATTTGAGTTCTTCTTTAAATCATCTCGATAATCAATTGAAATTAGATCAGATTGAAGAAGCAACTAAAACATATAAGGAGTTCTTATCAGGGCAAAATGAACCAGAATTTAATTTTGTGTTTTTAGATAAAGCACGCTTTAAAAAATTTTACGACCTTCGCTTAGAATATGTTTTGAATTTGAAAAAGTTAGTTTTGGAACAAAATTTAGATGCTGAGAGCGTATTTGTTTATTTTGATTCATTTTTACCGCTCAAGTCTCTTTTAGAATTAAATAAAATAAAAGATAAATAATTTTACTCTTTTTCTGTATAAAGTAATAGGTCTAAGTTTAACTCACTTTCTTATAAAGCTGGAAAGATGCCATATATGATATCGAAATAATAATCTAGGTATATAGTAATTTTCATACTTAATTGTTAAAAAGAATTAATTCTTAATATAATCATATGCATGGAATGGGACAGAAAAGCGATAACCATGAAGAATTAATTAGAGCAGAACAGCTGATTGACGAATGTAAGCTTGATGAGGCGCGCCAATTACTTAGGAACTTCGAGGAGAAGGGAAGCCACACTCTTTATGATATAGTTTTATGTCATTTCCTCAAGTGTAAGCTCTTACTTTGGCAAGGTTTATATGAAGATCTTGTCAAACTTGCCGAAGAAACATATAAGGAGAGTTTAGGATTAGGAAAAAACCTCCTATCAGTTGATATCTTACTAATAATGGCTAATGCTTTAATATGGCTTAATCAGAATGATGAGTTTCGAGATATATTAAAGCAGGGAGAAGAACTGCTAGAAGTCTTACCACAAGAATTGCTAGCAGACTACAAGCAAAGAGAAGCTTATATAGCTTGGCTTAAAGGAAGACTTTACGTAGATTTGAAGGATGCAGATCTAGCATTAAAGTATTTAGAGCACAGTTTAGCATTGCGAGAAGAATATGGTACTAAACTAGATATTGCTATTTCCCTCGGAGCAATTTCCAGGATATTTGTTTTTTTTAAAGCCGATTATAACCGTGCTATAAAATATTTGGAGCGAGCTGGAGCCCTTTTAAAGGAAATCGGCAATAAATGGGGTATCGGAAATTATTTTTATTTTATGGGAGTAATGCATAAGGTTAAAGGGGAAATAGAACTTAGTATTAAACTTTTTGAGCAGGGCTTGACAATTTATAATGACCTTAACAACAAACGTATGGTAGCATCGATTCTAAACCATCTGGGGGAAGTCTATAGATATAGAGGAGAATTAGATCGTGCGTTAGAGTGCTTAGAACAAGCTTTAGCATTAAGATATGAAAGCGTACATCTAAAAGAAATAGCTATCATTCTCGATAAATTAATTCAAATATTAATTGATAAGGGCGATCTTGAACAGGCTCAGCAATATCTTCACCGCTATGAGCAATTGAACAATCAATTGAAAGATAAAGAAAGTAATTTAGTGTATCTCTTAAATAAAGCTTTAATACTGAAAAAAAGTTCCCGAACCCGTAAAAGGGCTGAAGCTGAAGAAATTTTTAAGCAACTCCTCAAAGAAAATAATTTGTTGTTTGAAGATACAATAAGAATACTTCTTAACTTGTGCGAATTACTCCTAATTGGATTACGTAATACTGCTAATCTAAAAATACTAGATGAGATAATATCTTATGTAAAGCAAATAAAAGATATTGCTTTTAACACGCAATCTTATTGGCTTTTAGCCGAAACATACTTATTACAAGCTAAGTTGGAATTATTAATACTAGATTTAAAAAAAGCCAAAGAATCACTTGATGAAGCTCAAAAAATAGCAAAGGAACATGGTTTATCTCAATTAACTGAAAGAATATTAAAAGAGCAAGATATTTTGCTCAACCAAGCAAATAAATGGATATCTTTAAAAAACTCAACGAATTCCGTATTAGAGTTTTCAAATTTAACCCCTCTTAAAGAACAAATACAATATATGCTTAAAAAGCGTCAAGCCTTAAAATTTTTAAAAACATAGAGAATTATTATTTTTATATTTCCTTAGTTTTCTTTTCTAAAAACCTTAATTTCATTGATAAACATAACCTTATATTTAATTTCTTATAGCAGATTTTAAAAATAAAAAAAAAAATAAATAGAAAAGAGGAAAATTAGATTATTTGTGGTTTATTGAGAAACTACTTATCTATACTTATCCCTTCTTTTACTATTTTTATTGAATTTATTGATTTAACCCTCTATTATTAATCTCTCATCCATTATTATTTTAAATGGTAAATTGACTATAACATTTAGAGTATAACTGCCGGTATAATGTATGATTCAATAAGCAGACTATATGTGGGACCAGACCAAGCAAAATCATCCATTTCATTGGCAGTGAAAACCACAACGATATCATATTCTGGAATTACAATTATTCGTTGTGTAGCCATCCCGAAAGCTTGATAATATTTATCAGGAATAACCCACCATAAATATCCATAATCAATTGGTATAAACCCAAATAATAATCTACTTATTCGAACACTCGTTGATGCTTCAATGTATTCTTCTGAAACAACTTGTCTCCCACGCCACTTTCCTCCATTTAAACACATCAATCCAATGCGTGCCATCGCTCTATGTGTCATGAAAAGTCCGAAACCACCATGAGATTTAGTGGCTAGTTCTCCTGTTCCCCATGCTGAGGGTCCTCCCCACCAGTCCCATTCAGAATCACGGATTTTAAGGGGTTTGAATAAGTGTTTTCTGGCGAATTGAGCCATTGTCATCCCCGCCTTATTTGCTATAATCACGGACAACATTTCTGCATTTCCACTCGAATATGTCCAGGCCAAAGGGTTCTCTTCTCCAGGTTCATATATCATTGGTTTCGTTAAGTAATAATCGAGGCTAAAATCAGTTTGCGCCCATTCATCTTGGATTGTTGGATCCCACTCATTCCATTCAATACCAGCGTTTTGTAAGAGCAGATTTTCTACAGTTATATCTTTCTTTCTTGCGTCACCATACATAGAATCCCACTTATCAGGGAAAACATCGAAGAATTTTGTGTCTAAATCGAAAAGTCCCATTTCTATAGCGATTCCAGTTAGCAGAGATACAACAGATTTCGTAACACTCCAAGTAGCATGTAGTCTGCCATCACGAAGATCCAGAAATGGATCTGCATCAGGCCAATCATAGCTCTTTTCTTCCATACGTACGAATGTTCCGTCCTTTAGATATTCTTCATTAACTATATATCCATTGCGAATAATTAAGACACTATGAAGATTTATCGCGTTTGCTTCGATAAAATCATACATATCCTCTATCTTACCAGAATCCATACCCTGTGATTCGGGACTTGTTTCTCTCCATTTATCCCAATCAGGCCAATAATCATCCTTTTTGTATTTGTATGCAAGTGCCTGAGAAGGAAAAAGACTAAGACAGAAGATAATGGTAATTGACATTCCTAGTATAGCTACTTTTAAACTTCGCTTCATATTCATTTTTCTCCTATTTTTTATGTAAAATTAATATGGAAATGAAACAATGCCATATTATCTAATAAATAAGACAGACCCATATTTAAATATTTTTGTGCCTTTTTACTGTTTAATAACCACAATAACCACAATATTCTTTTAAAACAAAATTATTATTACAAGAAATATAATTTAACTTAATCTTGATAGTAGATGAGGGAGATAAATGGAAAAACTGATTATTACGGCAGCAATTTGTGGTGCTGAAGTAACAAAAGAACATAATCCGAGTGTACCTTACACTGTAAAAGAAATCGGTATCGAAGCAGAAAAATCGTTCTTAGCTGGTGCCAGTATTATTCATCTACATGTAAGAGAAGACGATGGTACGCCTACTCAAAATCTGAAACGGTTCCAAGAGTGTGTCAACGAAATCAAAAGCAGGTGTCCCGATATCATCGTTCAGCCGTCAACTGGAGGCGCTATAGGTATGAGTAATGAAGAGAGACTACAACCTATTTTTATGAAACCAGAACCTGAAATGGCTACTCTTGATTGCGGAACAATGAATTTTGGTGGAGATGAAATTTTCGTTAACACAGAAAATGCAATTATCCACTTTGCTACAGAAATGAACTCGCGCGGAATTAAACCAGAGTTAGAGTGTTTTGATAAGGGTATGATCGATATGGCATTGAGACTTAATAAGAAAGGATATATTAAAGAACCAATGCATTTCAATTTTGTCTTAGGTGTTAACGGTGGGATTGCCGCAACCCCACGGGATTTAATTTATATGGTAAATAGCATACCAAAAAATTCTACATTTACTGTCTGTGCTATTGGAAGACATGAGTTTCCTATGGTTACAATATCAATTGTTCTAGGAGGGCATGCACGAGTCGGATTTGAAGATAACATCTACCTTTCAAAGGGAGTTTTAGCTAATTCCAACAAAGAATTAGTAGAAAAAGTGGTAAGGATTTCAAAAGAGTTAGGTAGGGAAATTGCCTCTCCATTCGATGCTAGAAAAATATTGAATCTAAAGAGTGAATAATTTTTCATCTATATTTTTATCAATTTCAAAAGTTAGGTAAAAATTATATACAAAAATGTCTTATTTTTTTTTATAATCCAATGAAAAAACCTAAATTTAAAAAAAAGAGTTGAATAAAAAAAAATATTTGAGGTGAAAATGGTGGAGAAAATGAAATTAAAAGTGACTACAGCACTGATCGCGGCATTATTTTTAATAAGTGCCATAACAATTGTTACACCGGTGAAAGCTGCTGATCCTAATCGCATCTTAATGATTGATTTCATGGCAAAAGGGGATGACTTAGATATTTCTGGAGCTACTAATTCTATCATTGGGAAGATTAAATACGATAAAGTCAGTGGTATCCCTTTGGTACAAGTAGAATTCCATTTAAAAATCTATGAAGAATCAGGTGAAAAAGTATATGCGATGAAAGGAAAGCTCAAAGATGGATTACTTCTAACGACCGAGTTTTATTTTTATTGCCCAATCTTTAATGTCTGGTTTATTAACGTTTGGTGGGTCATGGGTGAGGGATTGGTTAAAACTACTGATACCGATTTCCCGGTATTTTTTCGAAATTCGTTTCCAATAACCCTGCCAAATACTGGAGGTAAATACGTATCAGCACCGATTTTAATGTTTCTAAGTCCTACAGCTGAATATTGTTTAGAAGATCCCGGAACATATCCCCCAGGAACAGAAAATCCAGTTTATATTTTGGAACAAGGAAGATGGGTCCTTGCTGCGGTTATGTGGGATGTTGGCATCCCAATGGACGTGGGGTTTGGATTTGGTATATTGCCGGTCGGTCCGGTATCCTATTTGACAAAATACATGGAAAAATGGGTCCCATAAGCCTAAGTCAATCGTAACAGATAAGAAATATATTCTAAAATCTTTTTTTTTTTAAAAAACAGTTCCTAATCTACAGTCATTTAGATTATAATACGTAGAGAGCTTTCTGGCGATGTATTTAGCCTGCCACTCTCAACAGCACGAGTGTGTGGCGCTCGAAAGAGGAACTGATACCTGATTTGAGAAAGCACATAAAGGTTTTAGACATCTCTACTCCTGCCACATATGCTCGCTATTCTGGCTCGATTTCAGGAGCAGTTTACGATATGGCGCCCTATCCAGACAATTTTGGTAGAACAAGGCTCAAAATGAGAACTCCTATTAAGGGCTTGTTTCAATCTAAATTCGTTCATGGCGTGTTTGGATGTTTGCTTGCTGGAATGCAAGTAAATGATATGATTCTCAATAGAAAGATCATGGATGGGAATGCAAGATATAAACCTTAACCCAATCTTTTTTTTTAAACTATTATTCTAATATTTATTTTAAGCTTGGATTATAATAATAAAAAGGAATATTAAATTATGTATAGAAAGCTAGCCAAATACTACGATTTGATTTATCATTGGAAAGATTATGAGAAAGAAGCTCATACCATTAAAGATTTAATAAAAAAATATAAAAAATCAGACGGTAATCAGTTGCTTGATGTAGGATGTGGGACAGGAAAGCATTTAGAATATTTAAAAGACGACTTTTCCTGCACGGGTATTGATATTAACAACGAAATGGTGGAAGTTGCTAAAACTAAATTTACGGACGTGATTTTCGAACAAGGTGATATGATAGATTTTAATCTTAAAATCGAATTTGATGTAATTATCTGCTTATTTAGCTCAATTGGGTATGTAAAAACGTATTCTAACTTAGAAAAAACGATGCTGAATTTTAAAAACCACTTAAAGAAAGGTGGAGTTCTAATAATCGAGCCTTGGTTTACTAAATCAGCTTACTGGGTTGGAACGCCCGGTATGACTACTTACGATGGAAAAGATGTTAAAATCGCAAGACTTAATTCAACAAAAATAGAAGGAGACTTATCAATAATGGAGATGCATTATTTGATCGCTGAAAAAGACAAAGATGTTATACATTTTGCTGACACTCATGAATTAGGTTTATTTGAGACTGACAAAACTCTCGATTTCATGGAAAAAGCCGGTTTTAAGGTAGAATTTCTAAAAGATGGCTTAATGGAAGATAGAGGATTGTTTATCGGATTAAAAATGTAATTAATATAACTCTGCTAAACGTTTATTAATTTTGAAATTAGGATAAAAAGATTTATAATAATTAGGGTATTTATCTGATTCATGAAAATTCTAATTACATATTTCAGCCAGACTGGAAATACTGAAAAGATAGCTGAAGCAATTCACAAAGTTTCGTCGAAACATCATGAGTCTTATTTGAAAAGGATAAAAAAAGTTAAAATTGAAGAATTAGATGATTACGATTTAGTTTTCATAGGTTCTGCTTGTCATGATGCTGATTTAGCCAAACCTGTTCTACGATTTCTTAAAAAAATCCCCAATTCTCCTAAATACGCGATTGCAGGTTTTTTTACTCACTCAACTTATACACCGGAAGGAGATGAAAGGATTAAAAATTTATCTGAGGAATGGTCCGGCAAATGTAGTAAAACATTTGAAAAGGTAAAAAAAGAAAAGAATGTTAACTTTAAAGGTTATTTCAGATGCCAAGGAATCCCATCACCTCCTATCGAACAATTTATTCATAACACAATTATAAAGGATGATGAAGAATGGGCAGCTTTCATAGAAGAAGTGAAAAAACATCCAAATGAAAATGATATAGAAGAGGCAAAAAAATTTGCCCAAGATATTTTAAATGAATTCTAATTACTTTCACAATAATTAGTCTATAATAACATAAGCATTACTTAAAACTATAGCTCTTTCGGTTCTAACTTGAATTAAATAACGTCCATTATCTTTCCATCCTTCTGTTGTTAATGTTTCTCCAGGATATACTACATTAGTAAATCGTACTTTAAATTCTTTAAAGCGTGAGGTATCTTCATCACATAGACTGTATAGGATTGCTCTTGTCGTAAAACCATAAGTGCATAACCCGTGTAAAATAGGTTTTTCTTGACCTCCAGAGCGAGCAAGGTCAGGATCAATGTGGAGAGGATTTAAATCTCCGCTAAGACGATATAAAGCGGCTTGGTTCTCAGTAGTTTTATATGTAATGCTAAAATCTGGCTGAATACCTTCTGGAGGTGTAATTTTTTCTGTTTTTGGACCCCGATCTCCACCGAAACCTCCCGCACCTAAATAGAAAAATGTGGATTCGACTTCGAATAGAAGATCCCGATCTTTTGAGAGATTAGTAAATTTTACATTTATGACCGCTGCTTTACCTTTATCGTAAATGCTAGTTACCTCACTAATGCAGATTATTTCTCCCTGTGGTGGAATAGGTTTATGTAATCTAATTAATTCTTCACCGTGGATAAACTTAGGATAATTAATCTTCCCTAATTTAGGAAATGCTACACGTCTAGGGATTGAAGCAAAACTAGGGAATACTTTTAATCCCCCTGAAACTCCCTCGTAGACAAATTGAAGTTCAGAAGTTTGAGCTCCAATCCCTAAAGCATATAGAATTACGTCTTTACTGGTATATTTATAAATTTTTTCCGGATTTTTTTTCCCAACTACACTAAAATCTAAGCCAGACATTATATATCATTTCTTTTGTGTATTTCAAGACTTTAAAGGTTTTCTTGATCTTATAATAAGAGTAATTAAATTCTTACCAAAACATCTTCATCCTGTAAAAATTCTTTCAAATCCTGAATTCTTAAAATGTTATAATGAAATAATGAAGCAGCTAATACAGCTTCAGCACCGTGATTAATTGCAGACAGAAAGTGTTCTTTATTTCCAGCACCCCCTGAAGCAATCACGGGTACAGATACTATTTCTGTAATAGCTCGGGTTAGTTCGAGATCGTACCCCGATTTAGTACCGTCTCTATCCATGCTTGTAACTAATAGTTCTCCTGCTCCCTTTTCAACAACTATTTTTACCCATTCTAATACATCGAGTCCAGTGGGTTTTGTGCCGCTATGTGAA
>SDBT01015607.1_pt1 | contig 12068 bp, 12 predicted proteins | sample 2277101 | NCBI WGS metagenome assembly SDBT01 (sample SAMN10404973, study PRJNA504765) | marine sediment metagenome | isolation source: marine sediment core GS10_PC15, 103 cmbsf | place: Arctic Ocean: Southern Knipovich Ridge | collected 2010
TTGCGGAAGAGTCTCAAAGTCCAATCGCCCGGTGCAGCCCCGGCATCTCGCCGGAACTTCACCGCCACGTTTCTTGTCTGATGCGCCCCAACAATCGGAATGCCGAGTTCCCTCAGCACACTCGCGGCGCCCATCACGTTGACGGAAGTCACGCCAGAGCCGCCGTCCTGGCCGGAGAAGTTCTGTAGGAAGCGGACGGTGCCGCCCGCACCTGCGCCGACGTCAGTGACTAGAAGGGCACCGTCGACGACTAATGCCTCGCCCTTACCGGCAACACCGCCCTTGATCTTGATCTTGGATCCGCCAGCCATCAGCTCGAAATCCTCAGTGCTCCGGAAGCCACCACAGCCTCACCCTTGACGGCAACGCCGCCCTTGATGCTGGATTCCCCGTAGCCTTCCTGACTCGGCAACGTCCGGTTGACGAAGATGACATGAACGCGCCCGTTGGTGACGCGAACCTCGTTCTGGTCCTTGACGCTGTCGACGATGATCGCCCGTGACTTGAAGTCGCTCATGCCTGCGGCCTCCCTGACATCCGGAAGAACTGGTTGAGCAGACGGATCGGCTCCTCCGGGGCGAAGTTGGTCATCTTCGTCTGCATGAAGGCGTGGACGTCGATCCCGATCGGCTGAGTCTGCCGCCCCTTGGAGAAGGACAAATCGAAGACACGACCCGCTCCCACCACCGGTGGCTCGCCCGAGAGGATCGTGTCCTCGAACTGATCCGTGTCCTCGAGATCCGTCAGCAACTCCACCCTCAGCTGAGTCGCGACCTCTTCGGGAACGTAGGTGAGTATATGCGACCAGTTTCGCTTCTGGATGTCCTGGGTGCCGTAGTCCTTCGGCTTGAAGATCGCCTGGAAGTTGATGGCGCCGAGCATGTACTCGTAAGTCGTGTCGTCCGGGGTGTCGTTGGCCCAGTTCGGCGTCACGTAGAGACGAGTCGGCGTCGAAGCGTAGACCGTCCGCACCCGCCAGGGATCGTCCTTGTCCGCGTTGGTCGGCCTGTAGTGGACGCAGACGCCCGCCAGTCCCATTTGGCTGCCTTCGAAGGCTCCAGAGAGCCCAGCCGTCCCGGAGAGCCCTGCGAGGCCAGGTAGCCCCCCTGTGAGGAAGCTAGCGGTGATGTCCTCGATGAAACTGGCGCCATTCGAATCCACGCCCGCGGAAGTGATCACGCCGCGGATGGTGCCGGTCGCGTTCGGGAAACCCACCCCATCGTTGTCGCCGATGTCTAGAATCCAGACGAAGCCATTTGTATCGCCCAGATACAGACGCTCATTCCCATCGGCGTCCTTCGCCACAACCATCGAGAGGAACTCTTGGCAGAACTCATAGAGCGTTACGTTGCGCAGCTTGACATCCCAAACCACCATAAGGTTGGCCCCTCTGGTCGTTTGCTTGGTCGGAATGAGGCAGAGGTACTGTTCCCGTTTCGGGTAGAAGGCGCCAACAGCTCCGATTACGCGACCGTTCGAGTCTCTTCGCATGTACCGGTCGTTGTCCGGATCAACATAGAGTTGATTCATCCGATCACTCTCGGGGATGTGACTTACACCACGGCCGTCGAAGAGTACGAGACCACGATCGGAGAGCCAGACGCTGCCCATCTCGACCTGAGCAAACGTCCGTGGCCCTACGCATCCGATGTCAGAGCTGATCCGGCTGAGAGCTGACACCTCGAGTACCGGGTTGTCCCGGAACGTCAGCACGTAGCTCTTGTTCCGCTTGCAGACCACCAGCCGGCTGAAGTTGCTGATCCCGCCCATCAGCCGGTCGCCGTCGCCGGGCTCCACGTCGATGAAGAGCACCACCGGCCAGCACTCGGGCTCGAAGGGCTCGCTCACGTAGAGCCGGTTCGGGTGCCCGCAGATCGTGTAGTTCAGATCCGTGTCGGTGACACCCTCATACTCCTCGAGCAAACACAGGCGGCCGAGGGCCGGAGACAGCCCCACGGCCGGGGGTTGGACAGAGTCAATCTCATAACTCCGGCAGTCACCCTCTACCTGCAAGTACTTCCCGGCCAGGCAGCGCGTCCACTCAACGTCGTCGCTACCTTCGACCACGATGGATCCGTTGGTCACGTCAACAGTTCCGACCGGAGACAGATCAGGGATGTCACCCAGACCGAAGAGCCGGTTCTGGAACTCAATCACTACCGGCACGCACGGCATGGGCGCGTTCAAGATCGACAGCCCATCAGCGGTGAAGTCCAGCGCAGCGTCCGAAATGTCATCGACGAACACCGTCGTGACATCTGGGTCAAAGCACCCCACCTTGGCCATCACCGGGAAGTCACCACCCAGCACTGTGCGGTAGAGACAGATCTCACAGATCTGCGGATCTGACGGGATCCGTACGCCCGCGAAACTAAACGTCACCTTGGCTGCCGGCGACGCGCCTGAGGTATCAACCGAGATGTCTTCAGGGTTCGGATCGCCCTCCTTGCCCGTGCAGCAATTGCGGAACGTGTATCGGTAGAGGTAGGCGCCCAGCTTGAGCCCGTTGTCCGGAGACGCCGCTGTGTCCTCAACCAAACTCGTCGGCGTCTCACCCTTGAACGGGGTCGGCACGCCGTTGTCTTCGACAAGTTGCGCTTGCGGATTGAACTTCTGCGGGATCGTCGAGCCATTCGTGATCACCAACACGCCAGGGTCGCCCAAGCCTGCGGATGTAGCCGCGCAGCCCTCGGCATTGAACTCACCGAGCTGGAACAACGGACCAAGCTCGAGCACCTCCGTATTCGGAACGTTGTGCGAGTAAGCCAAGAACCCACGACCAACCGAACTGTCTCCAACCTCCGTTGCCGTGACCTTCGTGTACAGCTTCCTCTCTCCGCCCAGCTGAAGCGGATCGTTGATCGCAATCGCATAGCTCTGGAATGTGCTCTGAGGGTTCAGTGCATCATTCAGTCCCGAGCTAGTGATCTCACCGTTCCCAGCCGTCAACGCCGTAGCGCTAAAACCCGGAGAGTCATCTTTGGCATCCAGCTGAGCATCGTGGCGCGCTTCATACGAAAGCAAGTTGGCTTCGAGAGTGTGAAGCACCACACCCTCAAATCGCCGAGCGGTGATCAACTCATCGGGGAAGTCTTCGAAGAAGAGAGGTTCGAAGTAGCCGGTGCCGTTCGTGCAGATCTTGTTCGGGCTCGCGCCTCCTGAACCAAGGTCGATGACGAAGATCGTCTTGATCGTGCTCTTCTGCGTGATCTCCAAAGTCTGGATGGGCAGATTCGTGAGGTTGGCAACAATCCCCTCAACCAAGTAATCGCCGCCATACGTGTCGCCATCGACTAGCAAACTGGACACGTCCGCAGACCGGACGACGTCAGGGAAGTTTCCACCAGTCAATCCGTCGAAGTCCTGCTGATCGATGACAACCAGCGCGTCCGCCGCGTCGTTCCCTTGATCAAGCCGGTAGCGAACAAAAGTGCTCGGATTGATGGTCCCTACGGCCATCTGATTCCACACCGCAGCCTGTGTGATGCCGTCCCATTCACTGGCACGAAACCTCCAACGGGCTCGATGCTCATCCGGCCAGACCGAGAACGCCGTTCGCCTGTTGACGTTCAACTGGAACGTCATGGCGTTGAACCGACCAGTACCCACCCACGTGCAAGTGTTGTTCACCGGCCCCGGCGCCTGCGTGACGTGACAGCCCATCGAGAGGCATTCCAAGTTGCCCGTTGATCCAGCTGTGAAAGTCGACTCGACGAACGATGGGTAGATGTTGTACCCAACGTAAACGTCATCATCCCCAAGATCACTGATGGCATCCCAGTCGGCGAAGAAGTCATCGTCCAATCCTGAGAACCGCTCGAACGTGATAGAGAAAAGATGCGTATCATTTTCGCCGGCAGCAAAGTTGCCAACGAGCGTGTCCACCCTCCCACGACGCGAATACAGCATCACGTCCTGAAAGTTCGCATTCGTGAACTGATCAGGTTCAAACGCCCATGGCGTATCCTGTGGACTCCCGGTGTTCAGAACCAGCGAAGCTAGCGGAAAAGACAGGCCGTGAATCAGTCGGGCCGACGCTGACGTCGACATCGGACCAACCAACAACTTCACGTCTACATTCTTGGCGGCATCGTTCTCGAACCATTGCAGTGCACAAGAGAAGGTGACCTTGCGCACGTTGCTGTAGCGCGACGGCGCCATCCTGATCCACTGGCGAACTGGCGCCATAACACGGAGGCCATCTGTGGTGATGTTGCTGCCGTCACTAAACCCGGCGCCAGACGAGCTAATCGGAATGATGTGGCTTTTCGTGTAACGGATAGCCACTACAGCGGCCCTCCATCAACAACCAAGATGCTGTGTCCAGGCTGCGGCGCTACGTTGTAGCCAAGGCCGATACCACTGATCGTGCCGCTGAAGGAAGCGTCATCCACAGCATTGATCGGATCTGTCAGGAGGATGCGACTTCCTCCGTTCGGCTGAACAGTCGTGCTCGCCGTGAAAGTTCTCGTTGCTACGTCACGGTCGTAGGCCAGCGTCATGAACCCGTTCACATTGACCACGGAGCCCACCACGCCTGAATCACCTATCTGAGTCAGCGAAGTTCCGTTGAAGTGGAACATCGTCACCTGGTAGAGCCCTACGTTAGAAAACTTGAGCTGCGCCAGCAGGAACGATCCAGTCGATAGGTCACCAGCCCCCTTGATGACGATCGCAGTCTGCTGCTGCGTCGCACTTGTTTCGTCGAAGGAATACTGAATCCGAACCTGGTAGGCCAAGTTGGTCGCTGACTTGAACCAACGCATGATGTCCGTCGTGGCCAACGGATCAGTCGATACGGCAACGCCCGCGCGCATGCGCAACTCATCGTCCGCCTGCACGTAGCGATCAGTATTGCGCCAGAAGTAGGTGCTGGGGAAGCCGTCGATGGCAAAGCTGTCGAACGGGTAGGCGTCTGAGTTCTCGAAGACCGGAACGTCAAAGGGTTGCTCGATGCTGATGCCAGCCTGGTCAGCAACCAACAGGTACTCAGTCCCGCACGTGTCGGTGTATTTGAAGAGGCCGCACACTGGTCCGGCAAAGTTCTGATCCAGCCCCCGCACAAATCCTTTGCGCTTCTCCAGTGTGTCGGCCCGGTTGATCATCATGTTCACGGAACCGTCCTCAAGGAACCCCACTTGGGGATCCAAGAAGCCGATCCGCGTGCCCAACCCTGGCCAGGGTTGGGACGGAATCCTCAGTGGAACTTCAACGTGTTGAGCCACTAGGCCACTACTTCCTCAGGATTGACCAGCTTCTTCTTGGCGAACTTGCCAGCCTTGTCGAGCCCCTTCAATCCAAGGAGCATCATGACCACGTCAAGTCCCTGCATGGCAGCCCCCGAATAGTTGCCAGTGGCAGCGGAGGCGAGCATGTTCGTAGTCGGCTCAACCAGCTCAGCCAATGGGACGCTGGTGCAGCCAATGAGTAGGAACGCAAGTACAACGAGTCTCATAGCAAGTTCTCCAGCTGGCCAGTCCTGGTCAGCGGCAATCGGGTTTGCTGGATCGGATTCAGAACGTCAGCCGCAGAGCGCGCGACCGTGCGCACCGGGCCACGGTTGTCTGACCGCTGCATCTTCTGAAGCTTGGCCGCGTAGGCCATGGCGAAACGCGCCGCATCCTGGTGGTCTGTGTTGATCAGGAGAGCGTGCGCCGCCGCCCCGTAGACCAAGACATCTATGTCCTCCTGCGGCACTACAGGCAGCAACACGTCCGCATCATCAGGATGAGGACGCAAAGCTCGAACGTAGTAGTTGACGAAGATGAACTCTTCATCTTCGCTCACGCCCCCACCTGAAGTGGCACCTTCACCGGTGATCGGCACTATCGGTGTCGGGAACAAGCGGAAGATCTGCCGGTCATCCGGCCCCATGCCCACAATCGTGTACGCGATCGGACGCCCCATGGTGTTGGTTGCCGGCCCAAATCGTTGCACGAAGTGGGTGATGTCCATGGCCGTGAACGGTGGCTGATTCCAAGCCGGCCGGATCATCTCAATCTCTGCACAATCCTGAGGCACTTCGTAGTCAGACTGCTCGTCGATCAAGAAGATTCGTTGCTCACGCTTCGCCCAAGTCCAGTGGCCCTGATGCTTGACGATGTCCGTCTCCGCCTCGAACACGAACTGGAGATAGGTGTTGAACTTGGTGGAGCCGGCGCCAGTCGCGTTGTAGCGCGAGTCACCGAGCTTCTCGACCAGCGTGATCACCCGGTTCGTCACCTCCAGGTAGGTCATCAAGTTGCTGGGGTGAACCGAAACCGGCCGCTTCAGATCCTTGACCGTCTGCACCTGGAACTGTCCCACGCGCAGCGTCGACAGGCCAGCTAGAGCAAACGGGGAAACGCCGGCCGGCTGGGAACTCAAAGTTGCACCAAGGAACTCGAACCCGGGTAATCCGACGTCTCCCCAAAGCGGGTCAGCCTGGTCGGTGAAGGACAACACCGGCTGATTGAGATTCCTATCGTTCAGGTAGACATCGAGAATGACCTCGTTGTCCGACCGCCGAATGCGCATCCGCATGTCCTGCCAGAAGCCACGGTAGGGCAGGAGTGTGTCGACCTCCGCGTCATACAACGGATCCAAATTCAAGTCCACGTCTTGCAGCGTCAAGCTAGTCAAGACGACCATCCCATCCACTTCATTGGAAGATGGACGCGAGATGTTGGGCACCCGGATCGCCGGCACGAACTTGATGATCTTGAGGATCGGAGCTGCCCCGTCTCGAGGCATCGTCACCCGTGCCCCATAGCCTTGGTCAAAGCAGGCTGGATCCTCATCCGTGCCAAGATCGAACAGAAGAGGATCCTTGCCCATGCGAGCTAGCAGGGATAGTGACGGATCCGTGCTCACATTGGGGAGCACAGTCTCGTCGCTTTCGTCATGGGCAAAGATCATTCTGACGAGCTGATCCGGGCCGTCCATTGCCTCTCTATTGAAGAACACCTGCGTCTTCACGCTGGTGCTCCCTGGGACGAAAACCGGGGACAGCCCGCTGTCGATGATGGCAGCGTCAACAGGAATGACCGACTCGTTGTCAACGACAATCACGCCACCACACGGCACGATGTAGTCACTGCCGATCTCGGTGCGATTGAACTTGTCGTGGAACTGGTCGACCATGATTACGTCTCAGGCGTTGACGGACTCGATTCGGGGAAGTCGATAGGACTGATCTTCGCGATGTGCTCGACCATGTACTTCGAGTGCTTCTCGATGACCTTGCGGATCCGCAGCATGTCGAAGGGGAGCAACCCCGTTGCATTGCGCGCCGACTGCGAAAGAGTCGTTTCGTCGCGAGCCCGTTCCCATAGACGAATGCAGTCGACGAGAAACAGGTTCTCGATGTCCTGTAACACCGGAGTCGGCCCCAACACGAGCAACTTCGGATGCGTCTTGGGCAGATCGAGCAAGGGCTGATCTCCGACCCAATTGAGGTAGCTAGTCATCGCCGCCAGGTACTTGGTCATTCGATCGAAATCGAACTCGTTGACCGCCGTGACGTTGGCGCTCTGAGACTCCTGACACTCGATGATGTACTTGTTGATCCGGTTGTAGATCCCGCCGATGTCGTCGTTGTAAACTTCGTGTTCTGCCATTTAGTCCACCTTTGTGTTTCTGTGTCGAGCCATGTTCTTGGGGTCGTTCCAGTAGTCCCTATCTCCCGTCTCTTTGATCTTGCCGTGATAGAGTTCAGCCGGAACAGAATGTGTATGCCTGAAGGATCCTCGGTTGCCTCCGTCGGCTAGTGCAGCGCGGCGCTGCTTGATCTTCTCGTCAAACAGTCGTTCCTTCTTGACGCCCAGCTTCCGGTCGTAGTTCAGGTCGCGCTCAATCACGCGCGATCCCTCCGGGACGAATCCATGGTCCTTGCAACCGGAGGTGTCGATCTGACACCCGAAGACTCGGTCCAAGTAGCACTCGCACTCAACACACTTCGGCCTCCGAGGGGGATGGAACGGCCGAGCACTGAGGTGCACGTCTACTTCGCAAAACTGACATCTGAACTGGTAGATCATTTCTTCTTCAGTGGAGCCCGCCGACCGCGGTAGTGATGTTTGCGGTGGCATCAACCACCCTTCAGAGACTTGACCTTGACGGTCTTCCAGGGACAGGCAGTGCACCGGTACTCCACAAAGCGTGGGTGCCGGTGCACTGTCACGGGTGCGCTACACAGTCTGCACGCCCGCGTTCTCATCTACGGGCAGCCAGCGACGCCAGTACAGAGGCTATCGATGAACCCGATTGCGTTGGGAGCGAGCACTTCCAGCGTGCCTTCCCATTCCACCATGCCCTTCGTGGACGAGCCGATCTTGGCCAGCTCCACTGCCAAGACAGGTCGAAGCACGGCGATGCGCAGCTTGCTGCTCTCCGCCGTTGCGATTCGATCCGTCTGCTGGTAGCGATGCAGGTAGATTCGCTGCGTGCCGAAGTCGGACTGGTAGAAGTCCACCGTGTTGATCACGGTCTTTTCGTCCACTGGAATGTTGTAGCGGACGTTGCTGTTGGGGTTCAGGGTGAGGTTCGACAGCGAACGCTTCTGAGGCGAATTCGCCCACAGAGTGTCAGTCATCGCACCCTTCTCCCACATGTCCTCGAGGTGCCCGTTCAGGATACACTCGTCGATACAGTCGGTCGGCGAGGTGCCGGCGACCGTAGTGACAGTGCCCAGTTCGTTGGCCGCGAGTCCCAGGGTCGTGACACAAGTCGGATCCGTCGCCGAAGCGAACGCATCGTACCCGTCCATCTGCCTGGCAGTGACACCCACCGAGTTACCCTGTGCAATCTGGGTCGCTCGAATTGAGTGAACAAGAGCGAACTCGATGAAGCGTGCCAGCTCCATGGTCGCCTTCCGCAGCTGATAGACGTACTCGTCTCGGATGCCTGCGGTGTTGATATCGCGTTGGGTGTCCGACACGTCGAACGTCCGCCTGAGAATGTGCGTCAGGTTGCAAAGGCGCTTCCTGGGCACGAGCGGATCGAACGTCGCGTCGCTACCTTCAGCGACGGCCTGCACATCAGCGTTCCCGTTGTCCGGGTCGCCGAAGTCAGCGAGGATGTCAACCAACCACTCGTGAGTGGTGTTGTTGGCTGGCACCTTCTCCCAGCCCGACAAGAACAAAGTGTCCATCGGGCTGATGTTCGTGATGATGTCTAGGAGATCTTCACGATTGCCTGTCCCAACATCGAACGAGTTGAGAACAGAAGTGTTGCCTACGAATGAAGTCAAGTTTGGAACTCCGCGAATTGCAGAGCCCCCGACCTGTCACCCTCCGGGTAAAGAGCTTCCCAGACGTTCCGCGATGTTCTTGTCGATCAACCGCATCCCTTCCACTCTGTCAACGTGACTATTCGATCTCATAAGCTGTCCAGCCCTGAGGGAATCGGCACGCATGGAAGCTTCCGGATCAACAGTTGGCTCGGGCATGTAGCGCGGCTGCGCCTGATTCGGCCCTCCTACTCCGTTGGGCGACACGATCGGTGGCGCTACTGTCAACGGAGCCGCCTCACGGGGCACTAACTCTCCATCCTGTGCAATCGCCCTGAACGCCTGTGCGACGCTCGAGTGCGGGTTTTTGCCACGATACATCTCGATGAGCGGACCATGAATCTGAATGTCGAAGGCAGGGTACCTGTTCGCCAAGTCCATCATCCGTTGCTTGGAAGCTTCAACCTCCAACGTCTCGATGTTTGGCTGGAAACGCGCCGTGAGGCGCTTCTCCATCTCGGCAAACCGTTCCTGCATTTGACTATCAGCCAGGACACGCGCCCGGGTGTCTGGATCCAACTCGTCCAAGTTCGCTTGCAAGATCTCTTGCTGCGCTTTCTGGGACGTTTCCAAGTGACCTGTCAGCTCCGCGATGTTCGCATCGCGGGCTTGCAGCTCGGCTTGTCCCTGTTGGAGTTGCTGTTCCATCGTCCGAAGCTGCGCACTCATGTCGCTGAATCGCTGCTGCACATTCGGAGAGAGTTCTCCTTGAGTATCCGGCTGCTGTGGAGGAAGGGTAAGCGGCGGTGCAACCGATCCATCGATCGCCTGGGTAGGACCAACCAGTGGTTGAGCCCCTAGAATCTGCTGCTGATTCGCTGGCGGCGGAGCCGCCTGCGTCTGTGGTTGCTGCTGAGCATGTGCAGCGGCAGCTTGTTGTTCTTGGGCCATGGCGGCGTAGCTACCCGGAGGCGGCGGCGGTGGTGGCGGCTTACCATCTGGGCCAACGGCGACTGGAACCGACTCAAGCGGTTGCTTGGTTCGGAAGTCGACCATCCCAGCTTTCATCCTCAACGCAGCGTTGTCGGCTCGTTGGTTGAAATGGCTCTCTGGTTGTTGTGGTTGAGTCACTTCGGTTTCATGTGGTGCACGACGTCCACTGATTCAGTGCCGACAGTTGCGGTGCACGAAGCCGCCATGCAGTGCCAGAAAAAGAACCCGCCATGGCATGTCACCGACAGCCTTTGCGGGACTGCGGCTAGCCGACGGAGATGATTCGTTACTCGGGATTCCAACCGCGCATGTTGCCACCCGTCTCGTGGCCAGCGGTCTTCTTCCACAGGTTGTGCGTCGACCCGCCAGCGTGACCCGATCGGGTTCCGCTAGCCATCGCTGACATCGTCTTGTTGAACCCTGACTTGCGGCAAAGGGGGGTGTAGTGATCTCCACTCTTCGGGGAGGTGCCGCCGCCGCCGTTGTTCTTGTATCCGTATCCGTGCTTCATGATCTGACTCCGAGTGGTTCTGTGATGACCTTGCCATCGGGGGTTACGGTTGCGTGCAGCTCATTCTTGACAGCTTCGAGTCGAGCTTCAAGCCCATCAATACTCCTCTCCGTGTCGCGGAGCAAGGCCAGTATGTCATTCAGCGCCTGTGCTTTACCCTGGATGATCCGCATGTGGTCGTTCCCCGAGTAGCACGCAACTAGTTTTGCCTGCTCAGCTTGGCGCATTCCTTCGATCGCTTCGATGAACTGCGGGAAGCCCGGCTGCCCTCGGAGAGAAAGGGTTTGCCGGCCCAGATTGATCACCCGTTTCAGCTGATCGATCTGCCTCTTGTAGCTCTCCTGAGTCCGAGATTCTTGCGCCCGGACATCCCAGAAGTCATCTTCGGCGTGTAGCTTACGACTGTCCAGGATTCGGCGCTCCTTGGTTGGCGCTCTGGTTGTGGCCCTCATCCGCGTACTCGCTACGACGTATTTGCGGACTCTTAGGATCTTGGCCAGGACCAGCGGCCCCGTCCACGGGGGACTGGCCGTTCTGACCGTTCTGACCGTTCTGGCCACCGCCGCTAGCTAGCCCTTGCTGCGCGGCAAACTGCTGGAAGTCAGCCAGCATCTTCTCCTCGTACTCCTTTTTCGCCGCCATGGCGTGCATGTGCATCTCGATGTGCTTCCGCGCGCGGGCGGCCGTGCCCGGGCTGCTCTGCTCGAGAGAGGCGAACTGCTGCGACTTCAGCTCTTCCATGTGGACCACCAAGTGCCGCGGATCGTTGTCGTCCGGACGTCGCGGCGGCACCTCGCCGTGGTACCACAGCGCCTGTTCCTGGATGGCCGTCATCATCGACGTGGCCTCCGGAGGCATCGTCAGGAACTCCTCGACGTTCCGGATGTCGAAGCCCGCGCTCATGATGTGCGCGAGCAGAGGGACCATCTTGACCGCCTGAGGGCCGTACATCTGGTTGATCACGGGAGCGCGGTCGAGCAGGTTCGTCAACTGCTGCACCTGCACCTGTCGGGTCATCAGTCGGTGACCGGCCAACGGCTGCACGATGAACAACATCCCGCTACGGCCGGAAACGCAATGCCTGCCGGAGTTGCTCGACGATCCCGATTACCACACGGCCTACATGGGCAAGTGGCACCTGGGCGACGAGATTTTCGCGCAGCACGGTTTTCAGCAATGGGTGTCGATGGAGTATTACGACTCCTATTACGGCCCCGACCGCGATCGCGACAAGAAGCCCGACTACCACGATTTCCTGCTCGAAAAGGGTTACCGTCCCGACAGCAGCAAGGGCCGCCAGTTCAGCCGCGGTTTTGCCGCCCGACGTCCGATCGAGCACTGCAAGCCGGCGTTTCT
>SDBT01015608.1_pt1 | contig 12068 bp, 14 predicted proteins | sample 2277101 | NCBI WGS metagenome assembly SDBT01 (sample SAMN10404973, study PRJNA504765) | marine sediment metagenome | isolation source: marine sediment core GS10_PC15, 103 cmbsf | place: Arctic Ocean: Southern Knipovich Ridge | collected 2010
AAGATGTTTAAAATTTTGATGATGTTGGTTAGGATAATAAACAAAAATAAGAAAAAGGTCAAAAAGTTTTTGGCATAAAAAATCCCCGGCTTTAAGAATCGGGGATATGTTTTTTAGTATTAATTATTTATTGCCTGTTTTTATTAAGTGCGGTTAAGATACCAAAACAAAGGCACATGCTGATGCCGAGTGATATTAATAAATTAACCCAGGTTGCATAATCAATTAAATACCCAGACAAGGTAAATGCAAGCATTGTGCATCCAACTGCTGGTAATGCGTAAAAAATTTGCGTATATGCATGTTCAAAAGGTAAAGTTCCGGTACTCGTTGATGTCATAACGGTTGTTTCTGAAACGGGCGAAATATGATCACCGCATACTGCGCCAGAAAAAATAGCACCCAAAATCGGAAACAAAATTGGCATTGCTTCTGGGTTTGCTGGAATAGTAATTGGTAATAATGAACTGAGCATAGGGATTGCAATAGCAAGCATAAGTGCAAAAGTTGCCCAGGCACCGCCAGTTGCAATAGTGGTAATAAGTGATGCAATAAAAAACATAACCGGTAATAAACTAATTGGTATTGCACCTAATAAAATATGTGCTAAATAGTTTCCAGTAAACATATCATCTTTGAGCATAATACCTAAAGTTGATGCTAAAAAAACCATAATAATGGCTGAATACATAAGTTTAATACCGCTACCAAAAATGTGTGGTATATGTGGTATGGTGAGTGTTTTACGAGCAAGTGATAAAATAAGCCCGATAGCCAGTGAAAGTACTCCAGAAATGCACATAATCAAAAAGATTTGATCAGTTGATTTAACTGCTTCAATAAATGAGTTATTGCCGCCAAATAAATAATAATTACCAGTATATAAAATGCCGATAAACATGGAGCCTATTAATACGCACAGCGGAATAAATAGATCAGCAATGCTGCCAGCAAAAGAACGGTCGGTTTTAATCATTTTCGGCTGTGGTTGTTTTTGTGCCATTATTTCATATTCGCGCATAGGACCAAAAGAAATATTTTTACGTACAATAAAAAATACTGATGCAATAATTAAAAATGAATAAAACATAAATGGGAGTGTTTTTAAATAAATATAAAATGGATCGGCCAGTACTTGCACATTTGGTGCAGGGGTTAAATCTATGCCCGATTGATTTAAATATACAGTAATTGTAGCAACCCAACTTGATACTGGTACTAATATAACCACTGAACCGGCCAGTGAATGCACTAAAAAAGCAAGTTTTTGACGCGGAATGCGAAAACGATCAGTTAATGGACTCATGACAAAACCGGTTGTTAAAATACTCAAATAATCGTCAACAAAAAGGGTAAAGGATAATAATAATGACGATGTTTGAATCGTGAGTGGATTACGGACTCGTTGAGTAATAAGATGTGCGAAAGAGGTAACGCATCCAGAATGATTATATAGTGCGACCAATGAAGCAATTGCCAATAGAAATATATAAAGATATATTTTTTCTATGTCTATAAGTTGCTCCCAAAAACGATCCATTATTAGTGTAATTGTGCCGATTATTGAAAATTGTGCGGCAATAAAGGCGGCTGATATAATGCCAAAAAGTAACGATTTATTCAGGTTTTTGGTGATAAAAGCGGTGATGATAACAATAATTGGCGGAAGGAGAGAAAGCCACGACATTTCCATTGGGTACCTTTTGTTTGACCTATGACTTTTTTTACTTTAAAATTAATACCAAAACATATGTTCTCAATGTACATGTTCTCATGTATTATTTGTTCATAAATCATACCATTTAATAGACGAATAGTAAAAGGTTACACATGAATATTAATAAAACGATCTTTTTGTCAAAAGAGGCAGCAGTGCCCAAGTGGCGTGTTGTTGATGCGCAAGGAAGAGTTTTAGGACGTCTTGCAACAGAAATTGCGGATAGTTTGCGCGGTAAAGATAAACCATATTATACACCGCAAACAGATTGTGGTGATTATATAGTGGTCATCAACGCAGACAAAATTGTTCTCACTGGTAATAAGTGGAATGACAAAATATATGATCGTTATACTGGCTGGCGTGGTGGTTATAAAGTAAGAACAGCAAAAGAAATGTTGGAAAAACATCCAACCAGTTTAATTGAATTAGCAGTTAAGCGCATGTTGCCGAAAAATAAATTAAGTCGTCAGATCATTAAAAAATTAAAAATATATGTTGGAGGTGAACATCCACATCAAGCGCAGGTAAAAGCGTAAATTAATTCTTGATTATAAGAGTAATTTAAAAAAATAAGGCGGTGAGAAACTAATCTCGCCGCTTCTTTTTTATAAACCAAATTCCAAAAAATTAACCATCCCGTTCGCCCTGAGGGGATCCTTCAACTGTGTTTCACTACGTTCAGGATGCACGGGAAAGTGGAGTCAAAGGGTTTTACGAACCAAATCCTAAAAAGCGCACAATACTTTCTATATATGGACTCGCAATGCGTGCGATATCTTTTACGCTGAGATACGCTATCAATAATAACACTGCTATCCATGATGCAATATGTATATATTCACGAATGTAATTAGGTAATGGTCGCCTTATAAGTGCTTCGATAGAATAAAAAAGAATTTGCCCACCATCAAATATTGGCAGTGGTAATAAGTTTAATATGGCCAAATTAATACTAATGATAGATAAGAAAATTAAAAATACTTTAATGCCGGCAGCAGCACCTTTACTGGTCAGTGAAATAATCATAAGTGGCCCGGCCATGGCACCAACATTTCTACGTGTAAATAATGTGCGATAGCCTTGAATAGTGCGAATAACATAATTATTAGCGAGCATAATACCTTGCTTAATTGCCTCAATAAATGAATAACCTGGTATTGCAATCATCTCAAAAACGACACCAAGTGATCCAGTCGGCTTTTCAGAAATCGGTGTTTGTCGCTCATCCGGTACCATTTTTAGTGTCATTGACGTATTATTACGCTCAATAGTCAAGGTAATCAATTTATTAGGGTTTTTTTGTATGATTTCAATCAGTTTTTGGACATTATCATGTATGGATATGTCATTAATGGCACGAATATTATCACCTTTTTGTAGCCCGTATTTTTGCGCAGCGGAATCGAGCGCGATGGATTCTATAACAGGTTGTGCGTTTTTAGGATACAGTAATGGTGACTTAGGGAGTCCAGCCATGCACAATATAATGAGCGTAACGTAGGCAAATAGCAAATTGAAAAAAATACCGCCAATCATAACCAGTAATTTTTGGTAATAAGGTTTAATTGCAAAAGAATATTGGTCGTCGCGGGAAGCTTCTTTTTGGTCTCCTTGGCCAACTTCTAATGCGCCTGCTATTTCGACATAGCCACCAAGTGGTATTGCAGAAAGAGAAAATTCTGTATCGCCAATTTTTTTGGAAATAATTTTAGGACCAAATCCAATTGAAAAAGAGGGGGTTCTTATTTTAAACAGTTTGCAAAAAAGAAAGTGACCAAGCTCGTGAAAACCGATCAAAAAACCGATTCCTGCGATGCCAGTTATGATAAAAAATGCGTTTTGTGATATCAACCATAATGGTTTTAATAAATCCATATAAACTCCTTGATCTAGAAGATATTCTGTGATAGCTTAATTACGGTCAAATGTCGTTGTATAGTAAAGATACAGTATCCTTTCTACTGTGACAAGTCTAAGGTTGGCTAGGTAAAGTAATTTTGGTTAATAGGGTTACACATTGTCTGTATATTAAAATTTACAAGTACTGTTGGCCTTATATAACAGATTTTGTATTCTTTTGCTTGAAAAAATTTGCAAAAAGGGTAAAATAACAACTAGTTACTTCCTAAAAGCTTTTATTTGAAAGTGATATCTGGTAGTATTGCACGTTAAAATTATTTAAAAATAGGAATTATCTAATTATGCCTACAATAAATCAATTGTGTCGATTTGGAAGGAAAAAAAGCAAGAGCAAGTCTAAATGCCCTGCTCTTAAAGGTGCACCGCAGGCGCGTGGCGTTTGCACGCGTGTTTTCACGGTGACACCTAAAAAACCAAACTCGGCGTTGCGTAAGGTTGCCCGTGTAAAATTATCTACAGGCATTGAGGTGACTGCGTATATTCCGGGAGAAGGACATAATTTACAGGAACACTCTTTGGTGTTGGTACGGGGTGGAAAAGTTAAAGATTTACCTGGTGTTAAATATCATATTGTTCGTGGGGCATTAGATACAGCTGGTGTAGAAGGCAGAAAACAATCCCGCTCATTATATGGTGCAAAACGCCCAAAAAAGTAGGCTAAGAGATAAAGGATATATATGCCAAGGCGTAAACGAGAAGATTTTAAACGAGATGTGGGAGTTGATCCACGATTTGAGTCGGTGCTTGTCCAAAAACTAATCAATACGATTATGCGAAAGGGTAAAAAAAATATAGCGCGTACAATTGTATACGATGCAATGGATGTGCTTGTTAAAAAAAGTAACAATGATCAACAAAAGGCGCTTGCGTTATTTCAAAAAGCTTTGGACCAAGTAGTCCCTCGTGTTGAAGTGCGAGCACGAAGAGTTGGGGGAAGTGTATACCAGGTGCCAAAAGAAGTTAATCCGAGAAGGCGTCAAGCATTAACACTTCGTTGGATTATTAGCGCGGCAAAATCACGCCCCGATAAAACAATGGGTTTACGGTTAGCGTACGAATTGTTAGATGCGAGCGAAGGACGTGGTGGCGCAGTTAAAAAACGTACAGACGTTCAACGTATGGCAGAATCAAACCGCGCATTTTCTCATTATGCATGGTAGTTACATGGGGTTGCAATGAGTTATCCATTAGAACGATATAGAAATATAGGTATTGTGGCACATATTGATGCGGGCAAAACCACAATTACTGAACGAATCTTGTTTTACACCGGCATTTCTCACAAAATTGGTGAGGTACATGAAGGTGAGGCCATTATGGACTGGATGGAACAAGAACGTGAGCGTGGTATTACAATTACATCTGCAGCAACAATGTGTTTTTGGCGAGATCATCAAATTAATATTATCGATACTCCCGGTCACGTGGATTTTACTATTGAAGTTGAGCGGTCTATGCGAGTGCTTGACGGTGTAATTGCAGTTTTTGCGGGCGTAGAGGGTGTTCAGCCACAATCCGAAACAGTGTGGCGACAAGCAAATCGTTATCATGTACCCCGTATTATTTTTGTTAACAAACTTGATCGCGTCGGTGCGGATTATTTCAAAGTTATTAAAGATGTCAATGACAAGTTGGATGCAAATGCAATTGCAATGCAAATTCCAATGGGTCAGGCAGAAAACTTTAATGGTTTAATTGATATTCTTACGCGTAAAGCGGCAACTTTCGGTGGCAATGTGGGCGAAACAGTAGTTTGGTCTGATGTGCCGAGTGAATATGCAGATCAGGTTGAAAAATTGCGTAATGAAATTGTGGAAGCTGCGTGTGATTTTAATGATGATTTAGCTGAAAAATATTTAAATGAAGAAGAAATTTCTCTTGAAGAAATTAAACGTGGGTTGAGAAAAGGTGTTTTGGAGCAAAAACTGGTACCAGCTTTTTGTGGATCGGCATTTAAAAATAAAGGTGTTCAATTATTACTCGATGGAGTAGTTGATTATTTGCCATCACCATTAGATGTACCACCCGTTGAAGCTACTATTGAAGGTACCAATAAGGTAATACAAATTAAAGCTGTTCAAAAAGCACCATTTCACGCACTTGTGTTTAAAATTATGACCGATCAATTTGTTGGTATATTGAATTTTGTTCGAGTGTATTCAGGAGAGTTGCGTTCTGGTTCGTATGTATATAATGCGCGTAGAGGAAGCAAGGAACGAGTTAGTCGTTTATTGAAGATGCATGCAAATAAGCGTGAAGATGTTGACATGATTCGTGCAGGTGATATTGCTGTAGTTGTTGGTGTAAAAGATACCATTACTGGTGATACATTATCAGAAAAAAAAGATGGTATATTGCTTGAATCAATAACTATTCCAATGCCGGTTATTTCTACTTCTGTTGAGCCAGCAAAAAAAGCTGAATATGAAAAAATGACATTGGCGCTTAGAAAAATGATGCAAGAAGATCCATCATTTAGATTTAATTACAATGATGAAACTGGTCAAACAGAAATATCTGGAATGGGAGAGCTCCATTTGGAAATTATTGTTGATCGTTTGCGCAGGGAGCACAAAGTTGATGTGCGTCAAGGTAAATTAAAAGTTGCTTATAAAGAGACAGTACAAAAATCAACAGAAGCAGAAGGTAAATTCATTCGCCAATCTGGTGGACGTGGACAATATGGTCATGTTTGGATAAAACTTGAACCGGTTGAGCGCGGTGAAGGCTTTGAATTTATTAACAAGATTGTCGGTGGTTCAATTCCAAGAGAATTTATTCCCGGTGTTCAAAAAGGTGTGGAAGAAGCATTAGTAGCCGGGGTATTGGGAGGCTATCCAGTTGTTGATTGTAAAGTTACCCTGTATGATGGTTCATTTCATGATGTTGACTCCTCTGAAATAGCATTTAAAATTGCTGCATCTATGGCGTTTAAAGCAGCCATGAAAAAAGCATCGCCGGTATTACTTGAACCGGTTATGAAAGTAACGGTTGATACGCCAGAAGAATATATGGGTGACGTAATGGGCGATTTAAACTCGCGGCGCGGAAGAATTTTGGGCATGGAGCCTGAGGCGGGTAAGCAAATAATTACGTCGGAAGTTCCGCTCGGTGGCATGTTTGGGTACGCAACTGATTTGCGATCGATGACCAAAGGACGCGCGAGTTATGTGATGGAATTTGAGTGTTATCGTGAAGTACCTAAAAATGTACTTGATGTAATTTTAGAGAAAAAATAGCGCTATTATAAGTTATAGGAGTAACAATGGCAAGAGGTGTTTTTGAGCGAAAAAAGCCGCATGTTAATGTGGGAACTATAGGTCATGTTGATCATGGTAAAACAACGTTAACAGCAGCAATTACAAAATATCTAGCTACTAAGGGACAAGCAGAAGAAAAGGCATTTGGTGAAATTGATAATGCCCCAGAAGAAAAAGCGCGTGGTATTACAATTGCAACATCACATGTTGAATATGAAACGGAAAAACGTCATTATGCACACATTGATTGTCCTGGTCACGCTGATTATGTAAAAAATATGATTACTGGTGCAGCTCAAATGGATGGCGCAATTTTAGTTGTTTCAGCTGTTGATGGTGCAATGCCTCAAACTCGTGAGCATATTGTGTTAGCAAAAAACGTTAACGTGCCTGCACTTGTTGTATTTCTTAATAAAGTTGACATGGTTGATGATCCAGAAATGGTTGACATGGTTGAGGAAGAAATCAGAGATTTGCTTAATAAATATGATTTCCCGGGTGATGATATTCCTGTTATTCGTGGCTCAGCCTTAAAAGCTCTTGAGGGTGATGAGGGAGAACTTGGATATCAAGCAATCAAAAAACTAATGAATGCGGTTGACGAATATATTCCTGAACCAAAACGTGAAATTGATAAGCCATTCTTAATGCCTGTTGAGGCAGTATTTTCTATTTCGGGACGCGGTACTGTTGCAACTGGTCGTGCTGAATCTGGAAAAATAAAAGTTGGTGAAGAAGTAGAAGTTATTGGTTTTGGTGAAACACTCAAAACAGTGGTTACTGGTGTTGAGATGTTTAGAAAATCGATGAATGAAGCGCAAGCTGGTGATAATATTGGTCTTTTGCTTCGTGGTATGAAAAAAGAAGAAATTGAACGAGGTATGGTCGTTGCAACTCCTGGTTCAGTTAAACCACACAAAAAGTTTAAAGCAAAAATTTATGTATTAAGCAAAGATGAAGGCGGAAGACATTCTCCATTCTTTACTGGATACAGACCACAGTTTTATTTTAGAACGACAGATGTTACTGGTATTGTAACATTGCCAGCTGATCGAGAAATGATAATGCCTGGTGATAATGTTGATGTTGAAATAGAATTAATATCATCAATTGCAATGAATAAAGATCTTCGTTTTGCTATTCGTGAAGGTGGCAGAACTGTTGGATCTGGCGTTGTTACTGATATTATTGAATAAAATATGAGTTATAAGTTATGAAAAAACAACGAATTCGATTAAAACTTAAATCATACGATCATCGTTTGCTTGACAAAGCAGTTAAGCAAATTGTTTTGACGGCTAAGAGAACAGGCTCTCAATTGATGGGACCAGTACCGTTGCCTAACAAAAGACGGTGTTTCACTGTTTTGAGATCACCTCATGTTGATAAAAAATCGAGGGAACAATTTGAGTTAACAACACACAAACGTGTTTTAGACATTGTTGCCCCTTCAGATAAAACAATGGATGCACTGATGAAGTTGAGTATTTCATCAGGTGTCGATGTTGAAATTAAATAGTGTTTAAAGAGGTGATTATGCTTTCTGGTGTATGGGGAAAAAAAATTGGCATGACGCAAGTCTTTGATGGTGAAGTAGTTGTGCCGGTTACTGCTATAGATGTTAATAACTGGGTGGTAATTAATAGTAAAACTGTTGAACGTGATGGTTATAATGCGGTTGTAGTTGGGTGTATTAAAAAGCGATATTTAGAGCAAGCTTTTTCTTCTGACTGGACTAAAAAGCAAAAACTTTATTTTAGCTTTGTTCGCGAGATTAAAGTTAAAAATATACCCGAAGACCTTGAAATAGGAAAAAAAGCTGATTTTCATGCTGAACTAAACGAGGGTGATACGGTTGATGTATTTGGTATCACTAAAGGGTGTGGTTTTGCTGGTGTGGTACGACGTCATAATTTTGCTGGTGGTCCTGCAAGTCACGGTTCAACAATGGGAAAACGGACTGGGTCATTGGGTGGATCATGTACGCAAGGAAAAGTGATTAAGGGTAAAGCAATGCCTGGTCATATGGGTGTGCGTAAACGAGCTGCTCAAGGATTACGGGTGGTAAAAAAAGTTGATACCCCCAATCCTATTATGTTAGTTAAAGGTTCAATTCCGGGAAAAGCGGGATCCCTTGTATTTATTCGTAAAGCGTAATAATTAGAATATGGGCAGATTATGGGAAATGAAACTGGACAAGTAACAAATAGCACATTCGCTAAATTACACACATTGACTTTAAAAGAAGTCGGTTTGATGGATGTGCAAAAGAAAAATGTAACACAAGCTTTTTCTGTGTGGATTCGTGCATTAATGCAGAATGGGCGACAAGGAACTGTTGCGTGTAAGGGGCGATCAGATGTGAACTATTCTACCAAGAAACCTTGGAAACAAAAGGGTACTGGTAGAGCTCGAGCGGGATCAAAACGTTCTGGGTTGTGGCGAGGCGGTGGTGTTATTTTTGGCCCTCAAAAACGGGTGAGAACATTATCTGTGTCACGGCATTCAAAAAAATCTGTCTTGCGTAATATATTTATTAATCATTTGGAGCAAGAAAGAGTTTTAGTTGCTGATTGGGTGATTAGTACTGATAAGCCAAGCACTTCAAAGGCCAAAAGCTTTCTGCGTGATGTAGAGCTTCAAGATGAAAAAATAGTTTTATTGCTTCCGTGGAGTGACGCTTTAACGCGTGCATCATTTAATAATATTCCCAATGTTAATATAACATTTTTTGATCAGATAAACGGATATAATGCTACAAGTGGTAAGCATTTAATTGTGTTAAAAAAAGATTTACAGCTCTTTAAAGATATGGTGTCAAAATGGAGTTAACAATTTACGATATTATTAAAGCTCCTGTAATTTCAGACAAAGCTTATCGGTTGAGTAAGAAATTTAAAAAATCTACGTTTAAGGTGCATGTTGATGCAAATAAATCGCTTATTAGGGACGCAGTAGAAAAATTATTTAATGTAAAAGTGAAAAAAATTAACTGTATGAACCGACTAGGTAAAACAAGAATGGTACGACGCAAAATAAAAGTTCATCGTCCGTCTACCAAAATAGCAATTGTTACGTTAAAAGAGGGGTATACAATAAATCTCTTTGAGCAAGCGGAAGCAAGAAGCAATTAATGGTTAAAAATAACCAGAAAAGCTAGTTTTATACCTGAGTGTAATAATTGTGAGGATTTAAAGCAATGGCAATAGTTAAAAGAAAGCCGCGGAATGCTTCTTTGCGTTTTCAATCATTTCTTGATTCTAGTGATATAACTAAGAAAAAACCAGAACGCAGTTGTGTTTCCGGTTTGAACAAAAAATCTGGTGGGCGAAATTCATATGGAAGAATTACCGTACGCCATCGTGGTGGTGGTGCCCCAAGAAAATATCGAATGATTGATTTCAAGCGTGACGAGCGAGATATTCCGGGAAAAATTGTTACTGTAGAATACGATCCTAATCGCAATGTGCGCATAGGTCTTGTGGTATATAAAAATGGGGCAAAAAAATATATATTGATGCCTAATGGTTTACAGGTGGGAAGTCCGGTTATTGCTGGTGAAAAAGCAGAAGCAAAAGTTGGTAATTGTATGCCAATTAAAAACATTCCTCTCGGCTTTATGATTCATAATATTGAAATAAGACCGAATGATGGCGGAACATTTGCGCGGAGTGCTGGAGCATCAGCCCAAATTATGGGAAAATCTGATGGTAATTATACCACGCTTAAATTACCATCCGGTGAAATACGTATGATTCTGTCCAATTGTTGGGCAACCATAGGTGTACTAGGTAATGCGGATTATAAAAACATTTCATGGGGAAAAGCTGGGCGATCAAGACATAGGGGACGTCGTCCGAGTGTACGTGGTGTGGCTATGAATCCAGTTGATCATCCGCATGGTGGTGGTGAGGGTCGATCAAAGGGATCTCATCCGGTAAGTCCGCAAGGTAAAGGGTGTAAGGGGAGGAGAACAAGAAAACGCCGCAAGAAAAATCCTCGTATTTTGAAGCGCCGGACAAAGAAAAGATAATATTTTAAAGATTATATGGGTAAGTAAAAGGGTTTAAAATGACAAGATCTGCCAAAAAGGGTCCATATGTTCACCCGTCCTTGCTTGCAAAGGTTAAGAAAGTAAAAGAAGGTGGCAAGCGAGAAGTAATAAAAACGTGGTCACGCAGAAGTATGGTTATTCCTGATTTTGTTGGACTTACGTTGGGAATACATAATGGGAAAAAGTTTGTTTCTGTGTTTATTACAGAAAATATGGTTGGACATTCTCTGGGTGAATTTTCACCAACGAGAACTTTTAGATTGCATAGTGGTCAACGTAAATCTGGTATGAAGGCAAAAGAGTAAAGAAAGCGTTGCCAGTTTGCGTTATTTGCGTTACAATTGATGAGAATGTACTGTTGTTTTAGTGTATAAAATTTGATAATTAAGTGGTTTGTTGAGGTTTGATATGCGATTTGTTGCAAAAGCTCGATATGTTCGCTTTTCTCCATATAAATTGCGACCATTAGTAGATGTTATTCGAGGTAAAAAAGTAGGTTATGCATTAAGTTGGCTTTCAACATGTGCATTGAAGCGTGCTGTACCTATTAAAAAGGTATTAGAGTCTGCTCTTGCAAATGCAAAACATTTACAAGATATAGATAGTGAAAAACTTATAATTAGTGATATTCGTGTTGATGAGGGTCCTTCGTTCAATTATTTTAAACCGGCAGCTATGGGGCGTTCAAAAACATATAAAAGACGACTAAGTCATATGAGTGTTGAGTTAAAGCCTGTAGATGTAGAAAAATCAACCGAAAAGAAAGAGGCGTAAAGTGGGACAAAAGGTTCATCCATTAGGATTTCGACTTGGTATTTATCGCGATTGGGATGCACGTTGGTTTGCCAAGGGTACAAGCTATGGAGAGTTTTTTTTGGAAGACTTACAAGTACGTCGGATTTTAAATGCTGCTCTAGAAAGTGCTGAAGTTGCAAAAATTGAAATAGAAAAAGCTGGTGATAATATTCGTGTTATTATTCATTCTGCCCGTCCTGGCGCAATCATAGGAAAAAGGGGCCAAGGCATTGAAAAATTGCGTAAAAAGTTAATGGATGCATTAAAAAAAACAGGTATTGAAATATCAGTTCAAGAAATAAGAAGGCCAGAACTTAAT
>SDBT01015609.1_pt1 | contig 12067 bp, 7 predicted proteins | sample 2277101 | NCBI WGS metagenome assembly SDBT01 (sample SAMN10404973, study PRJNA504765) | marine sediment metagenome | isolation source: marine sediment core GS10_PC15, 103 cmbsf | place: Arctic Ocean: Southern Knipovich Ridge | collected 2010
CAATGCTCTGGAGTCAGGGAAGAGCGGAGCGGTCAGTCATCAGCGGTCAAGCGGTAGCACTCAGATGAAGCGTGTTGTTTGTTTCGGATAAGCGGGATGGCGATAATGTCACAGTGAGCCTAGATTGCGGAGGTACTTGGGATGAATGTGAAAGTAAAGGACCTCACGAGTGAAGAGCTGAAGTCCTTGATTCAGGAAACGGTTGAAGAGGCGATGCTGGAGCTTCTTGGCGACCCCGATCGCGGGCTTAGATTGGCGGAGGATGTAAAGAAGCGGCTTCAACGCTCCCTTGATCATCTCCAGCAAGAGGAGCAAGTGATACCGGCGGAAGAAGTGGTCAAGAGGGCGGGTCTGGCTCAGTGAAGAAGTATCAAGTCGGGTTTCTCCCTGAGGCCGCCGCTGAACTTGTCGCCTTGGACAAGACGGTAGCGAAACGTGTCTGAAAAAAGATCGAGTGGCTGGCTGAGCATTTCGAGCACCTAACTCCCGAGCTCCTGGTTGGTGAACTGAAAGGATTGTTCAAGCTTCGCATCGGGGCTTATCGCGTCGTCTATTCTTGCAATCACGAGAAACGAGTCATCGTTGTCCATCTCATTGGGCATCGGAAGGATGTCTACAAGTCTCCGTAAGGTTGTGAAGCGACAGATTGTCACGCTTGACGGAAGCTGCAGCCCTCGACGATGCGGCCCTGACCCTAGAGTTCCTCCAGAAGCTGGTCCCGCAGTTCAAACCGTAACGAAGCGGATGGAACTACAAAACTTCAGCTTCAAGCACCAAGCGACTGGCGATTACGGAGATTCAGCTCTTCCGTATCTGTCCTCCAGGCGCACAACATCTGTTAGCTGCGGGGTCGAAACCTCAGCGATGATGCAATCCTCCAAGGCTTCCATTTGATGAACGGTCCCTGGGGGGATCGGACAGGAGTCGCCAGGAAACAGGTCCCGTGTTTCTAAGTCGGAAACAGAGAGCCCAATTCTCAAACGCAACTTGCCTGCGAGAACGTGAATCGTTTCGTCTTTGATCTTGTGATATTGAAGTGAGAGACTCTCGCCAGCATTGACATGAAGAAACTTGCCCGCATAATACTGATTGAGCGCCCACAAGTGCTCATAGCCCCAGGGTTTGTCTTTTCGTGCAAGCAGCTCTCGCAAGGCTTCCCAGCCTCCAATGTCGCTCCAGTCAATCTTACCAGCGGGGATCAGGAGCGTTCTTGTGCTCTTCTCCATGACACCGTGGTCGACAGATACCTTGGCGAGATCGGCATAAGTTGTCTCAAGCTTCTCTTGGAAGCTTGCTGTCCCGATGTGAGATCGCAGTTCTTCCAGAACCCCGTGCAGTTCAGGAAGGAATTGCCTAATCTCCTCGAGAATTGTGTCGACTCTCCACACGAACATGCCGCTGTTCCAGTAGTATGTGCCTTCTTTCAAGAAACGTTTGGCGGTCTCGAGGTCAGGCTTTTCGGTGAACCGGCTGACTTCAAGAACTCCAGCCGTGTCTTCCCAGGCTTCCGGGGCGTGAATGTAGCCGTAGCCGGTTTCTGGTCGCGTGGAGTCGACTCCGAAAATCAGCAGGTGCGTTCCCTGCGCGGCGATCTCGATGGCCGTTTGGAGAAGCTCGCGGAACACCACCTCTTCTTTGATGACATGATCGGCGGCCAAGGCCAGCATGACTCCCTCAGGGTCTCGCTGGTGAATGAGCAAGGCGGACAGGCCCACACACGGAGCCGTTCCTCTGCCCACGGGTTCGCCCACGATGTTCTCATCCGGAACCTCAGGCAGCTGTTCCTTCACCAGGGGAACGTGCTCGGCTGCTGTGATGACGTATACATTTTCGATGGAGACCAGCGGAAGCACTCGATCCACGGTCTGTTGGAGCATCGTGTGTTCTCCAAACAGGTTTAAGAATTGCTTCGGGCGTTCAGGTGTACTGAGAGGCCAAAGGCGTTCGCCCCGTCCACCGGCCATGATCACAGCATACACGTGGTTCATCAGTCTCCCTTCAATTGTGCCTTTAGCAGGCGTCTTACTAGAGCGACTTTCTCTTCTGCCAAATCGCAGGTATTAGCTTCTAGGTTGAAGCGTAGAAGGGGTTCGGTATTTGACGGCCGTAGATTAAACCACCAATCCTCATACTCGACAGAGAGGCCGTCCAGGTGTGAAATGCGGCCGTTGCTGAAATAGCTCTCAATCGTACGCAATGCATCTTTGACGCTTTCAACCCTGAAATTGATCTCGCCCGAATGTGAGTACTTGCGTAGCGGATCAATCAGCTCAGATAAGCCTTGCCCTGATTTGGCGATAAGGTCTAACACCTCAAGCATTGCAAGGATGCCGCTCTCGCAATTAAAGAATTCGGAGAAATAGAAATGGTAGGAGAGTTCGCCTCCAAACAGCGCACCCTCCTGGCGCATCACATGCTTGATGAACGCATGGCCGACACGTGTTCTGATGGGTTGGCCCCCGAATTTGCGGATCTCCTCGGGCACGATCCGGCTTGAGCGCAGATCGTAGAGGATCTTTCCACCTGGGCGCTCCGAGAGAAATCGCGGGGCAAGGAGGGCAACCAGCAGATCCCCTCGGATGGTGCGGCCGGCTTCATCGAGGAAACAGACCCGATCTGCATCTCCGTCGAATGCGACACCGATGGCACCCGGTTTGTCCTTCATGGCTTCCCGGAGCTGGCGCAGGTTCTCTTCCTTGAGCGGATTGGCTTCATGATGGGGGAATCGACCGTCGGGCTCGAAGAAGAGTGGCTGATACGTGATCTGTTGATCTTGCAGGATTCGAGGCAGAATGGCTCCGGCCGTTCCGTTGCCCGTATCGATGACGATCGGATTCGCTAAGTCGACGGAGAATCGCTGTGCAAAGAATGCAGCATACCGATCGATAATATCCTCTCGCCGGGTCGTGCCGCCGTGTCTTCCATTCCCTGTACGGGACGCGATGAGCGCTTCCTGCTTGATCCGATCCAGACCGGTATCGCCTCCGATAGGAATCGCTTCTTCGCGTACAAGCTTGAAACCGTTGTACTGCCCGGGATTGTGTGATGCGGTGATCATCGTGCCGCCGGCCGCGTTGAGCACGTTCACGGCAAAATAAAGCATAGGTGTTGTGCAAAGACCGATGTCGATTACATTGAGGCCGGCGGCGTTGACACCCGAGGCGAATGCATCGAAGAGCGAGTCAGAGCTTTCGCGCATGTCTCGGCCTACGACGAGTTCCTTTCCCAATGTGAGAAGTCCACTTCGCGCGAAGCCACTGCCGATGCGGTAGGCAGCGTCCTCATTCAGCTCGTCTGGGTAGATCCCGCGAACGTCGTATGCTTTGAAGATTCTCTCGTTGAGTGCCTGTTTGGGGTTCATGAGAATAGCTAAGTCTCGTGAATGCTGCGCGTGCGTGCAACTTTGTGGGAGAGAGCATCGCACACAGGTTGCGACGCTACATCCATTCTTCTGAATGTTGCATAGCCGTTTGCCTTGCTCGCGTAACCAGGTAGACAGGTTGTTGTGACGCTACAAGGCGAGGCAACACGTAAGAATGCCTCGCAGGCTGATCTGTTACTGTAGCGTCGGGGCTTGTTCCCGACGTTTTGAGGCCTAAGGTATCCAGGTAGTTGCTCCAGCTAAGAGCAGTGGCGATAATGATAAGGCTTTGGTCAACGGGCTGAGGAGAATTCGATGTTAACTGAGTATATCCACAAAGCGATGGGCCAGGCTGTATATGAGAAGTTGAAAGATGGGACGTACTGCGGGGAGATTCCTGAATGCCCAGGTACTATTGCCTTTGGGCAGACGCTACAGACGTGTCAAGCGGAGCTGCAATCTGTGTTGGAGGGTTGGATCTTGGTGAAGATCCGCCACGGTGACGGCCTCCCCGTTATTGACGAAATCAATCTCAACTTGATGATGCCCAAAGCGGAGAGGATTATCTAGTGTGTGGCTAGATGGACACCATGCAAGCGTATAGATTTCATCCGGAGGTTGCGGTCCCCAGGGTTCAACCAACCGGAGCCGGGAGGACGTCACTTCTATGCACGCTGCGCAGAGCACACATTGACCATCCCGAACAAGTCTGAATTCTCCATCCCACAGCTCAAGATGTTACTCAGACAGGTCGAGAAGATCCTGGAGAGGAAGATCTCGTTGGGAGAATGGCAGAAGTTGTAATGGGAGATCAGGGATGGGGCAAGAAGACCTGCATCCTCACCACCGTCCATCCACCGTTTGATGCCCATATCTTCCACAAGCAGGCGAATGAATAGCTCAGGTCTGGCAAATCAACATTCCCCAGGGCCTCTTGTCCTCTTTGAGATATAGGCATTTCTCGCGCCAGCGAGTAGCCAATCTACCAAGAGCGGTGACTTGTTCCACGATCCAAGCCAGAATCGCCCAGGAGTTCTGGAAGAACTCCCAAGCTGCTCAGTGCGCTGAGCAGCCGTTGACCAATTTAATACAGCATCTGACCCTGTCGCGCAGGGGTGCACACCCATCTGACCCTGCTGCTGCTTGACGTCTATTCAGCAAACCATATAGTTGGCCGTATGTGGTACTCGAACAAAGCTGGAGGTAAGGAATATGATATGGTTGGCAATGCGTCAAATGCTGAAGTCTCTCGTCCTAGCGGTCCTGCTCCTTCTGGTATGCTCATCAGTCTTGCTTTCGCAGACCTTCACAACAGGTGGGACAGGTTTTTTCATTTCGTCTGACGGCTACATCCTGACGAACTACCACGTTGTGGAAGGCGCGACGGGCCCTATTATTGTCACTCTTCACGATGGTACAGAGTTGGAGGCGGAGCTTGTAGACTACAGTCCGACCAAAGCAGACGGGGGAGGCGACGTAGCGCTACTCAAGGTGGACGGGAGGAACCTGAGCTTTCTTGAGCTTGCCGATTCAGGCGACGTTCAGCTGTTCGACCAAGTGATCGCGATGGGATTTCCACTCTCATTCGCGCTTGGAGTTAGCCTCAACATCACGGGAGGGAACATAACCGCATTCAGAACGCTGGAGGACTTCCTTGACGTTTTCCAGATCGATGCTGTGGTGAACCCCGGAAACAGCGGCGGCCCGCTGATCAATGACTTGGGTCGGGTTGTTGGGGTCGTTACGGCAGGGATCACCGAACTCCACGGGACGCCGATACAGGGCGTTAGCTTCGCTGTACCGATCAACGTTGCGACTCACCTTGCAAGCACGTACATCCCGGACTTACAAGATTCAAAGGGGCTTGAGGGTGCCGCGTTGCCTTCAAGAGATATCATTGCCAGAGCAACTCCAGCAGTGGTCTACATCACGTGGGAGGACGTGTATCTGAGGGAAGGAGAATATTACGAGGATTTTTCGAGGAAGCGTGAATGGTTTGCTGAGTACTGGGACGACAAGAAATTTATCGAGATAACACAAGAAGACGAAGGGTATCTGACGAGTGTAGACTGCCCGTGCACGGCATCTGGGCCGGTCTTCGAAGTAGACCTTCTCTTCGTTGAATATGGGGATGGAATGGCAGGTCTCGTCATCATTCCCGAAGACGAGACGCGGTGGAGCTACGCAGTGCTCATCGACGCCGACGGGTACTACGCCTTCTATAAGCGGTCACCAGACGGCTCGTCGTGGACGATCGTAAAGGGATGGACGCGCGAGACGAATATTCGAGAAGGGACAGGTGTTGTCAACCGCATAACGATCGAGGTTACGCCGGTTTACGCTCTGGTCGCCTTCAACGGCGGTTCACCCACATCTCTAAATACCGTCATCTCACTCGGAGGCGGTATTGCACTCGCAGTAGGGACGTTCGATGGGACTACAACAGCTCGCTTCGACAACCTGAGGATCCACAGACAGGCCACAACAGACATGCAGTGAATCGGAGTGCAGCAAGTCAACAAGGCCGAGTCACCTCTTATCCTTGGTCCGGTTTCCGTAGTGAAGGTCAAGTACAGGACGGAAGGGGGGGCGTCCAGCGCATCGTGCGGAGTCGGTGCGTGACTCCCTCCGCGGCAAGGGCAGCCGCGTAACCGCGGGCAATGTCGAGATCGTAGATCCTCCAATGAAGCGTGGCGTGCGCATCGATCGAGTCAGTAAGAAGGATGGGGATCTGCTCTGGAGCGATCGATACGCTGAAACCTCGAAGGCGACTGACAATTCCCTCTCCGCGAGCCTTCACGTAGGCCTCTTTACGGGTCCAGGCAGTGAAGAAGGCGAGGGTGCGCTGTTCCGAGGGAACTTCTTGGAGAGCTTCGAACTCGCTGCGGGAGAAGAAGCGCTCGGCGACAGCTTCGACCGAGACGTCCGAGTCGATCTGCTCGATGTCGATGCCTACCTCCGCCGACAGGGCAATCCCCACGACGGCCCAGTCACCGGAATGGGAAAGGTTGAATCGAAGACAACGCCCCCTGCAATCACCGTTCAGGAAGGGCTTTCCCGCTGCCTTGCGGCCGAAGGATATGTTGCGCGGCGTCTGCACCGTGTAGTCTGCGAGCAGTTCTCGCAAGGCACCATGGGCAACGACGTATCGAGTCCGGTCCAGCTCGCGGCGATACCGATCTGCACGCCGCGCCTCATCCACGGAGAGGTGACCTTCCAGTGCGCGGACGACATCATCGGATTGAGTGAGCCGGATGCTCCATACATGGAGGACCTCAGGAGCCAGACTGTCCAGGAGGTTTCTCACGGTTGCATTCCTCCTTCCGGGTAGCCGTTCGCGTGCGCTGGCGCGCTTCGTGAATGGCGCCCTCCAGCTCTCTCACCAGCGTGTGGAGATGGGGATCTTGACGCATCGTGCGATGGCTTCCGGGGACAAGATGTAGCTCAAGTCCGCAGCTTGTCAGGTCCCTCCAGAGAGGACGGGAATCATCGGGGGAGTACTCCTGGCTTGAGGCGAAGAACGTGATGGCTCCGGCGTAGACGCGGGGTGCATATGTCTTCTGGGCGCGCATGTGAGCCTTGTACGTACGTTGGATCCTTCGCGTGTGATGGCTTCCAAGGTAGCGCAACACTCGCAATCTCTGGACCTGGCGGAGGGTCCAACGAACTCGGCGCAACACGGCACGGACCAGCTGCTTGCGGCGCCTGAAGAAGCCTGCTCTCCGGACGTAGTATCGGAGATCTCGCCGCATTCCAGGGGGCCCTGTCGGATCGAGCAGCGCCAGCAACGCCACGTCTTCGCCGATCTCAAGGAGCTGCAGAGCCATTTCGAAGGCGATATATGCTCCGAGACAGCGCCCCCCGATGAAGTAGGGGCCGTTCGGCTGGACGGCACGCATATCTGCGACGCATCGTGTCGCCATGTCCTCGATGCGATCTTGCGGTACCTCGTCCGGTTCCAACCCTAGCGCCTGCATCCCGTAGAACGGAATGTCAGAAGAGAGCGTCCGAACCAGCTGTGCGAAGTGGTTTACGCTGGACGCTGCAGGCGGAACACAGAAGAAGGGAGGGCCGTCGTCCCCCTTCTGAAGGCGCACTACGGTCGATCGGGACAAACGAGGATTCCGCTCCTGGACGGCTTGGCTCAGGGCCTCGATCGTCGGGCTGTCGAACAGCACGGCAAGCGGAAGCGAGATCCCGAATGTCTTCTCAATCCGCGCGATCAATCGTACCGCCAGAAGCGAATGCCCCCCCAGATCGAAGAAGCCATCATGGATGCTGATTCGATCGACACCCAGGACATTCCTCCAGATCTTGGCGATCGACATCTCGATTGGAGTCTCTGGCCCAACGAAAGCCTTGATCGGTGATTCTTGCATACGGGCTAGGAGGGAGAGGGCCGCATGGTCGAGCTTTCCACGAGGAGTCAGCGGCAATTCGTCAAGCACGATGAACTGGCTTGGGAGCATGTAACGGGGAAGGCGTTCTCGAAGATGCTCCCGAAGAGGCGCGGCCAGATTCCCTGACGTTGCATCCGAAACCACCACGTATGCCGCGAGTCGTTGCTCGCCAGGCATAGGCTCGTAAACCTCGACAACTGCCTGGCGTACCTCGGGGTGTTTGCACAAGACGGCCTCGATCTCTCTCAGCTCGATTCGATATCCACGCAGCTTGATCTGGCGATCCGCGCGGCCCAGGAATTCGAGTTCTCCGCATGCCAGCCAGCGGCCCAGATCACCTGTCTTATAAAGGATGGTGTCCGAATCGAAGGGGCTTCGAATGAACCGCTCGGCGGTCAGCCTCGGGCGATTGACGTAACCTTCTGCCACGCCGGGTCCGGCGAGATACAGATCTCCCGGGATACCGACTCCTGTTGGCTGAAGGGACCGGTCCAAGACATACACACTCACGTTGGGAAGAGGGTGGCCGATCGGGATCGAGGATTGGCCCGGCGGCAAGTTCGCGATTCGATAGATGGTGGCTACCCCGGTGGCTTCAGTCGGACCGTAGCAGTTGTACAGATTGACCTGCTGCCCGAAGGTCGCGAGCATCCGCTGCGCAAGACCTCTGGAGTGCGTTTCGCCGCTGGTTGCGACGAGGCGAAGTGTTGGAATCTGGGTCCCCTGCGCGGAGACGGTGTCGACTAGGACCGAGAGAAGGGACGGCACGGTGCCGAGAATCGTAGTGATGCTCTGCGCTTGCACGGTCGAGATGATCTCGGCAGGGTTCTTGATCTGCCGTTCGCCGAGCAAGACCACGCGCACGCCATGGATGAGCGGCCCGATCAGGTCGCGAAGCGACATGTCGAACGCTGGTGAGGCGATCTGAAGAACGACGTCGTCGGGCTGAATTCCAAGCATGGCGTACGTGCCGACGAGATGGTTGACCACGCCCCGATGAGTCTGCATGACCCCTTTGGGTTTCCCGGTCGAACCGGATGTGTAGAAGATGCAGGCGATGCCATCCGGGAGCCAACGCTCCGGCGTATGAGAGCCCTCATTCGCTCCTACCTCAGTCGGCGGCGTGCCGTCGACTACGATACGCTCTCCCTTCCATGTACTTAGGTCGATGTCGAGGCTCCGCTGGGTGATCAGGCAGCGCACGGCTGCATCCTCCAGCATGAAGATCAATCGCTGCCTGGGTACCGTCATGTCGAACGGAACGTAGGCGCCGCCGGCCTTCAGTACGGCGAGGATGCTCACCGGCAGGTTGATGGATCGCTCTAAGTGGATTCCGACCGGGACATTCCTTCGGACCCCGCAACATCGAAGCTGCTCTGCGAGACGCTCCACACGTCTGGCTAATCCGCGATAGGACACAGATTCGTCACCGCAGACCACAGCGATCTTGTCCGGCGTTCGCGCCACTTGTGCCTCGAACAGCTCGTGAATGCATCGATTCTTCGGATACGCACGCTGTGTATCGTTCCACTCGACAAGCAGCCGCTTCTTCTCCGTGGCGGGAAGCATCGGAAGTGCCGAGATCGGTTGATTCGCATCCTCCGCGATGCTTCTAAGAAGGAGTTCATAATGCACGAGCGCGCGCTGAATCGTCTCACGATCGAACAGCGCCGTGGAGTATGTCATCGACATGAAGAGTCCGGACGTCGACTCACGCGCTGCAACGCTAAGATCGAACTTGGATGTCGTTGTGGGGATCGGAACGCGCTCGGAGGTCAGTCTGGAGAACTGGGGAGACCGGGGATCTCCGTGCTGCAGGGACAGAGTCACCTGGAAGAATGGTGTCTGATTCCGCACTCGCGCCGGTTGGAGTTCGGCGACCAGGGCCTCAAACGGCAATTCTTGATGTTCGTACGCCTCAAGGCAGGTACTGCGAACGCTTCTCAGGAAATCGCGGAAGCTCGGCTCTCCTGAGAGATCCTCGCGAAAAACCAGCATGTTCACGAAGAAGCCAATCAGTTTTTCCACGTCAGATCGCGTTCTGCCGGCGATCGGAGCGCCCACACAGATGTCATCCTGCCCGGTGTAACGACGGAGCATGACCATCAGGACCGCGAGGAGCACCATGAACAACGTTGCGTTCTCCTCGCGCGCCAGGCGTTTCAACTGGTCTACGAGAGATGTCGGCAGGTTCACAGAGACCGAGGCCCCGTGATGGTCCGGCTCGGCGCCCCTCGTGCGATCCGTTGGCATACTGAGGCGAGAGACTCCTTCGAGTTGTCGCCTCCAATAGGCCAGATCACGTTCAAGGATGCTCCCCTGAAGAATCTCTCGTTGCCACAGAGCGTAGTCTGCATACCGGATCGTCAGGTCCGGAAGCTTCGGCTCCTCGCTATGGACCTGCGCGTTGTACAGCACGGAGAACTCGTGCCACAAGAGATCCGTTGACCAGCCGTCCGTGGCAATGTGATGCATCACGAGAAGGAGGATGTGATCGTCTGGGGTGAGACGGAAAAGACGTGCACGAAGCATGAGATCCGAGGAGAGATCGAACGGCCTGCGAGCCTCCTGGACTACGTAGGCCTGAGCGTCGACGTCGCGCCGTTCTTCGGCAAGCGTCGAAAGGTCGATCTTCGCCCAATCGACGGGACAGGGAGGATGAATCACCTGGACTGGGGTGCCTTCTGAGGCCGCGTAGGTCGTTCGAATGACCTCGTGTCTCGCCACGATGGCGTCGAGAGCGTTGCGCAGAGCCTCCTCCACCAGCGGACCCGTCAGACGAAGAGCCAGTGAAACATTATAGAGAGATGTTCCGGGCTCCAATTGCTCGAGAAACCAGAGCCGCTCTTGGGCGAAAGACATCGGGATTCGCTTGATCTGCAATACAGAAGTGTCTTTCTGCAATGGACGTTTTCTGGTGAACTCGTTCGACATGGTTCCTATAGATCCCTTCCGACCTGACACCCCTGCGTATCCCAAGCCATCATACAGTTTCCTCATTGGTTGAGGCGTTGTCGATGAAAGACGAGATCTCGGCGATCGTTGGGCGCTCAAACTGGGTCCGGATCGGGACGCGGACGTTCAGTGCCTCTTCGATTCGATTGATGACACGAACGGCGAGCAGCGAATGCCCCCCCAGCTCGAAGAAATTGTCCGTGATACCCACGCGATCGAGCTTCAGCACCTCTTTCCAGATCTGCACAAGCTTCACTTCCGTCTTGCTCACGGGAGGAAGGTGCTGATCTGTTGACCATCCGTTCCCCCACTTGGGCCGTGGAAGAGCCCGCCGATCGATCTTGCCGGTCGGAAGCAGGGGGAGAGCATCCAAGAACACAAAGGCGGATGGAATCATGTATCCGGGAAGTTGCTGCTGCAAGTGTTGGCGGAGCGTGTTCTCGATGCTCTGCTGGCCTCCTGTGCAGACAACGTACGCAACCAAGCGGATATCGTCTTCCGCGAGAGCCTTGGTGCTTGCGTGACAGGACGTGACGTGAGGGTGACTTTCAACCGCCAGCTCGATCTCTCGCAGCTCGATCCGATGCCCCCGGATCTTGACCTGGCGATCACCTCTGCCAAGGAACTCGATAGTCCCATCGTCCATGTACCGCCCCAGATCCCCCGTTCGGTACACCCGATCCACGGCGCTAGTGCTGAAGGTGTTCGGGATGAACCGCTCCGCTGTGAGATTGGGTCGATTCAGGTATCCGCGGGACACGCCGACACCACCGATGAGGATCTCCCCCGTCACACCGACGGGGACTGGCTGAAGGTCTTGGTCAACGATGTAGATCTGATAGTCGGGAAACGGTTTGCCGATGGGAACGTCCCGCTCGAGATCTGTTGCAGAATCGAACTCGTACGCGGTCGCTCCGTACGTAACCTCTGTCGGGCCGTACGCATTAAGAATCTTTAACGTGGGCGAGATATCGCGGAAGCGCTGCAGAACGTTTTGCTTCTTCGGAGCCAATCCTGTGATTAGACAGGCTAATTCGCCGCACCCACCGTATTCCTCGAAGGTCTCGGCAACGGCAGGAAGCAAATCGGGAACGATGTACGCCGTGTTGATGCCCTGGTCGAGCAGGTAGTGCGCTAGGCTGCGGCCATCAAGTGTTGTCTCGTACGGCACGACGTGGAGCGTCCCCCCGTAGCACAGCGGAGAGAAGATCTCCTCTACAGAAGTGTCGAACGCGTAGGTAATGACGTTCGTGCTAATGCGCTGTGGGCCGGAGTTCGTCACGTGGCGGTAGGCATTGAGGAAGCCGACGACGTTCCGATGCGTGATCATCACTCCCTTCGGCCGGCCGGT